>Ga0116227_10009334_pt1 | contig 17875 bp, 15 predicted proteins | sample S1TSphgellanicum_FD_89693 | JGI IMG/M metagenome (GOLD analysis project Ga0116227, IMG submission 89693) | Host-associated microbial communities from peat moss isolated from Minnesota, USA - S1T2_Fb - Sphagnum magellanicum MG | ecosystem: Host-associated > Plants > Peat moss > Unclassified... | reverse complement strand
TCCCTCACTTTTGAGGATTGAAACCTTTGTAAACACCTTAATTTTCAAATGTTTGATTTCTAGTTTTTTTTTGTGGAAAAAAAAAATCCACTGATAAAAGAAAGGATGCTTTTAACAAGCATGGTTTTTAAATGGTTCCAATATGGATGAGAGTTGCCTAATACCACTCTATAGGGGCAGCTTCAGCACATGTATGTGCAATAATTAATTAAAATTTGAAAATTTGATTTCAAAGATGAGAATATCCCAACATATTCTTCAATTTACTTCACACAATTGTTATTTAGAAAAGTTATTTTTGAAACTTTCAGCATTTCTAAAAATAATACAATTTGCGCCAAAACCACCAACGTACTATGGTATGTGGCATTGGATAGAGGGGGAAAGAAGAAAGAATGGGGTTTCAGTTTTGTTCCTCGAGAGTTCTTTGTTAGCACAAGAGTATTAGTGTTAAAAAAATACACACAAATACCATAATACCTTGGCAACTTTGACATTAATTTTATTTTTTTGGGAAATTTTAAGTTTTTTTTTAGTTGGTTTTTCTTCAAGGAACAAAATGTTGCAAAGGGAAATATTGAATCTTTAAGAATATTTTATTTGTCAAACCAAAATTTTTAATAATTAATTACTTAATTGACAAACATGTGTGAAACTTGTTTCAAGTAATATGGTATACAAGGTTGATTGGCTTAGTGATGAAAAAAAACCTTATACAACCAATCCCATCATTAAAATGGGACTTTAAATGGTCTCTATAACTTCTAAACACTAATGAAGACCAATTTGGTTAGCCACACTCCTCCATATATCTTTAGCTAGGAGCAATGGTTTCAAAATTTGACATGCATGGGTTGTATTTGCCATGTCATTGAGTAGGGCTTATCCTTCTTACAAGACTTCCTTGTCTTTTTTTTTTGTTTGTCATAAAAATTCAATCTTTAAATGTTAAGATGATAAGAAGTTTTAGATAGTTTTGTGCAACATTGATTCGAAAGTTCATGAAAAGTTTTGTTTCCCAATGCATTTAGCATTTTGAAAATAAGAGCTAAATGAAATGGAGTGTCCATATAAGAATCTTGGTTGTCCCCAAAAGGATGAAAATTAATGTAGTTTTTTAAGGATTTTTTCTCATTCATTTCATTTAAAATAAAATAAACATCCATGTGATTCATGTGCATGTATGTTTTCCACCATCAAATTTTGATAATAAACAAAACAGAACATCTTGGTCCAAGTCTTTAAAAACTTGCAATTTTGAAGATTATTCAAAATTTTAAAATCCGAACTTTGAATAGTGACAATTTTTCATTTCTCATCCAAATCCTTTTTTTTTGAAGTGAAACATTTAACTTGATCTCTCCTACAACTCTACCAAATTAGATTTTCAAAATTCCAACATTATGCATGTTTCTTAGATGCATTTGTGAGAGTTGTTCCTTTTTTTGGATTGGGCCTATTTTGATCAAATGTCAATTAACCCTGAAACATTAGACATCCTTAACAGGAGTTGTTTGTTAGTGTAAAGACATTTAGGAGTTAAGGATTGATTAGCATTTAAATTTCAATGACAAGAAATTTCAAGGAATTGGTGCATGAATGGTCTTTTGAAATCTATTGTATGCTTTTCCTTGGACAATTCCAAGGACATTTCTTATCATCTTTGAACATTCCCAAAGACAGTTTTGAAAACAATTAGGTCATTTTCAAGTCTAATTAACTTGATTTTTTTCTTAATAATTATTTCATTTTTTATTAATTATCTCCATCCTCATAACTACCTCACCTGTTTCTCTTATTCTTTGACATGGATATGAAAAAGAAAATTAACATGTCCTTTCATGTGCATGTCATTTATATTAATTCAAATTAAATTTGACATGGACATAAAAATGATGAATTATTGAAAACCATATGAAAACATAATTTTAAAAAAAGTTGATCTTTAGTGGTAGTGCATAGCAAAGTCAAGCCCAAATTTTGTAGTAATTGTATAATTTTATCCTTAATTGTGGAATTAAAAACAATTCAAAGCACCAATTTGAACAATCTTATCATTTATATGTTTTTTAATAAGTCTAGGAAATTTTTTGTAACAAAAAATAGCAAGAAAATTGTAACTAATGAGATTGTTTTAATAAGGGCCTTCAATTGTTTTGAGCAGTTGCCTTAATGAACTATTGCTTACATGTTGCATGCAAATGACATGAACTTTGAACAAGAATATGGAATAGTTTTTAATTACACACGTCATTTTCCAATTGATTTTGCTCAAATATTTTACTCAAGGTGCTCCTCATCATATGAAGAAATATGGATATTCTAGCACATTATTATTCACCTCTCCTATTCATTAGGTGAGGTTCCTCCCTATTCAAATGTTTTTTTTTGTAATGAGCCAATTTGATTAACCCATCACTCAAAAACATGAAACTATGAAGGCTCCCTAAAATAAAAGGTTTTATTTTGAAGTATAGAGTTCCTTCCTTTTGGCCCATCCATTTAGATGAAAAGAGGACTGTTTTGCCAAAGCATATGGGATAAAAGTGATGTGCTATTGGGATTTTTTTGGGGAACATGTGAAGAACTTGGGAACTTTTTGCTTTGAAAACCCCCCTGCCACCCCCCAATTTGCATGGAAAGGCATTTTGTCCACTGTCCAAATGGAAAGTGAATAGTGACAATCCACTTTCCACACCAAAACACAACCTGAAAAAAAAAACTCCCTCACCCATAAAAAAAAACAAGGTGTCACAAACACGTTGGCCTTACCAATAGATAAAATGTTGTACATTTGCATTTATGTATGTACAAAAATACATATATTATTGTGTGACTTACTTGTATTTGTTTGTGTATGTGCACATATGTGTTTATAAATGTGTAATAACATTAAGATTATTATAGTTGCAATATTGAACTGCTTATGTGATTATAATTTATTATAGTCACATAATAGATTTGGGTGAAAGCACACTATGGTGACTCCCATTTTGGGCATTTTTGTGTCTCATATTATAGTACGTACAATATAATTGTTCCAAAAGTATGGTACATATAATTTTGGGTGTCAATTTCGATTTTTGGGTCCTACAATTATAATTTTCACAAAAATATGTAATGCGATATTATTTAAATACTAATAATATCTTTTATTATTTATATTGAAAGATCCATGGGTGTATTTATAATATACATTGGTATAATAAGGCCACTATCTCATTTTGAATACATTAATTTTAAAGCTTCACTAATCATTAAAATAATCAGTTTTAATGGAATTAAAAATATGTCCCATTTTGTGTTTTTTAGTACACAAGGACACTACATTTGTTTTCACAAATATACTCCAATCTCTCACTTTATAATATGAAATGAATATAATATGCAAAAATAGTGTGAAAATCTTTCAAAAGTTTGAAGTGGGATACACTCAAACATGCACATCCTTGGAAAGTAATACAATGTGACACCCCAAAAGGGGTTGAACCATAGTGTGCTTTCACCCATTTTGCAATTGAAAACATTGGTGCATGTTGATTAAAAAAGTAAAATCATTTGAATGACCAACACACAAAATGAACATTCATTGAAGGAAAATTAAATAATTTATTTGTGATTCTTTTTTTGTTAAAGAAAATATATATGTTTTTTTACTTGGAATATTGACATTTTCATCATTAAAAAGGAAAGCATTCAAATGCAAAAGATGATCGAATGCGAACATTTCTTTGAACAAACATTGTTAAAAAATTACAAATAATGGAAAAATGGTTGCACACATTTTGTCGTCATTGTTATGTGTAACAATTTTGCATTCACAAATCATGACAAAAAAAAGTTTCATGGTTAAGTATCACTTATATAGTTTTATTTGTATTTGCTAATTCCACTAAATCTTGTTAATTTGGTCTAATTGAGTTTTTTGCATTTTTATACAATGGAGTTTGGCAAAGTTTTTGTAAAGGTTTTATCACTATTTAAAGTTGTTCATCATGCATCACATCTAAATACAAAGAAAAGTTAGTTAGTTAAGAGGTTTGAGCATGAAATATTTTCTTATTGTATTTTTTTTTCATTTTCATTACAAATTATTAGACCCAAATATTCAAATTTTACATAAAATAATTTTTTTTGTTATGACACTAACTTTACAAAAGCTTCAACCTCTCATTCAATTGTGATGTAGAATGTTACCTTCATGAAATATATTTTTCATAAATACAAAAATTATTATGAACAAAATAAATTAGATGTTTAATTACAAAACATTTGTTAAAAATGAAACCAAGATAATCACAAATTAACCATAGAAGGACAATTTTCATTTAAATAAGCATCATGGACAAGCTAAATCCAATTGTCATAAAACTTGGATTACTAATTTGAGTTGTACAAATTCAAGCTCAAGGTTTGTAAATGTTTTTCCAAAAGCCTACTTGTTATGATTTTCAAGTTATTTTTTTTAACATGTTTCATTTTAGCAACTTATCAAATCATTTTGAAGTATTGTGTGGTAATACAAATTGAGAAACATAATTGGGTAATTTGAAAGCAAAATAGATAGGTTTATGATTTATCCAATATTCTTGTGTTGATCCAAAAAGACATTATTGTATTGGTGCATTTATACATATGTGATTTATTTGTGTATCATTAATAATGGGGATGTCTAGAAAAATGCATTTAAAATTGTATTTATTCATAAGTGCTTGTAATGTTGATGATTGAATTTTTTGTGTTAAAAACTCAAAATTAAAATTTCCAATTATTACACTTGGACAATGTGAAAACATTTTTTTGTATAATGTTTTCTAGGATATAATTGAAATGTGACACTTGCATTTTGGGTGGTTTATATATTGCAATTTTATATAATGTCTATCATGGGTTGTCATTAAAAAATGTGATGATAAATTTAACATTAGAATTTGTGATTGTTGTGTTTTCTATCAATAACACATTGTCATCATAAAGTGCCATGTTCATCATAACATGATAACATGAAACTTTTGTGATAAAAGATTATAAATTTTGAGCTCAAATGAACATTTTTATTTTTGTTTCATTTAAATAAAAAATATGAAATGTTAATAGATTGGATCCCACAAAAATATCTTCAAAATGTAATGGTTAAGAATGAGTATTAAAAGATTACACAATTAAAAATTCTAAACAGTATAACTTTAAAGAAACAATAGCAATATATTGTGCATTTTTAAAAAATCAAATCATGTCTTTTCAAACAAGATGGTCTACTTGAAAGTTTTTGCTCAATAATGGAAAAAATAAATACAAATTTTTTATTGAACAAACCCTCCATGTCAAACCAATCAAATTAAATGTTAAATAGTCAAAAGTCAACCCTTGTGAACAATGTATTGTTTATGTTGTAATTAATTGAATTGGGAATTGGATTCTTGTGATAGTGAGAAAAGGATTCCTTTCTATTTGTATTTTGACAATTTTACATTCAATTAATGTTCATTTTTTGTCAAGCCTTGGGTATTCTCATAGATTTTTAAATTTTTAATTCATGTATTATGTCTAATATGAAAATTATGAAAATGTATATAGATTAAATATTTTGAAATAATTTTTATAAAATCTTCAAAAATCTCATTAACAACATTCACAATACCATTTAATGTTTCATAATTCCTTGCACACAATTCTCCCCACATTTTTTTCTTAACCATAATTTTGAAATGTAAACCAGCTATTTGAAATGGTAAATATGATAATTTAAAATGAAAAGGCCATGTTTTAGCATGAACATCACATGCTATGAATGTGATTATTTGACATAATGTGTTTCGAAATACATTTTTATTATGCATAGTTGTTTCAACATTTGTGTTAAATAAACATGGTAATATTTTATCCATTAATGAGGTTTTCAAACAATTATTGTTCATAAATTTTATGTTTTTAGTTATTTGTGAAGTGGTTTAAAACCTACTTCATATATTAATAAAATTTATATTATTTTGTTACATCACTTCTTGTAATTCATAACATTATACATATTATGACCAATAATTTATTGCAATAATATTAAAAGTGTTGATTATTGGTTTGAAATCCATGAATTTTGAACAATGGATGCTTGATTGAAACCATTAGTCATTATTACATTCAACCCACCCATAAATTCATTATGGGCTTGTTTTATGATATATAATTTATGACCATTGAAAGTTAACATTTTATTATCAATTAAAGATTATTTCATCTATAATAACCAAACAAAGTCAAACATATGTTTTTATAAAAATGTCATGTCTTTTATCACTTAATGCATTAAGTTTTATTATATTTTTATTGAATGAAATTACAATTTTCGAATTTATTATTGTTCCATTAATGTTACATGTTGTTTTCCATGTGTATGCTGATTTCATGAATTTTGGTTTTAAAGGATCAACATTTGTAATTTGCGTAATATAATATCATAACATGTTTTTTACAATACACATGAAGGTGAAAGTTTTCCCTATCCTTGCACCCATTTGTTAAAAAAATAAAAAATGGTTTTATAAGGTTTTTGATTTTTTGGTATAAGATATTTCAATAATAGTTCTTTGTTCATTATTCAATTGTTTCATATGCGAAGAAACTTTTTTGTATGTCATGAATTTGTCTATCTGTTGAAAACATTATGCGTTAACAATTTATTTTTAACCTTTCTATTTTTTGATTGTGCAAAATTTTCATATGATACATCATATGGTTCAGTTTTTTTGGTGTTAACGAATAATGTATTTTTATGCGGATTACTTGCATTATCAATTATTTCATTTGAAAGTAAAAAAATTCGATACATTTGTTTGATGAATTTTTGTGTATCCTTTAACTTGCAATTTAATGTAACATACACTTTCAAGATTATTAGATGGGTTAAAATTATATATATATTTGGGTTCCATATAAACATATTTCCATGAATCATAATTGTTTTACAAATTGAGTTGATTTTTGAAAAGGTTTAAATAGAAACAAGAATTTTTTATAATGATTTTTCAAATATTTATGTCAATTGAATACAACCCAAAAAAATATTTTGTTTTTAGTGTGTCTTTTATTTATTTTTGCATCATAATTAGTTACAAATTTTGCAAAACACAAAACATTTAATCCCTCATTTTGATTGATATATTTATCAACTGATGATTTAGAATGAATTTTTGTAGAATTTGGAAATAAAGCTTGTATTAGTTTTTGTGATAATAATACAAATGTTCTTTCTTGTTAACATGTGTTTATAAATTGAAATGATATTTTTGAATGATGTATTGGTATAGATAATGTTATATGTGTAGTTTGTTATATAGACATTTTTTGTCCATTTAAAAATGCATTTCCTAATTGTTTAACGTGTTCAAATACTTATGTTTAATATGAACAATTGAATAAATTTTTTTCAAAAGAAATATCTTCACCTAGTCCCATGTCAACAAGTTTTTAATAAATTTGAATATTGATTTCACCATGGTTTGGCATACAATCTTGTTCATCTAAAAACAATAATATTTTTATATGTTTCATTGGTTGACTTTTTTTGCATGTTCTTTTATGTTGATGTATTTTCATATTACAATTTTTGTTTGAAAGCATTGTGTGATCGGTTGTTAATATTTCTTTATGAAACATTCAATTTTTTCATTTTTCAAAACACCAAATTTGGGAACATTTTTTAATCACAATTATTTATGATCATGAGGTAAACTTCTTTAATTAAAATTTGGTTGTGAAAAAATAATCTTTCACCTTACCAAATATCAAATAAGTTTACAAAAACTGTGCAATCTATGTTCATAATAATGTGCACAAGTGACAATATTGTTTTAACAAGTTCCTTAGTATTTAATGAATCATCCTTTTTTATTCCTACATTTTCACCAATGTATTAAAAATATAGTTCTTTTAGTGTTCTTCCAAGAATCGGCAAATTGTTTACATTTGTGAACATCACAAAGAACTTTGATGGGCCAAGTTGCCTAATCAACACAAACACATCTTTATGGAAATGATTTAAATAATGTGGAAATTAGTCCCTAGATGGAGTTATAATGTCATGTGTATAGCTTCTTGTGACTATTTTCAGGCATGTGCAAAGGGGAATGCAATTTCATGTTTTTTGCTTGTATTCTTAACAATTGTGTATGTGAATATAGGTAGCCTCAATTGATAAGCCCTTGTAGTATCCCCATGTATGCCAGATACACCAATTAGGAGTGAAGCCGTCAATTGGAGTCATAGGTTGTTTACATTAGAAAGTTTGGTGGTACAAATTATTGATGCAGTGGTAAAAAATAATGCCAATCCAGCAATTGTGGAACGAACCCATATTCAAGACATGCCAACAATGTCGCCAAATGTGAACCCAGTTGAGCTTGAGAGGGCTTTAGAGGGTACAACAATCCCATCAACAAAGAGACAAGTGCTTGTGCCTTCCCATGGATATCCAGTAGGTTTCCTAACCTTAATTACCTTGTTTTTAATTACATCAGATATAATGTATTTATATACAATTTTTATATATTATAGGTCTAGTTTATTTATGTACAAACCTAGTTAAAATATAGGCACGTGTAACAGCGTGTATAAATAATTGTATGGCCCTTGACTTTGTTGCAAATGGTGGTCAAAAATTGATATCCCTAGTTTGGTAGACTTTGGGCTTTAAATTTGGTGGTCTTAAACCTTGTGTATATACCAAGGCGTCTTATGGATAGAAAGGGACATGGTTTTTCTGGTTAGTGGAGAATAAGGTTGTGTGTACCCATTAACAACATTATTTCAGGATTCCTGGATTTGGTCTGAACATCTATATTTGCCATCTTGAGTGATGGGTCAGTCATTTGGCTAATTGATGATTACAGACAAGATTCAAGGGCAAGTTTTAAGGAATTGTTGGTTCAGAAATTTGGCGGTCCTTTGAATAGGAATTAGTTATTGATGGTAGTCATGATAAGCAGGCATGTACCTTGTTGCCCCTACATTTGTTTTCATGTCTGCTACATTCATTTTGATGTCAAACATCAGTAGGAAGATTTCACACTGTGATGGGACCTTGATCCCAAGGGTAGCTGACTAACCTGAGGTTGGATTATAGTTGTGGAATTTCTCAGGGATTAGGTGAAGACTTGCTTTGTGCTGACTAACATATACACTATGTGTTTACACTATGTGTAGGATAGTGGGCCTTTCCAAGGCAACATCCCCAGCTGAGAATGCCCATGAAAAACCATTTGGTGATGGCAACCATAAGCAGGCAAGTTTTTAATTCTTTTAAAGCAAAACGAACCACTCCTTACCATGGAAGTTGGCATTTGAATTATGGTGGGGTTGCTGGATTTGTTGGCATGGAGTTGGTCTAGTTCAGAGGGATTGACAGGCTGAATTTGCCATATGGCTGTAAATGTAGGATAGTGGAAAGACCATGGGTGTACAAGAGGAGAATGCCAACATGGTTGATGGCTTGGAGGTGTCAATTTAAGCTAAGAAACAAGTTGGAAACATCCCTAATAAGGGAAAACAAAAGTCTCCAATGAAGAAGATTGTTGTAGAGGTGCCCTTAGTATTATTGCTAGTTGGCACCTTTGAATTCTATTCCATTCTGGTGTTGGATTTTGTACAAATGATTTTTAGGCTAATGGTACTATTGGATATCAAGGGTTTGGTGTAGGCTACTAGTCATCTTGAAGATGTTGCATTTCCAAGCCGAAGAATGAGGTTGTCAAAAGCATGGGTAATCTAAATTATGTGCTGAATTTTGTGGTAAATAAATTACCTCCCTCATGGCCTTTGTTTTGTGTATAGTGGTGATTATTGACAACTTTGTTGATTGTAATTGCATGTGTTGTGTTTACAGTCACACTTGAAACCTAAGATGAAAGTTGAGCTATTTGAGCCAGGAACTCGCATTCCATGTGCTATGGGTTTCATTGTTAATGTGACAAGCATGGATTGTCATGGGAAGGCAATACTGCCTGGGACTTGTTCAGTGTATACCACAAGTATAAAGAAGGGTTTGGTGAAATTACCTTTTCCAAACTCAGAGGGTACAAAGCTGAAAGATGTAGAAAATGGTGTTGTGTTGTGGCGAATTTCAAAGCTAACTATAGCTAAATATATTATGATGCATATTTAAGTTGTATATGGTGTTGATTCATAGCACCTATGGTAGTATTTTACCTGGTTGAACATTACGAATTGGCATTTTGTTGGACTGCATTTTGTGGTAACATCTCCCTAGAACTCTGCAGAATCAATTTTGGAACCATGTTAATAGATCATTATATATGTGATTATGGAGGTATCTGGAAACCAATGATAGTCAAATATTTGCTTTAAAAAACATGGTACTTCTTTTTCACATTGTTATGAGAACCATTGTTAGTCAAGAATGCGAGGTTGAAATGAGCTATTGAAACAATTGACTAGTTAGATGGGTATCTAGATTTAGATTGAAAGGTCCTAAATTTTACACCAATAATAGTCAAAATGTCTAGTAACAATATGGTGTTAATTGACTGGGTTTAATCGAATGGGACCATGTTAGCTACCACTATATTTAGTCACATAAGCCATTTGGCACTTTGCATGGCTATCGAATTGACTACTGGTCAAATAAGGCATGTGACAAATTAACCTATATTATTGACCAATGAAATGACACACACAAGCCAATATGATGTTGCCACATGTCACATAATGCACAACATATGATGGTTACTTTGACTAATAGTCAAATTGACATAATGCCCAATTTGACTAACCAAAACCCAATCACACAATGACACATGGACAAACAAAATCATGTTGCATGGAGGGTACGTTTTAACTATCACATGGGTCACCGGTTGATTTGGCCACATGACATAATTGACCATTAAAATCCAGTTATTTGAAGACACATGGTAGGGAAAATTTGACCCCAAACATCACTATAGGTTCAATTGTTAGCTAAACGAAGTGATTAGTCAAAAACACCACCTTGGGCCCAGTCAAATAAACCATCCTAGTCATGTTGGATGTGTACAAAATGACATGTCCAAAATGACTAGATGACCTTTTTGATGGTTGTTCAAAATGGGTTCTTTTTTACTGATTTTCCTAGTTAAATAAACCATGAATTTTAGTAGTGAGGCCAAGGTTGAGGCCATTTCACAAGTTTCCCAACCAACAAATGTTAGGCAATTATGAGTTTTTTTAGGCTTGTGTAATTATTATCGATAATTTGTTAAAGGATTTAACAACATAATTAAACCTTAAACCAAGTTGACACAACTTGATTAGAATATATTTAGGGTGAGGCATAAGAGAAGGCCTTTTAGGAATTGAAGGCTAGACTTTCGTTAGCTCCCATTTTGTGATGACCCATACAAGGATGACCCTTCAAGTTACATACTGATTGGAGTATTTTGTGATGGCGTATGCTAGTTGGTCCAACAACAAGTGGAGGCCAAGTACAATTCATATGAGGGGGAGTGTTTCATAGTTGTTTAGGTAGTTTTTTCATTTTGGTGTTATCTTTATGGTAGCCCATTCATTTTGGTTATAGATCGCTAGCCTTTAAAATTCCTGATGGAATCAAATCGACTCATAGGAAAGTTGGTGCACTCGGCATTTATCTTGCAAGAGTATGATTTTGACATTATTCATATGGCTGGTAGGGTTAATTGACATGCTAATGGATTTAGTAGGAACCCATGAAGTACCAACAAAGAGGATACCACTAGGGCTTACGCTAGCATGGGGATATTGATTTGGAAGTAGTACCAAGATGACATGCCTCTACATACTTGTGTACCATGTTGGGGCATTCTAGAAATAAGCCCCATAATATAATGGGTAATGGGGAGTCCCATGATGAGGATATTGAGGTCAAGGGCAATAGTGCCTTGGACATCCATGAAGATGCACTTGTTATTACATATTTGCAAGTAGGTGAAGTTTTCGTTGGATTAACACCTAAGGAGCAAGATCACGTTATGCATAGGTCTAAGTGGTTTAGATGGGAAAGTAATTCCTTATTATGGGTGTGGATAGATGAACAAGTACAAGTAGTGCCTTGCCCAAAATAAAGGCCTTGTATGACATGTTCATGAAGAATTGGGTCATTTTGGGATTCAATGCATACATAGTTTACTCTAGACATAGTACTAGTGGCAAGGGATGTAATTGCAAGTTCAACAATTTGTTTCTTAGTGTATGGTGTGTGACCCAGTTTAGCCATCATTCAATGCACTTCCACTTCATTTATAACCTTTGTTGATTATGGGGCTAGGTTACCAATGGAGTTTGGATTTTGTCAGCCATTGAGTTTGATACCTTGACATAACTAATATGTTTTGGTCATGATATAACATTTCTTCAAGTGGTTGGAATTGGTGTTGTTGTTAGATTGTAGAAATGAGGGAGTTGGATATGCATTTTTGGATAGAATGTTGAATAGGTTTGGTGTCCCAACCGAAGTTTTCATTGACCAAATTACAAAATTTTGCAAAGGTTTTCAAAAGTTGTGTGAAAAGGCATTAATTGATCATTGGATTACTTCACAGGACCATCCTAAGGCAAATAAGTTAGTCAAATGAATGGTGTAATAGTGAAGTGAGGATTATGTAAGTATGGTCTCCAAAGGGGCCATACTAGGGATTGGGACCTATAATTACCATGGTTAGCCATGGGATATAAGTTCAATTGACATGCTTCCCTTGCATCATATTCACCATGTTTTTTGTTATTTGGTCATCATCCCAAGCTACCAACTTCCATTTGACATGATTTTATGGTAGTGGTGAATTTGGATGATCTTTTAATGTGTCTTTAGGCATGTGAGTAACGAACAACTTTACTTTGGTGTGTGATGCCTATGGCAATGGAGAATTTAACCATTGTTTACCATTGGGATACTTTTTGATACACCATTATATGTGGAGGTGGTTATCAACCTTGAATTTGTAGGTTTGAACTAAGATATTTTGTGTATTTACATAAACTACACAAATTATCTTGGACATCATTGTAGGATGTATCATTTCAAAACTTTGGAATGTATTACCTTCTGGAGTGTTATTGTTGGAGGTTGAAATGGTTAGACATGGAAGGACCATGTGTTTACATGCCATGTCATTTTCCTCATGTGGATGGTCATATTGATCTTTCTTTCACGATTGTTCCTGCCAAATTGTGTTGTGTGTTGTGTGGGCAAGCCAAGGGGCTACCATTATGTTGAATTGTGATTGGTGTCCCAAGGGCTAGCACATGGGATGTTTCATGCCACTTATGTAGGAAGTACTGGTTGATAAATGGTTTTTCCCATGATGCATTCAATTGACCCAGGTACCCATTTTTTGAGCTAGATGGTAAGGGGTCCCTTTAGTAATTTTCTTCCAATGTTGTCATGCTTGTATGCATGGCCTCATACATGACGACCAATTATGGGCATGCTAATCATGTCTATAAGGTTAGTGTACGCTCTTAGGTTAATGTACGTTCTTAGGTTATTGTACGCTATTAGGTGTTTTAGGGTTATGGCTTGTTTAAGGTTTCAGCTTTGTTGACAACTGTATAAAAGGCCAAACTCTTCCCTTCTCTTGTCAGTTTTTCTACAATTCCTTTGTTAAATAAAGTTTCTTCCATAGATAAACTGGATTTCTAAATGCTCACGACAACTATTACATGGCCACCATTTACATACATCATGTTTTCTTTCCTTTTTTTCGATTCAATTTAATTCTAGAAAAATTGTTCTCTATCGCTTAATGTTGAAAGTTGCAGACTTTTTTTGGCTTTAAGTTTCTTGGGTTTCTTTTGCTTGTTGGTTTTTTGTGTTCTTGAGTTGTTGCTACTTTTTCTTTGTCTACTCTTGTACTGCAGCTACAACAAGAACAAGAACAACCATAACTAGTAGCAAACATAAGCAAAGGAGAAAAGACACCGAAAAAGCCCACGGCAATTACTACTGCAAGCCTAAGCTTCCGATCTCATTCATGCGCTTGTTGAGTACCCACTGAGCATCTATGCACTAATCTACATCCAGATTAGTTTTCCTCCTCTTATTCTTTTGTGTTTTAACTTCTTTGTTGCTCTAGTTCCTTGTGCAAATTTGTCGGAGGAATTCTAGATTGATAAACATTTGGTTTTTTTCATTTTTTTATTTCCATCTTTACTAGCTCTCTGCATGAATGATCAAAGGAACAAGTTGTAAGATCCGTTGAAAAAATGAATAAGAGAATTTTTTTTAAAAAAACACAAAGTAGAAAAAAAAAAAAAAAATTCTTTTCTGCATGCCATTGTTGCAGAGCTTATGGATGCAGATCGTTCTATGGCGTCGTTACCATCGCAGTGACTGTCTATTGTTATTTGTTGTTTGTCGTTGTCCGTTGTAGTTTCGTTAACGTTGTTATTCATTGCTGTTTGTCACAATTCCTTCCGATGTCCGTTAACTTCCGTCCAACGTCCGTCAACGTCCATCCGTTCGTCGTCATTCATCCTCATTGATGCGCTATATTTTTCAAATCGTATGTACTACGTACACACATATTCGATAACATATTCTTCAAACCGTATGTATGTATTCTTCAAGATCGTATATAAGTTTTTAAAATTAATATGTACACCTACATATTCTCGTATTAATATATACATTTACGTATTTCATATTAATACGTATATCTAAGTTATTTTTGTATTAACACATACACTTATGTAATCTTATTAATACATAAATATATAATTCTTTCTTTCTCTACTTTGTCATTTAGCACTAGTGATTACAAAAATTGAAAGATGTTTAAGGTACGTTTTCTTAAGCACTTCACATTTTAGTTTCCATTACGATTGCATTTAATTGCATAGGTTGTGTTAGAACTTTATAGCTAGTGCTTTGTATTCTTACAAAATTTTGGGGCATGGGACAACACCATGTCCTTAGATGATGAAAACATTATCGCTCAGCCAGAGCTAAGGTATTAGCTACAAAGTAACACACAATCATTTGAGCCAATTTCTTTGAACTCACAATCTTCACAATGGTACCATAAAGCGTCTACAGTGCCACCGTCATCTAGTACAACTCCTACCAAGAATTTAGGTTCAGGTTACACTACATTAACAATACATCAAAGTCCATTTGGGGGGGTTAATCAATGGGGTAAGCTTGTTGTTGCACCAACTTTCACACCATCATCGTATATTCTGTTGCAAGCCATTACCTCTACACCCATATACACCATGGAGGTCAGCAGTTCGTTTGGGAGAATTGGAAAATTCAATAGAAGGCCAGGTACCATTTCTTTGAAGGAGTTCAAGGCAACTTTCTCTATTGTGGTTTGTGAATTGGAGCTAAACTATGGTGTTAATTACACCAAGGCATTCGCATTCAAACAATTGGCCCGTTATGCGCACTATGAAGCATTGGATGTCTACAAACAACATTCTCTGAGGATTTTGGGCGTCACCTAGATCCCTAATTTAATTTATGCCATAGCCATTGCCACCGCCTCTCAAGCTGCACTATAAGCTACCATTACACATCATGGGACTATGCCCAATAATCTAGATCCGATACCTACTTCAATAAATTTTTCTCTTCAATAATTCATTGTTGCTACCGCGAACATTCCTCCCACCATCGATACACCAGCTTTTGCTAATCCAGTGGGGGAATTCTTTCGAATTCTTGAGTTGGAATTTCTGGTTAAGAATTTTGAAAAAATTATGTAGTTTGCCACCTTTTTTTGGCATAAGGATGAAACCCTCAAAATGTTCTACAAGAGGTTTTTCAAACTTAAAGAGGATATTCAAAACATCATAGACCTAGAAGCTACCCATCGATATTTTCGTTCATTGGAAGGTACTCTAACACTCCATGCATAGGTTTTGTAATGGGTTTTTGCAGAATTTGGAAACTCATACATTTTGTTGGATGTGTACAACGTTTCTGAAAAGCCGGAACTAGCTCAAACACACTATGAGGCCAATATTATGACGCTTCCATCACGTTCAAGGCCTTAGCCTCCACTAGTTGTGCTAATTAGATCATCACATTCTTCTTCAAAGGCTAAAACAATGCATTCAGTTGCACCCATCCTACCTCCTTGTAGCTATTGTGGTAATCCTACCCACAAAGCTAATGAGTGTAACATTCTTTTCAAGGATTTCTTTTGTTATTATTGTGAGAAAGAGGGACATTAAGAAGCTGTTTATTTTGGCATGTTCCTGGAACGGAAACAACTTCAATTACCACGGCAAAATTTACTAACATCTTCCGTTGCCCTTCAACCAAAAGCCAAGGCACCTCAACCTTCCACTTAGGTTTTCCCCACCAAGGGTAATTCCAGTAAGAATGCTAAGATGAAAGAGGAAAATGCTGATAAGAGGGAGGTGTTTCAAGCCCATGTCGTTCAAGTTCAAACTTTACAAAATGAACTCAAATCATTGAGGGCCCAACTTGTTAATCTAAAAGGCAAATTTTCCCAACCAACTAGTCATGCCTAACTTGTACTTGGTTCAGGATCACGGGAAGGACCTCCTAGGTCATTCTATGGCCTTTCACGCGATGCCATGGTTGGGGAATATGTTCTTTTTAGTGCACACAATCCTAATTTCACACCAGAATTTGCCACTTATTTTTGCCTTTCCTACTTTGTGACACAAAAGGTTAGTGTGGCATCCAGAGTTTTTGCCACTAAGCAAGTAATTCAGACTGATGGACTTGCATATGGTTCAAGTATTATTACCAGGGCTAAAAAAGTTTGAGCAGTCATGCCACAATCTTTTCGTCCTCTCAACACGAAAGAAAAATGCACTTCGTTGGCGAGGGGGGAGGAGATTACTACACCACAAGCTATTAGGGCATCAAATTTTCATGTCCCAGGAGTACGTGTACATCAGGAAAACACACAATTTTCCACTGATCAGCTTATGGAGTGCCAACTTCAAATGCATGAAGTGGCGCAAAAGTTTGTGTGTACACCATTGTTTAGTTTTCAAGATTTAAAACTAAGCACTAGGGACATAGTTGCAATATTAAAGCATACCCCAAACACTACATCAGGTCCTCTACCAATCCATGATCCACATGCTATAAGTGTGCCATCCAACACCTTGGAGAGACATTCAATTAGCTCACGTGTTGTAGATGGTGTTCGTAATCTAGTCACTAGTTCTAGCATGGCTAAACTAGTGGGTTTTCCTACCTCTAATTCTACATTCACATATCAAAAGGGAGCTAAGAACACCTCACTTGTGGATTTGTTACTCTGCAAAGGTGTTGTGGATAGCCATTTTCTCCACAAAATCTTTCACTCATTTCTGAAGGTGGTGCATAGTGAGAGAACTTCCATTGCCACCAGAGTTGCCATTGTTGACAATATTGAGTCAACAATCCTTGTGGGAGGACATACACCTAGAGTGGTACTTCTTGATATAGGTGCCCAACTAATGATTCTTGGAATTCAATTCACCAAGAAGATGGGCATGTTCGACTCCAAACTACAGAAATCTATGTGGCAAATTCGCCCCGCTAGTGGGAGCGGAAAGGAGGTACTTGGGGAAAACTCGAATTTGATTGCACTTAATTTCAATGAAGGTATAGATCAGGAACTTTGCTTATAGGTCATATGTTTAGTCACCAATGCCACCTATTATGATGTGTTCATTGGGCAAGAGGCCATGTTTAAACTAGTAGAAAACCTAGGATTTACGACTGGTGTTTACGACTAGTTTTTAGTCACAGGCAACATTTTACAACTATTTTGTTGTTAGTCGCCTAAGACAAGTCGCAAGCGACAAATAGTCGCAAAAACCAGTTACATCAGCATGACGTCACCAAATGGTGGATGGAGCCTAAATGTAGTACATA
>Ga0116227_10009331_pt1 | contig 17880 bp, 19 predicted proteins | sample S1TSphgellanicum_FD_89693 | JGI IMG/M metagenome (GOLD analysis project Ga0116227, IMG submission 89693) | Host-associated microbial communities from peat moss isolated from Minnesota, USA - S1T2_Fb - Sphagnum magellanicum MG | ecosystem: Host-associated > Plants > Peat moss > Unclassified... | reverse complement strand
CGCCTCGATCGTCCTCTACGACGGGCATCCCGCCTATCCGGAACCCGATCTGCTCTGGCGCGCGGCGGCCGAACTCAAAGTGACGCTCTTCGGGACGAGCCCGACCTACGCGCGCGAGATGCAGAAGCAGGGGCTCGTGCCCAAGGACCGCTACGATCTCGCCGCGCTCGAAACGATCTTTCTCTCCGGTTCGCCCGCGACGCCCGAGACGTTCGCCTGGTTTTACGATAACGTCAAAGCGGATCTCTGGCTGACGTCGCAGTCCGGCGGCACCGACTTTTGCGGCGGGCTCGTCGGTTCGGTTCCCACGCGCCCGGTGTACGCGGGCGAGATCCAAGGGCGTCTGCTCGGCCTCGACGTCCACGCTTGGAACGATGCGGGCGACGACCTCGTCGACGAAGTGGGCGAACTCGTCGTGACGTCGGCGGCGCCCTCCATGCCGCTTTCGTTTTGGAACGATCCGGACGACCGGCGCTACGTGGAGTCGTACTTCTCCGTTTTCCCCGGCGTCTGGCGGCACGGCGATTTCATCAAGATCAACGAACGCGGCGGTTGCTACGTCTACGGCCGCTCCGACGCGACGCTCAACCGTTTCGGCGTTCGCATCGGAACGGCCGAGATCTATCGCTGCCTCGAGCGAAGCCCCGAGGTCGCCGATAGCCTCATCGTTTGTCTGGAAACGCCGGACGGCGGTTTCTACATGCCGCTCTTCGTCAAGCTCGCGCCGGGGCGCGAGCTCGACGAGGCGACCCGGAAGGCGATCGTGGCGCGCTTGCGTACCGAGTGCAGCCCGCGTCACGTTCCCGACGAGATCCATCAGGTGCCGGACATTCCGTATACGCTGTCCGCGAAGAAGATGGAACTGCCGGTGCGTCGCATCTTGCGCGGAGCACCCGTAGGTAGCGTGGCCGCGCGCGATGCGATGCGCAATCCCGATTCGATCGATTGGTTCGCTGCGTTTGCGGAGTCGGTTGCCGTCCGTTTACGGCGCTAAACGACAAACGATCGAATCGGCAGCCGGCCCCTTAGAGCCGGCGCAGGGTCGCGACGGAGATGTGCGGCCAGTGGATCCCGATGAAATCGAGAATGACGCGCTGCACGTATTGCAGTTGTACGAACGTGCGGCCGTCCTCGAGTTCGACGATCTCGAGCCAGAAGATCGCGTCCATCTGCGTGGCGTTCGCGTTCTGATTAACGAAGGGAATGTTGACCAGATGTCCCGGGTTCGCCGTCGAGATCGCGATCACGACCGTGTTGATGATGTTCTGATGCGCGATCTGCGCCTTGAGCACGAGGGTCGGGTCTTTCACGGTCTCTTCGAACGTGAGGCCTGCGGGCAACCCCTCCGGCAGCGTACCGTGGAGGTACTGCTCGAGATATTCCGGGGCGAGAACCGGGTTCTTCGGATTGTCGTTGAGCCCCGGCGTCACGCTGTCGGTGAACGGGTGCGAGTTGACCGGGTTGATGACGGGGCCGCCGTTCACCGTCGCCGTGAACGTGCTCTGCGCGAGGAGCGCGTCGCCGTGCGGGATCGTCGACTGGCGAACGTAGGACTCGGCGACCTTCGGATCGTCGGTCGCCGGAACGTGCAGCCAAATGCCCGGCTCGATGTGAATGCCGGAGCCGAGTTCGCGGTCGGTCACCTGCTGCAGGTAGCGGACGCCGTGCAGCTCGATGTCGCTTTGCAGCGACCCTCGATTGGGAATGTCGCCGCCGATCGCCGTGAAGTCGAGCGTTTCTTCCGTCGAGTTGACCTCGAGAAAGAAGGGCGGCGTCGCTTTGAAGAACGGCCGGCCGATGACGTTGAATCCGTGCCCGCGCCAGATACCGGGCATTTCGGCCAGCAGACCGAGATTTTTGTGGACGTCTTCGAAGGTTCCGCCGACGCGAAAGCCGGTGCGCTGAACGTCTGAGGCGCGAACTTTATCGAAGTCGGTCGCAGTAGTCGACATGGAAGGTCTCCTGTTCTCGTGGCAACGCTGCGATCGAACGGCGAGCGATGCCGGACAGGGGGCAGTGGTAGCTTAGCACCGTAGCGGTGCGGGGGACAAGACGTCTTGCGAAAAAGTTTACAATGTTCTTGAGGAATTTGGACTCATTTGTTAATCAATGAAATAAAACCGACGACAGCCTTCTTGACTGCCTCCATTGCCGCCGAACGCGGGTTGAGGTGAGCGGTGGACGTATTTGATGCGCTGCGCTCGCGGCGCAGTATTGGAAAACTCGACGGCGACCTCAGCGACGCGGAAATTCGAACGCTCGTTGAAGCCGGTCTCTGGGCGCCCAATCACAAGTTGACGAATCCGTGGCGCTTCACCGTCGTACGCGGGGACGCGCGCGCGCGTCTGGGCGCGTACTGGGCCGCGTTACTGGCGGATGCCGCACTCGAACCCGGAGTCGAGCGCGCATCGTTTCTAGCAAAGGAGGCGCGCAAGCCGACGCGCGCGCCCGTGTTGATCGTAGTCAGTTCGCGAACCGACGCCGATCCGGTGCGCGCCGTCGAGGATTTCGCGGCGGTGGCGGCGGCGGTACAAAACGTACTCCTCGCCGCGCACGCGCTGGGATTCGGCGCGATCTGGCGAACCGGGCCGATGGCCTATCGCGCCGAGATCAATGGCTTCCTCGGCCTTGAAGCGGACGATCGCATCGTCGGCTTCGTCTACGTCGGCAAGCCGGCGATGGCGCCGCCGACGCCGCAGCCGCGCGACGTCGACGCTTACCTGCGCTTCGTCGAGTAACGAGCGCTCGAGTTCAGACTTTCGGGCCCCAGCCGCCGAAGATTTCGCGATTCACCGGGCGCCGATCGGCGATCGTGGTGGGCGCCGCGCCTTCGACATCGCTGCGGCGAACGAACGGGGCTTGTTTCGAGGGAATTCCGATCATCATCTTCTGTGTCCTCACGTTGCGCCGGCAATTGCCGACCTGCGCATCGTACGGCCGGTGCATCCCCGCAGCGTCTATGCACCGTCGAATCGCGGCCGCTTGCGGCCGCTTGAATCGAGCGCTTGGGAAATTCATGTGCGTCTAATGCGTTCGGGCGGCGCCGCTTCGTTCGATAGCTAAGAATTGCGGGCCAAACGCCCCCTTTCCAAGATCTCGAACCCGAAGAGGAGTCATGCGATGCTTGCTTTCTCATCCGCCGTTCGCGCCGCGGTGTTCATCGCGGGTCTCGCCGCCGCGAGCGCGAGTGCCGGCTTGGCGCAGCCCTACTCGGATCCCGACGAATCGTACGCACCGGCCTACGAGGTCTGGCAGAGCGCCTGGGACCGCTTCGAGTTCGACCGTCACCACGTCGTGCTCGGAACCGTGATGAATTTCGCTCCGTATCGCCTGCGCATCCAACGCCACGACGGCGACGTGGAGACGATCGACCTGCGCCACGGCACGGTCATTCGCCCCGAGGGGGCCACGCCCGAACCCGGTCAGCGGGTCGCGGTCGTCGGCTACTGGAGCAAAGGAACGTTCATCGCAGACCGTCTCGTGTTGCGCTACTAGGAGGTTTGTCCAGCTTCCCTTCCTTATGCAGGGGTCGTGGAAGAGGAAACGACGGTCCCGGGTGGCCCGGGCTTTTCGCCGACGCCGGTCTTCGCCGTTCTCCCACCCGGAGCGCGCCGCGGCGTCGTCGTCATCCACGAGATTTTTGGGCGGCAACCGGAGATCGACGGCGTGGTCCGCCGCTTCGGCGCCCGCGGGTATGCCGCCGTCGGCCCGGACCTTTTTCGCGCTTCGTCGGCGTTCGGTTGCATTCGCAGTACGATGCGCGCGTTACAGGGTGGCGGCGGGCCCGCGGTTCCTCAGGCGAACGCCATCCGGGCTTGGCTGTGCGAGCGCGCCGGCATCCCGAAGGCGAACGTCGGCATTATCGGCTTCTGTCTCGGCGGCAGCTTCGCGCTTGCCGTGGGCCGCGGCTGGGGCGCGGTCTCGACGAATTACGGCCAAATTCCGACGAAGACCGACGTGCTCGCAGGCCTGGGGCCGACGATCGGCTGCTACGGCGGCCGCGACCGCATCTACGGCAAGTTGGGCCCGGTTCTGGAGCAACGTCTGCGACCGCTCGGCGTCGAGGTCGAAACGCACACGTTCCCGGACGCCGGGCACTCCTTCCTGACTGACGGGCATCGTCCGATCACGCAAGCGCTCACGGCCCCGCTCCTTCACGTCGATTACAAGCCCGAGACGGCGGAAGAAGGCTGGCGCTTGATCATGGCGTTCTTCGATAAGCATCTCGGCGACGCGGGTTGAGCCGGCAAACGCGGGCAAGGAGATGGAGATGAGGGGCTGAACGTATTTCGGTCGCCCCGGGCGCTTCCGTTTCGTTTCCCGCGCATGCCGAGGTAGCTCAGTCGGTAGAGCACAGGTCTGAAAAACCTGGTGTCACCAGTTCGATTCTGGTCCTCGGCACATCTCGCAAACGCCCGTCCTGCAGGGGATCGGGCGTTTTTCGTTGCCCGGCCGAGGAGTCGCTCGTTCCGTCGCTGCCGGGGCTCTCCACGGTCGGATGCCGCGGCGCGCGCCGGCGATCCGCCCTCGAGACCGGGTTGCCGCTCGCGACCTTTTTTTCGCGGAAACGGAAAAGCCCGAATTCGTACGCGACGTCGCTCGGGAATTGGGCAGCGAGGACCTCGGGCTCTAAGGCGGTTTACGCGAATCCGCGCCGCGTTTAGTAAACGACTTGACTTCCGGCGAACGAAATCAACGTTCGCCATGACGAGTTGGGACCGTCGAAGAGCGAAAAAAAGTTCCCGGCGACGGCGTTCGGCGTCGTGCCCGAGAGACGACTCGAGCTGCGATTGCACTGCAGAGAGCCGCGAGCAGACGAACGCCCGCGCCCGAAGCCAAGCGGCGCGCCAGGCGCACCGAGTGCGCCGGCGGCTAACGCGCGATTTGGTTATTCGAAGGGGATATGTAAACGATATTTAGCGCTCTGATCGCGAAGGAACCAAGGTGCCCGGTTTAGCTTCCCCGCATGAGCACCCCAGCGCTAGGTGTCTTCCATTCTTTCTAGTGCGGAGTGTAAGGAAATTGAGACGCCCGGAAACATCGTTCGCTTCCGTCGCGCGCGAGTCGGCAGAGTTGCGAAGAAGCACGGTCGGCCCGTGGCGCAGACTGCAATCACACGCGCGCAATCTGAGTAGCTTGAAGGTCGATTGTTGGTGGATTTTCTTCCACGATTTCGGTCCGTGGTTCGACGTTCTCGACGAGCCGGGCTTCGAGATGTACTACAAGGCCCGTACCTGCCGGAAATGCAAAACGACGAGCGGGGCTCCGTACTAAACGGCGAGTTCCAATTTACGACGGAAAGGGATGATGCGCGAGTATTTGGGAGACATCCCAGAGTCGCGCGGCGGTCCGCGAGTCCCGCGAAACGGACGCCATCTCGACGGGAGCCGGCGGTCCTTTCAGTCCGAGAAAACCGCTCGGTGCGTGAAGCGCGTCCGGATCGGCGCCGGGAAGCGTGGCTGCCCTGACGATCGGGAGGACTGCGACTTCCGGTGCGTGGCTGAGGAAGGGCTGCAAAGCTTGCGCGACGATTCGCGTCGCGGAAAAACCCGCTTTGCGTCCGTTGGCCAAGAGGTCGGTCCGGGCAAAGCCCGGGTGCGCCGCATAGCTCTTGATGCCCCAGCCTTTACGCGAACTGCGGCGTTGCAGCTCGACGGCGAAGAGCCTCTTTGCGAACATCGATTGGACCGAAGCCTTGAGCGCGTTGTATTCCTGTCCGCCTTGCAGATCTTCGAAGTCGATCGCGGCGAACGGGTAGGCCGGTCCCGTGACGTTGACGACGCGCGGGTCGTCGCTGCGCCGCAAAAACGTTAGCAGGCGGCCGGTCAAAGCAAAATGGCCGAGGTAGTTAACCGCAAAGTGACGCTCGAACCCGTCGCGGGTCGTTTCTCTGGCCGGCAGCAGCATGACGCCGGCGGCGTTGATGAGGATGTCGAGTTCGGCATACTCCGCGGCGAAGAGTTCGACGAAGTCCCGGATCGAATCGAGCGCGGCGAGGTCGAGCCACATGAACCGGGCGTCAGCTTTCGGATGCCGCGCCCGAATCTTTGCGATGGCCGACGCGCCTTTGATTTCGTCGCGCCCGGCGACGACGACGCGCGTGCCCGCCCCCGCCAGCATGAGGGCGGCCTCGAAACCGAGGCCGCCGGCGCCCGTGACGACCGCCGTGCGCGGTCGCTGGGGGCGCTCGTCGGTACCGGCCTCGGGGCTCGCGCTCTCCGCATCGCGGCTCTGCAGGTCACTTTGGAAGTCGATCGCCATGAGGCGACTGCATGCGAGCCCTTCTTCCCGTTATCCTCGAAGGGAAGCGACGCCGGACGAAAGCCGCTCGGTGAGGCCGGCGAAGCTGTACGGTGCGAGCGGTTTGCCCAGTACGAGCGAGAAGTCGTGCCGTTCCGCGCACAGCCGCGTGAAGGCCCGCAGGAACGTGTCGGTCGCCGAGCGCGAAATGAGATACGCGGCGCTGCACGCCACCGGCCGAGCCCCCCGAAACGTCCAGCGTGATTCACGAGCGTGCTCGCTGAGGGCCGCGTCGATGGGCCCGGTCGCCGCGCGTAATCGCTCTTCCTGAAGTCCTTTGTCGGAAGCGGGGCCGTCGTCCGTTTCGTGCGGTTCCTCGTCCAACACCTCCCAGGATCCCGGCACGGCGGGACTCGAGAGGACGAGCAGACCGAATTCCAGTTCGTTGCCGAGTTGCAACAGGTCGTCGCGCAGCGTCTCGTATTTGCGCACGAGCGAATCCACGATTTGCGCTTCGCCTTCGAAGACGGTGCCGAAACGAACCGGCAGCGTCCCGTTGCCGCGCCCGACGGCTTCGACGACGGCCTTGTGGCGTTGCACCCGCTCTCGGGTGCGTATCGGCGGCCGCGCCATTTGCCCGACGACCGCCCCCAAGTCGCCATGGCGAATTAACTCGAGCGGCTCGCCGTCGATACCGCGGACCTCGGCCGGGAGGGCCGCCGTGGCGCGCACGATCGCGTACACGTAGCGAGCCTCAGCCACGGGCGGCACGCACTTCGAACTCGCGCGCTTCCGGTTCTACGAAGTCGTACGGTGGACGCGGCCCGGCATACTCGACTTCGATGTCGGCGTGCAAGCCGCGCAAACGTTGCAGTGCTTCGAAGAATTCGCCCTGGCCTTTGCGTTCAACGAGGAACGCGGCGCGCAGAAGAGAGACGCGATCCGCATTTTCGGTACCGACGGTCGCAAGCGAGAGCACCTGCGCGTCCGCGGACGCGGCTTTGAGGTCGGCGAAGCTCCAGGTCGCGACTTGCTCGATCAGTTCGTCGATGCTGCGTTCGAGTAAGGCCGAAATCTTTTGGTCCAAGAGCGAGGCGCGGCGCGGCGAACGCGAAGCGCGGGCCGCTCGCAACCGCCCGAGGCGTGGGGTCGTGCGGTCGGCCCAGGCGACGATTCGCGCGCGCTCGGCCACCAAGCGAACTTCGAACTCGTCCCGGCCCTCCAGGCGGCGTAGCGTGGAAAGGAGGGGCTCGCGGCTCTGCGCGAGCGACTCAAAAACCGCATCTTCGCTTGGAACGATGCTGCAGAAGCGCGCCGGCGCAGTTGTGCAGCGTTGATGGAGCGCCTCGATGATACGCTCGTGCTCGCGCGTTAATTTTTCGAGCCAACCGGAGTCTCGTGCCAGCGCCTCGAGCTTCTCGGCCGAAAATTGCGCAAGTGGAACGGCGCTGACAAAGGCGACGAGCTCCTCGCAACCGACGGTAACGACCGGATGCGACGAATCGATCCCGGGAATCTCGTTGCCGATTTGCGCGAACGCCGCGAGCGCAGGCCGGCTCGAGACTCCGTGGACGTACCAGGCGTGGTCGCCGGGGAGAGCGCGCACGTTCATCGGCGCCCGGGCATGCAATGCATGGTCATTGAAAAGCCTTCCAGCACGAGATCGACGATGTCGAAGGGAGGCGCGTTTTGAACCCGGCCGGGATATGAGACCGCCGAACGGATCGGCGCAGAGTGCGGATTAAGCCGACGCCGCTTCCGCTCCTTGCGCAAACGCGTTAAAGTCGAAACGCGCTTTGCTGCGTGCGTGGGCCTGCTTGGGGTTTAGTGAGTAAGCTCTTGCGGTCTCATATCGAAACGCGGCGTCGCGCCGCGCCCGCCGGCGTCGTGCGATGCAAGGCGACGTGCGAGAACGTGGCGTTCCATTTCCAAGAATTTTAGGACCGATGTAGGCCGGCAACGTATCGACCGGCGTTCGATTTGGATGGTGCACCCACTTGCGATCGCGCCTCGGCGCTGATATCGCTTTGCGCATCGTCGCTCTCCGAGCGAATCGCGCGGCGAGCCCGCGCCGGCGCCCCGCTCGCGACTCGCTCCGATACCTTTCGCCGTTAACGTTTCGTGCTGCAGCCCACTTGCTCGGGCAGCACTAACACGCTTGCCCGCTGAGCCGATAACTGAATGAGCGACCACCCGCGAGGAGAGATAGTATCGAAACACAGACTGCCACGGAACGCCGCTCCGAAGCGCCGCATCCGGGCCCGATCGTCGGACGCGACTTCCTCGAGCCGCTCGGTCTCGATCATCGCTCCTTCGCGGCGCACGTCGGCCTCGACCCCGAGCGCGTCTATGCAATTCTGTCGGGCGCCCTGCCGATGGACGCCGAGGTGGCCGTGCGGTTTGCTCGAGCTCTCGGCGTGCCGGCGGAAAAACTCATGCAGATGCAGCTACGGTTCGACTTCGCCGCTGCGCGTGCGCGCCCGGACGTCGCCCGCCTCGAACCGGTTCGGCCGGTGGGACCTCCGTCGTTTCCCGCAAACGATTTCCTATGCGGGCGGCTGCGCCGCACGTCGGACGGCTTCGGCGAGGGATCGCTGTTCTTCCAGGAGGATGTGCCGACCCGCTCCGATCGCGATCTCCATGCCGGATTGCACGCGCTTTGGTTCGGGGACCGGCTACGCGTTTACGAGCCCCGCGGCGTCGTCATCTGGACCGGTCCGGTTCTGCAAAACCTCGACGGCCGCATCCTGCTGCCCTACGAGCGACCAGCCGTCTGGAACGCTTGGTTCGTTTCGGGTTTCCGAGCCGACCTCGCAATCGGCGAAGAGCATCGCGCCTTTTTCCGCCGCATGGAAGCCTAAGCCGGCTACTCGCTAAATCGCGACGGCGCTGCTCAAGATCATCTCGCGCGGGGCGCGCATGCCATGATTTTCATCGCCATGCGCGTCGGCCGCGGCGACGAGTGCGTCTTCGTCCTCGCCCGTGATGTCGACACCGCAGAGCGGGCACGTCACCTTTTTTGCCATCGCCGTTCGTCTCCTGGAAACACTAGGTGGGATCGTTGCTTTCGCATTTGTCCCAGGCGGCTTCCTGCGGACCGCCGTCCCAAAGATAGGCGCGTATTGCTACTGTCCTGTAGCACCTGAGCGTGGATCCGGCCCGTCAGCGCGCCCGCCTTTCGGTCGATAACGCTTTTAGGTTGTCGCGAGCCCGCGCGCCACAGAGCCCCCTACCGAGGAAACCTCCGCTCGAATTGGAACGGTCGTGCCGTCCGGGAGTTGACGTTGCAGAAAATAATACTCATTGACATTTTGAGCGCGCTTTCTCGGACGTTCGGGACGAGCGAAGCACCGAGAACCGTTAACAGTTCTCTAATAAGGAAGAATTTCTCCACGCGCACTCTTTAAATGAGCGAAGCAATGCGACCTAAGTTACCGCTCGGTGTGATAGCATAGGGATATGAGAGACGGCGAGAATCGCGACCTCGAGGACATCGTCGGCTGGCCCGATAGCCATTTCGCCGGGCACCGTAAGCGCTTCTCGGAATTCGATCCGGCCGCCCTGCGTGCGCTGCTGGCGCTTCGAACGAGCGCGCAGCGCGTCGAAAACGCCCTCGGCTCGTGGTTCCTCGAAGCCGGTCTAACCCCGCAGAAATTCGGCGTGCTGGTCGTGCTCCAGGCGGAAGGCGAGCCGATCTCGCTCTCCGACCTGCGGCGCTATCTGGGAACGACGCAAGCGAACGTGACGGGTCTGGTCGCGGGTCTCGAGCGTGACGGCTTCATCGACCGCAAGGCGAGCACCGCGGATCGGCGAGTCTCCTTTATTTCACTCTCTCGCAGCGGCAAGAGCGTCGTCGCCAAGTTGCTACCGGGTTATTTCGGGAAGACGAAGGCGGCGATGCGCGTGCTTTCGCAAGCTGAGAAGCGCCAACTCGTCGAACTCCTAACGAAAATCGCGCGCGGCTTCGCCACGCTGGAATGACGGCGCGGTCGCGCCTCGGCAGGCCCCCCGTATCGGGGCGAGAATCCGAGGCCTTCGAGTCTCACCGTGCGGGTGTGATGTAATGGCAGCCTGCGACCTTCCCAAGGTTGACGCGCGGGTTCGATTCCCGCCACCCGCTCGGGAAACATTGCATCGAACGGCGACGTAGCCAAGTGGTAAGGCGGAGCTCTGCAAAAGCTCTATTCCCCAGTTCGAATCTGGGCGTCGCCTCGAAGTCCCTTCCTTTTATGCCCGAACCGAAACGCTCCGAAGTCTTGGCCGCGAATCGACGCGGAGCGTTCGTGCTCGGTTTGCTTCTCGTCGCAATCGTGGCCGTAGCGATCGCCATCTCGATACGCATTTACCGGCAGCTCGACAGTGCCGCCGCGATTCAAGAGACGTTGGTCGCGGCGCAGCAAGATCTCGACGCCGTGATCGCCGCGCAGGTCAACCTCCAAACGACGCTGCGCGGTTACGTCGCAACGGGCGAAGCCGAATTCCGCAATCCGTACGAAACCTTTTCGAACGAGTTTTCCGGCAACCTAGCGGATTTCGAGCGCGTGACGCGGTCGCTCGATATCGATCGGCTCGGGACGACGATCAAAGAGATGCGCGATCTACACGCGGAATGGGACAACCAGGTTGCCCGGCCGTTGCTGCACGATCGTCGCATCGGCGATGCGCCGACGCGCGAAGTCTTGGGCAAGGTGTACGTCGATCAGCTCCGCAGCGATACCGCGGACATTCGGCTTTTGCTCGAGGAACGCCTGAGTTATTCGCAGTTGGAGCTCAAACATCGGATCGATGAAGGTCTCTCGGGCGGCATCGCCTCGATCGTGGTGTTTGGTTTCGTCAGCATCGTCTTCGTCGCTTCGCGCGTCTTGATGCAAGACGTGATCGATCGGGAACGTTCGATCGTCGAGACGCTCGGCGGCGCGTTTCGTACGGATCTCGATCATTTACCCGGTGCCCGCATCGGCACCGCCTATCTCTCTGCCGACCGCGACGCCGCAATCGGCGGGGATCTCTACGACGTCCGGCGTTTGGATCCCGGACGTGGCCTCGTCCTCATCGCCGACGTGAGCGGCAAGGGCATCGAGGCGGCGGTCAACACCGCCTTCGTCAAGTACACGATTAGGGCGCTCGCCCGGCGTCTCGCCGACCCGGCCGCCATCCTCGAAGAATTCAACCGCATGTTTCTCGAAACGGTCGCGGATCCGAATCTCTTCGTCGTCGGTTTCGTCGGCATGCTCGATGCGCAAGGCCGCACGCTGACCTACGCGAGTGCCGGACATTCGGGTGCGTATCTCCGGCGCAGCGCTGTCGTCCGTCCCCTCGAGATCACCGGCCCCATCATCGGACTGGACCCGTCGTTTTCCTACGACTGCCGCACCCTGGACCTCGAACGCGGCGATTTGATCATGCTCGCAACCGACGGCCTTTCCGAAGCGCGCGACCACCGGGGAGTGCTCCTCGGCGATTCGGGCGCGATGTCCCTTTTAGCGGCGTCGACGGGGGGCGAGCCGCAGGTCTGTGCGGACCGCATCGTCGCCGCGGTGCGGGCGCGGGGCGGCGGCGTGTTGCACGACGATCTCGCGCTCCTGATCATTTCGATCGACGGCGAGGCCGCCGCTGCTCGCTAAACGCATCGTTCCGTGCCTGGACATCAAGGCCGGCCGCGTCGTCAAGGGCGTGCGCTTCGTCGAGCTCGTCGACGCGGGCGACCCCGTCGCACTCGCGCGCATCTACGAAGCGCGCGGCGCGGACGAGTTGGTCTTCCTCGATATCACGGCGACGATCGAGGGGCGACGGGCAATGCGCGACGTCGTGCGGGCGGTGGCGGCGGAATTGACGATTCCCTTCGCGGTCGGCGGCGGAGTGGCCACGGTCGAGGACGTTCGCGAACTTTTGCGCGCCGGCTGCGACAAGGTTTCGCTCAATAGCGCTGCGGTCCGTAATCCGCAGGTCCTGGCCGCGGCGGCGGCCGAGTTCGGCAGCCAGTGCGTCGTGCTCGCAATCGACGCGCGTCGCCGGCCGGACGGCGGCTACGAGGTGCTCGTCGACGGTGGCCGCACGCCGACCGGGCGCGATGCGATCGGCTGGGCACGCCAAGCCGAGGTTCTCGGCGCCGGCGAGATCCTTTTGACGAGCATCGACCGTGACGGCACGAAATCCGGATTCGATCTCGAACTGACCCGCGCCGTACGCGAGGCCGTGAACCTTCCCGTGATCGCCTCGGGCGGAGCCGGCACCGCGAGCGATTTTGCCGACGTCTTCGAACTCGCCGGCGCCGACGCGGCGCTTGCCGCTTCGCTCTTTCACTTCGCCGAATTGGACATCGGCACGCTCAAAGAGGACCTCGCGCAACGCGGAATTCCCATCCGCCCCCTCGTAGCTCCGGCGCATGTCGATCGATGAGCTCGCCTGGGACGACCGCGGCCTGCTCCCCGTCATCGTCCAAGACGCGGCAAGCGGGGTCGTCCTGACCCTCGCGTACGCCAACCGTCAGGCTTTGGAGAACACGTTGCGCGAGCGGGCGACGTGGCTTTTCAGCCGCTCGCGGGGGGCGCTCTGGCGCAAGGGCGCGACCTCGGGCAACACGCAGACCGTCGTCGGCGTCAGCTACGATTGCGACGCCGACGCGCTCCTCTATCGCGTGATCGCGCACGGTCCGGCCTGCCACACGGGCGCCGCGTCCTGCTTTTCGAACGATCTGCTCGCGGCGCCCGAGCGGCTCGTGCCCGGCGCGTTCGAACGCGCGGTCGAGCATTTGCGGACGACGATTGCAACCCGCCGCAGCGCGGCACCGGAAACGAGCTACACCGCCAAGCTCTTGCACGACGGCGTCGACCGTATCGGCAAGAAGATCGGCGAGGAGGCGACCGAGGTCGTCATCGCGGCGAAGAACGGCGACGCGCGAGAGATCGCCTGGGAAGTCGCCGACCTCTTCTTTCACACGCTCGTGCTCCTCGAGGAGCGCGGCGTCGCGCTCGACGACGTCGGCGCGGAGCTCTTGCGACGCGCCAAGTAGCGGCCGCGCCGCCGCGTTCCCTGCTCGATCTGCGCGGCGTCGGCCCCGAACTCGCGCGGAAGTTCGCGGCGCACGGCGTGCGCACGCCGGGCGAACTTGCGGCAACCTACCCGCGCGACTATAAAGATTGGCGTTCGCCCACGCCGATCGCCGAGATCCTGCGCGCCACGTTCGCTCGCGCCCGCGACTCCGCCGCGGCCGAGTCGAGCGAAGAGATCGCCGTCGGACGCATCGTTCGCGTCTCGGAATTTCGCAGCCGGGTGCCGGTCGTCGGAGCCGAGATCGAAGACGACACGGGCCGCCTCAAGGTCACCTGGTTCGGGCGGCGCGGGTTTGCCGGAAAGCTTGCGATCGGCGAGCGGATCTTCGTTCACGGCCGCGCCGCGCTCAAACGTTCGCGCGGTTCGACGGCCGTCGAACTCAACGTCATGAATCACAAAATTCTCGCCGGCGACGAGCCCTATCGCGGCGCGATGGTTCCCGTGTATTCCGCAACCAGAGAGCTACCCTCGCGCCTGATCGCCGCGACGATCGAGCGCAACCTCGAGGCGCTCGCTTCGCACGTGCACGATGTCTTGCCCGAGTCCGTGCTCGCAGCGCACGGATACGAACCGCTCGGCATCGCTTGGCGAGCGGCGCATCTTCCGGCATCGCCCGAAGCGGCGGCCGCCGCCCGCGAACGGCTCATCTTCGAAGAATTCTTCGGAATTGCGCTGGCCGCAGCGATCAAACGCGCCGAACGAATGGAATCGGGCGGCGCCGTGCCCCTGCCGGCCGCGACCGGGTTGCTCGCCCACTTCGAAGGGTCGCTGGCCTTCGCGCTCACCGGAGCGCAACGCCGCGTCATCGCTGAGATTTGGCACGACATGGCCGCTTCCGCGCCGATGAACCGGCTCGTCCAGGGCGACGTCGGCAGCGGTAAGACCGTCGTCGCTGCCGCCGCGATCGTGCTCGCCGCCGCGAGCGGCGTTCAGAGCGCGCTCATGGCGCCGACGGAGATCCTCGCTTCGCAACACGCCCAAAAGCTCGCGCCGTTGCTGTTGCCCTTCGGCGTCCGCGTCGATGCGCTCTTCGGCAGCATGGGCGCGCGCGCGCGCAGCGCCGCCCGCGACCGGCTGGCGAGCGGCGAGTGCAACCTCGTGGTGGGAACGCACGCGCTCATCGAAGACGACGTCACCTTCCGCGAACTCGGCCTTGCGATCATCGACGAGCAGCATCGCTTCGGCGTCGCCCAGCGCGCGAAATTGCGGGCGAAGTCACGCGCGCCGCACACCTTGCATATGACGGCAACCCCGATTCCGCGCACGCTCGCGCAGACGAAGTTCGCCGATCTCGACCTCTCCACGATCGACGAACTGCCGCCGGGCCGCACCCCGATCGAGACCTTCGTGCTGCGCGAAACGCGTAAGCTGCAGGCGTACGCATTCGTTCGCAAAAACGTCGCGCGCGGGCGGCAAGCGTACGTCGTGGCGCCGGCCATCGACGAGTCGGAAAGCGAGCTCACGAGCGCGCTTGCGGAACTCGAGGTGCTGCGCGCGAGCGTTTTCTCGGATCTGCGCGTGGAGCTCTTACACGGCCGGATGCCGCCGCGCGAGAAGGACGCGGTGATGACGCGCTTCGCGCGCGGCGAAGCCGACGTGTTGCTCGCGACGACCGTGGTCGAAGTCGGCGTCGACGTCGCCAACGCTTCGGTGATGGTCATCCTCGACGCGCACCGCTACGGTCTCGCGCAACTCCATCAGTTGCGCGGTCGCGTCGGTCGCGGCGCCGCCCGATCGTATTGCCTCTTGATCGCACCGGACGACCGCGCGGGTGTCGAACGGTTGGAGATTCTTCTGCGAACGACGGACGGCTTCGCGATCGCCGAAGAAGACATGCGGTTGCGCGGAGAGGGCGAATTCGCCGGCACGGCGCAAGCCGGCGGGGGTGCGCTGCTCGGCAACGTGGTTTCGGACTTTGCCCTCTACGTCAAAGCCAAACGGGACGCCGACGCGATCGCGCGAGCCGATCCGCATCTCGAACGGCCCGAGCATCTCGCGCTGCGCGCTTTCTTGCGCGAGGATGCGCCCTCCCGGGCGGCCCTCCTGAGTTCATGATGGGCATAAGGACGACGTATGGAACGTGACTTCGCCGTGGGGTTCGATTTCGATCACACCCTCGGCATCGACAACAAGCTCGAGCGCACGGTCGCCCTCGAGATGCTCGCCGAGCTTGCGGCCGAAAAAGCGCTCACTTACGATGCCGCCGCCGCGGACGCGGCAATCGACGATACGCTGGCGGCGTATCGCGGCGGCGGCCAAACCGTGGAGATTGCGCTGGCCGCGTTCTTCGAACGCTTCGCCCCGGCGGGAAGCGTGGTGCTCGATCGCGCGCAGAACTTTCGCGATCTCGTCGTCGAACGGGCGCCGGGTTTCATCGAAGCGCTGCCCGGCGCCCGGGAGATGCTTGCGACGTTCGACGAACTCGGGGTCGGCTACGCTTTGCTGACCAACGGCTGGAGCCCGCTGCAAGAGGAGAAGGCGCGCCTCATCGGCTTTCGCGGCTCGGTCTACGTCAGCGAGCGAATCGGCGCGCTCAAGCCGCAGCGCGCGGCGTTCGAGACGCTGGTGAAGCACTTCGAATTACCGCCGGGACGAATCTTTTACGTGGGCGACGATCCCGCCGTGGATTGCGCCGGTGCGGCGGACGCGGGTCTGCGCGCGGTTTGGTTCGATTGGGAAGAACGCGTCTATCCCGCCGGCCTCCGGCCTGCGGAGTTTGTCGTCCACGAACTCGCGCAAATCCCGGCGCTACTCCAAGGGCAGTCGGCCAGAGCGGCGAACGACGCGGAATGAACGTGGTGAACTTGCATTGCGTGTGAGCGGCGGTGAACTCCGCTCGCGCGTGATCCGTTCTCCCAACGGGTCGGCCATCCGTCCGACTCCGGGGCGCGTGAAAGAAGCGCTCTTTTCGATTATCGGCGATGCGATCGCCGGCGCACGCTTCCTCGATCTCTATGCCGGCACGGGCGCCATCGGTTTTGAGGCGCTTTCGCGCGGGGCCGCGCATGCGACGTTCGTCGAACTGCACGCTCCGACGGCGCAAGCGATTCGGCGCGCCGCAGGCGAACTCGACGTGACGCGCCGGACGAACGTCGTCTGCGCTCCCGCAGAGCGGGCCGCACAACGCTTGAGCGGCCGCTTCGATGTGGTGTACGCCGACCCGCCCTATGCCTTGCCGCCGCCGCATCTCACCTTCGGAAATCTTCGCCTGCGCGGTTCGGTCGATGCGTCCACGTTGCTCGTGTACGAGCGCCGGGAGAGCGCCCCGCCCTTTGCGAGCCCGGGCTTTTTGACGGTGCGTGAGGCACGCTACGGCGAAGTGATGCTGCAATTCGTGCGTCTCGATGCATAACGGTCTCGCGCAGAAACGAAGCCACGCCATCTATCCGGGCTCGTTCGACCCCCCCACGAGCGGCCACATGGACGTCATCGTGCGAGCGGCTACCATCTTCACCACGGTCACGGTCGCCGTGGTCGTCAACCCGCAGAAGCGCAGTCCCCACTTCACGCTCGACGAGCGCGAGGAAATGCTGCGCCGCTGCACCGCCGCGTATCCGAACGTGCGCGTCGACCATTTTCGCGGGCTGCTCGCCGATTACGTCAAAGCGATCGAGGCCGACGTCATCGTCAAAGGACTGCGCGTGGTCTCCGATTTCGAAAACGAAATGGCGTTCGCGCACATGAACCGCTCCCTTTCAAACGTCGATACGATGTTTTTGATGTCCGATTCGGCCTATTCGTTCGTCAGCTCGAGTTTGATCAAGGAAGTCTATCTGCAAGGGGGCGACATCTCGAAGTACGTTCCCGACGTCGTTCTCGAGTACATGCACCAAAAGCGCCTCGCGCAAGGGAGGATCTGATTTGTCGATCTACCGCGTCATCGATAAGCTCGAGGGCTACGTCCGCGAAGGCACGTGGCTCCCTTTCGGTCATCGTATCCTCAGCGAAGAGCGCCTGTTGGAATACATCGAAAAGATGCGTTCGACGTTGCCCGAGGAGGTGGGCCGCGCCAAAGTGATCGCGACCAACAAGGATCGCGTAATTCGCGACGCTCAAGAAAAAGCGCAGCAGATCGTCACCGAGGCGGTCGCGCAGAAAAACGAACTCGTGGAGCAGCACGACGTCGTCAAGCAGGCGCGCACGACCGCGGACGTCGTGCTGCGTGAAGCGGAAGAAAAAGCGCGTCGCATTCGCGCGGGCGCCGACTCGTATGCCGCCGCCGTACTCGCCGATTTAGAGAGCCGCCTCGCGATCGCGCTCGGTTCGGTGAAGAAGGGGCAGGACGCGCTGCAACCGCGCGCGCAGATTGCCGCGGCGCCGATAACCGACGCCGCCGCAAAATCGAAGCGCGCCGCTTTCGACGCGCAAGATGACGCCGCGCTCGAGCCGCTCGAAGTACACTAGCAACGCCGTCTGGGCGCTCGCGGCCCTCTTCGGAGTACTCGCGCTCTCGCTCGTGCCGACGCCGTTCTACATTCTGGCCCCGGGAAAGGCCGTCGACCTTTCCACGCGCATCACGGTCGAAGGCCGTCCGGCGGCCCGGCGGCGCTTCTATCTCACCGACGTGTCGGTCGGCCGCGCCTCCGT
>Ga0116227_10009329_pt1 | contig 17881 bp, 15 predicted proteins | sample S1TSphgellanicum_FD_89693 | JGI IMG/M metagenome (GOLD analysis project Ga0116227, IMG submission 89693) | Host-associated microbial communities from peat moss isolated from Minnesota, USA - S1T2_Fb - Sphagnum magellanicum MG | ecosystem: Host-associated > Plants > Peat moss > Unclassified... | reverse complement strand
GGATTTTAAAAAATGGATTTTTTGTTTTTTTCTTGTTTTTTCTAATGTTTCACCTTTATTTGTCAATTTTCAAAAATTTGGGGGGGGGGGGAGGATCGGGTGGACTGCTGGAATCGCGGGTAGAGCGGGTGGGAGCCGCCGCCACGGCGAAAGAACCCCTGTGGTTTTTTTGGGTTGCCGCTGTCTCGCAGTGTGCGCGTGAGAGGATTAACGCCATCGCCGCCAACATGAACAAGGAAAAGCTCATGAAGATGGCCAGTGCCGTGCGCACTGGCGGAAAGGGAAGCGTCAGAAGGTACTAGTAACGCTCGCCGCTCTCAATTTTCCTTTCCTGTAGAATGTACTGAGTTTCTGTTTTCGGCTTCGTGCAACGAATTTAGGGTTTGAAGCTTTTTGTGCGGCTTTGCTTGTTTGGAAGCTAGCAGGTTATAGCCAAGCTGCTGCTTTGTTCAGAATTCGTGCGCTTGAGTGGGGAAATTTGCCCTTGCAAGCCTACTAGGGTTCGTTTTAAGCTGAGAGCTCACGGGGGGTTGTGATTGTGAGAGCAAGAAATTGGATGTGCTTTTGAAAAAGACTGTGGGTTTTTGCCTTCTTCAGGAAGAAAAAAGCCGTGCACAAGACCACCACAACGGATGACAAGAGGTTGCAGAGCACGTTAAAGAGGCTGGGAGTGAACACCATTCCCGGCATTGAAGAAGTCAATATCTTCCTTGATGAAACTGTCATCCACTTTGTAAACCCTAAGGGTAATATGGCCTCTGTACTCTTAAGTCTTTATAGATATCATAAAGTTCATCGTCAAATGCCTTGCTCTTACACTCTCTCTTCTTGCACAAGGTTGAAGCTACTGAGATGCAAATCTTTACATCCTACACTTCCATCTCCAAATTCCTTTTTCTTGCACTCTCTGATGCATAAGGTGAAGCTGCTGCATATGGATCTTGGTGACATTGTGGCTTTATTGCAGCTGGTAGTGAGATGCAATAAATAGGAGTTACAAAAGGCCTGCAATTTTATTCCCTACCAAGGACTTCTCAGCAATTGAACTCTTTTTTCTCATTTGTATTGTTTTTGTTTTTACCCTGAACTCTGCAGTGCAAGCCTCCATTGCTGCAAACACATGGGTTGTCAGCGGGCCTTCACAAACAAAGAGTATGTCTCTGCTGTGATTGGTTTGATGGATGCATTTATATGACCTGCTCTGAGCTATGGATCAGTCTTTGCATAGCAAGGGAGATCTAGGGTTCAGGGCTTTGGCATCTGACATGTTGCATCTCTGGACTTTTCTATGGTGAAACAGAACTGCAGGAGCTTTTGCCTGGGATAATCAACCAGCTTGGTAAGCTGACTTTGATCTCTACCAGACGTTTGACTTCACATGGACTTGCATTCTAGCCATACAGATGAACTCCTAAATGTGCTCTGCCCTGGGGTAATTGATATGATTACGGTGAAGATGGATATGCTTAATACAGCAAGTGTCTAGTTCAGAGACTGGCTCTTGTAGATGAAGAGTTGCCATGAGTACCACTGGATGCAACATCCTACTTGGTTTTCACTATCATAGTGTCTTGCAGGCCCAGACAACTTGGTCAATTTGAAGAAGATAGCACAGCAATTTCAGAGGCAAGGAAGTGCACGTGCTGAAGATGAGGATGATGATGATGTTCCTGATCTGGTAGGGGGAGAGAACTTTGAGGAAGCTTCAAAGCAGGAGGTTGTTGTGTAGTGAGCATGCTCGTGTGTATGCCACGTCATCCTCAAAACGATGACTTAATTAGGGCTTGCACAAACAATTTTGTTTTTGGTTATAGATATCTTTGTGTTGCTTGAGATGTTTTGATTGGACAATAATGGGAGAGGCAATTTGTACCCATCACAATGAGCTAGAAAATGTAGTCTTGGCTTTAGAAATGGTTTGCTTACTCTTTAATGGATGTGCTCATGATCAGATTATCTTTTCCTCTTCAGAAAATATAATCCACTTGCATGATTTGAATTTAACTATATCAGGTTCTTGTCATCACTTCTTTGTGGATTGTAGCCATTGCAGAAACACTGCATGTTGTCTGTGTTGGTACCAATGGAAGTTCAAAACTGGTATGAAATTTTCTGATCATGGGACAATTCAAGTGCTCTGCAAATTGAGTATGACAAATCATAGAACTTCTAAGGCTACTAACAACTCTGCACTATGCTGAGATGTTTTTTCTTCTGCTCAGCTTTATACTGTGTTGTCTGGCATTGTACTATGATTATTTGGCTTTAGCAAGTATTTTTGTAGTGAGTCAATGGGAATAGTGGTGTTCTATGGGTATTTCTCTGGTTATAGGCATTTGTGCTAGATAGATTATTCAACAATTCTCAGGGAACACACCAGTCTCATGCCTAGTCCCCTAGTCCTATAGCTAACAAATTCCATAGTTATATGATATATGCAATGAAAGGTGCTTAAAAGATGAGGGTTGTGTTTAACCTGGATGCAGGTAAAGATGGCAGAGTTTCATGAACAGTGTTTCAATGTTGTTCACAAAATTGAATTTTCAGTAACATAATCTTGTTCTATCCTTGTTGCAGCAGTGTAAGATATTCTGAAGGGGATTGTCATTGCTAAGGATTACAGTAAAATCCACCATCTGTATGCTTAAGAATTACTCTCCAGGTAAATAGATTGAAGCTAAACCGCTGAAGTTCTGCTTGAGAGAACCCTGAGCTGTCCAACACTTTCTGTAATGCAGTGTTGTAGAACTTCAAAGCTTTATATTCTAAGTTTCAAGTTCTTGAAGGGGTTGTGCTCTTTGTCACTTCCTCATTTCCAATCCAGGTCAGGATGTACTTCACATTTTGGTTGCCAACTTCCAGAGGATTAGCCTTAGGATGAATTAGTTGGTAAATCTGCAATGGTTACTGTGTGACCCTCCATATATTTCGTGTTCCTTTTTCACCTGAAAGCACTTAATCAACACACAATGATTGGAGATAAGGATTACTGGATTTTGAACATATGCAAAATCTGCAACTGACTGAATATTACGTTTCCAATAGCAATTTACAAGACCAAGGAAGAGTAATTTGATGATCATTGCATGCCTTTCATTTGCAAGTTAAATAACATGGATTACTTTCCTACCATTTGTGTGAATTTACAGGTGGAGAAACAATCCACAATGATGCCATTGCCAAGCTAGTCACATGTCAGCAAAGATTAACCATGTCCTTTAATGCAGCTGACAATTTGCATATGTCTGATGCAAATGTAAAAAAAATGGCAGCAGCTGAAATTAATTTTTTTATGTAGCACCATATTTGAACTATAGTAGTGTTTCTGTTTGACCAACTAAAGTTTGCAAGAGAAAAGCAACTCCAACTGTGGCAACTTAGCAACATCTGTTTTCTAAAATAGTCCCATCTTTTCTCAAATGCCCAGATCACCTGAGGTTTTGGGGAACAGGATTTGCAGCATCCTTTGCAAAACTGTGATAAGTCAGTCAGAACTACATTTGGTGATGGGGATGTCACCTATAAAAAATCCCATGTGCAAGCCACTGACATATTATGTCAAAATCACTGTAGAAACCATCCACGAGAAACAACCAAGACCTGGAGTTCCAGATTAATTTGGAATCTGCAATGGTTGATCCTTTACAATATCAGGGACTCAAAACTGTCTTCCAGATTCCCTTGTCAATGTGAATTCTATGCTGATGGAAAAACTGAAAAATCTACATCTCAACTCTGATTGTTACCTAACATAAGCAGAAGTACAGCTTTCACAATCTTTCTCTTCAATAGCTGAATGCAAAAAGCCTCAATAAAAAAACCAACGCTTCAGTAATCAAAGCAACCTAAAATCCTCACCATCATTGGTTCTTGATGATGACTGGGAGGATTGTAAGTTGACACTACTGTACTTTCTACACCCAGTGGCAAAACCCTGATAACTTTACATGGTACTACTGCCATTTCTATACCCAGTGGCAGAAAAACTGTAGATATGTTACACTGTACATGATGTTATGCTGTCCATGGTTGCACCTTTAATGCCATCTACTTACCACCACAAAAACCTTGTCTTTACAGTTGTGCACAATGAGAGAGCTTCAGGTGAATATTCAGTCTTGGAACAGTGGTGTGCATGAGTTCCATGGATGGCCTCTCTCCTGACTCCTCGGCAATTGTTTCTGTGACAAATGTCCAGTTTTCAATGCCCGTGACATATGCATATAAATGCGATTTCAGCCCTCATAAGAGAATTGCATAACTTGAATTCTCAGTTCTGCACAATCAGAGATCTCCAGCTGAATGTTTAATCATGAACAATGGTGTGCAGGAGTTCCATGGATGGCCTCTCTCCTGACTCCTCAGTGATTGATTCTGTGACCAATGTCCAGATTTCAGTATTACAGAAGACATATATATGCAATGTGATGTTTGGCACTCATGAGAAAGAATTGAATGTGGTGGTCATCTCATCACTACAACACACAGACTTTCAGGGTTGGATGATCACAAATGGGTTCTGCAGCAAAGAGGATGCAAGAGGTGGTGGTATATGTAGGAGACATGAAGAGAATTATTTATTTATTTATTCTTCAGGTGCTGCGTTGAAGCAAAGACAAAGAAAGAAGCGGAAAGTTCCAAGGCTACTGCATCAAAGGTGGAAAAGGGAGAGAAAGTGTACCAGTACCACTGGCAATATGACCATTTGCAAGCACCTCCTTTACACTCTGAGCAGAGAGTGTGATCATCTCCCCCACGCTCTGGACGATCCCTTTCTCGTCTCCATCTTCTTGATTCGCTTGTTGTTCGCGTACTGCTGCTGCTGCTTCTTGGTTTCCAGATGAAGGTGTGATCACAGCATCATCAACGGACGCTTCTTCCACAGATTTGTTCCAAGACCGGTGGTCTTCTTCTCGGCGATTCGGAAGTGGCTCCTTGTTGTCGTCGTGGTCGATATGCGCATGTGCAAGAACAGCCTCTTTCACCGTATGAGCAGAGTAGGAGATGATCTCCCCGACGCTCTGAATGACGCTTTTGTTATCTTCCTCGCTCGCATCATGTGCCGCCAGGTTCGTAGAGCCGACAGCATCCAGCTCGTGAACAACAGCAGGATCCGGTTTCAATCCTCCGTTATCATCACGGCTGCGAGAAGCATCTGTCTCAGTATCCTTCTCCGGAGAGGCTCCTACTGCTCCATAACCGAGCACAGACTGATATATCATCTCCCCGACACTATGCAAGATGTTGCTTTCCGGCTTCTCTAAGAGATCCCGGGAAGGATTGGTGTCAGAACCCGGCATGATCACAAAAACAAACTTCTCTCCTTCTTTCACTTCTTCTTCTTCGTCCTCTTCCTTCTTATTACTCCAGCCTGCGACGAAAAAAAAACCGGAAAGAAAACCAGCAACTTCTAGAGTCAAGGCCTTTGGAAAAACTCTTTTATCTGTAATACAACAGGTAAAGTAATGAAGCACTTCAGATCGTTCCACAAAAGACGATCTCTGTTCAACCTGCACAATGTCAAATCCTGGAGTAGAATAACAAGAAGGAAATACGGTAAGATCGCAGTTCTTGGTACTAATCAAGCCTCTGCAGAGCCTTTTTCACCCACCCTCAAACCCTCGAATTAAGCACTTCATATATCGACAACAAGAATTCTCTTTAACACGCGCAAAAAAAAAGAAACATGCCGACCTCGCACTGATAATCACTGTATGGGCTACTGCACCGTCTTCATTCTCGTACCTTCAAATTGTTTTTGTTTCCTCTAGAAATGTGCGTACACTGCATTCAATATCTCTTTGTCTCTAACCCTGCAAAACAAAGAATTCTTCTCCTCAAAAAACTGAAGAAGAATTTTTAAAAAAAAAACAGCACATACCTCACCAACGTGATTGCAGACACGCAATTGCAGAGCGCAAAAAATTTCGAGGATTTGAGAAAGCGCTGTAACAAAGCTCTCGAACAGAGAAACGAAGGAACAAAAAGAGCTCTTCTGTGCTTCGCTTAAACCCTAAACCCTCAAGCGGCGGTTAGGAGAGGGGGGCGGGGGAGGGGAGGGAGGGAATTCGTTTGGCCTTGTGTAACAGTTAATAGTTTTCATCCATGAGTCCCGTCCCGTGAGACAATTAATCATCCATTTACTGGAAGTTGAAGGTGCTTAAAATTACTTTTGCCGCGTGTCGGTAAAACGGAAGAGGGGAAAACATCCAAAAAAAGATTTAAAAAAGAAAAAAAAATTTCGAAGAACGGCTGAGATTTTCTTTCCGTTTGATCCTCCGGTAGGAAACTTTTACTGGAAAATAGTGTGTGTGGAGTTACGGACGGGAGATATTTTGATAGCGCAAATTTGAGAGATAATTTACATTTTATTTTATACTCTACTAATCAGATCTCGACACATGTGAAGCCGTACAAGATCCAATGGTTATTATCTGACAAAAAAAATCGTTTCTCGCGAAATGTAACGGCAATTGCGAAGTTACTGCGTAAATTCACTTAAAACACTTGGCAGGTTGAGAAACGGAGTTGACGTCGGTTTTGGGATTTATCTTACCTGCGTTCGGTGAACCGGCACCCACGGGTTTAATTTTTTTACCATGGTTCGCAAAAATCCCTAAATCCATTTAAATTATTTGCTAAATTAGGGTCTCTTGTTCAAATCTAACAACTTTTGAGATTAATATGGTTACTAAGAGGCCTCACTCCAAATGGTGAAATTACCAATTAGCAGTGAGTTGGTCGGTCTTTGGTATTTTATTTTTTGGAGCACCATCAGGTTTAGGTTTTAGAAGGGAGTGTCGGACTTTGTCATAATTCTTTAATTAATTAATTTACTCATCTTCAAGAGACCCGGGCAAGGTTTCAAAATTTGGGGGAAAATAATTTCATTTAGTTTTCAAAGTGCTAGTTTTCACACATTTCATATCAAATGGTTTTGAAAGGCAATTTTCACATACTAATTATAAAAAGATTTATTTTTTTCAACATGAAAAAAATATTTAAAAAAAAAGAATTACCCAATACAAGATTTAAAATTTAAAAAGTGAATTTTTTAATTTTTTTTTTCCTTCCAACATTTTATATGTTCATAATTTCATTTTGTTCAAATGAATTTTCAAATTTTTTGAACTTTCTTTTCTAAATTTAGATGTTTTCATTTAATTCCACCAAATTGGAGGGTGATTTACAACCAACTCTAGAATCACTTGATCAATTTTTGTTCATGAAAATAAATTTTTTTAGACTATTCAATGTTATAAACGACATCTTTTTAGGTTTGTAAATATGATTATTAAAAAATAAATTAGTTTCAATTATGATTTTAGGATGTTTAAGATTTCATGGGTCAAAAAAACCAATAATAGGAAACATGATTTCATGTTCTCTTCACCATTAAAAGGACCTTGATTTTTTCGTTATTCACTTGGTAACATTTCAAAATCAAATTTTTTTGTTGGATCATTTGTGTTGGCAATCTACTAAAAAAATCAAAATTGGAATCTTCATCAACCACTTGCTTTACACATCCAATTTTAAATTTTGCCATTGAATGCAAATGATAAAAACACTCAAAAGCATATGATATAAGGATCGTTTATCATATTCTTCAACAACATTCACACCTTCTTCATAACCAATTAAAAATAAAATTAAATGAAGGTTTTTAAAACTAGGTTCTAGAATCAAAAACATCATATTGCATGTTGTAAGTTTTTGTTTTTTCATATCTTTTTTTAAAAGAAAAGAAAGATTCCGAAACATCACAAATTTCCCTTTTAATATTGGAAGCTAACAAAGCCACTTTAAAAACAACCCCAAAATCAATCATTGATCAATTGACTTGGGTTGTGGGCTTGCAATTTCTTTCTTGAATTTTAAGCGCATCATAATGGTAAATGCATTATAAAATAATCAATGCATACTAAACTAATTGAAAACACAAACATTCACAATAGGAAAAAAAAAAATCCATAATTGTTTTTGAAATGTGCCAAGTACTAAGAAGAAGTGACATTTTCCCGTTGATTTTAATCATCAATATTTTGTCTATTGTAAAGGATAATATATTTTTTATGTTGCTAGCAAACCTATAACCAAAATTATAAATGTAGTGTCAGTGTTTTCAATTAATGCAATTCAAGGAAAAATTAAATACCAAAAAATCAAGTAGGATTTTTTAAAAAAAATCCTTATCTTCATTAAAATATTCAATTTTTTGGGGCAAAGAAATAATTTTCACAACTCTTATTCCAATATTATTTTCTTTTTGTAGTTTTTTTAGGTTAAATTGTATATTTCTACAAATCTAATTGTGTAGACTTGATTTTTAAATATATCTAATTTTTGCAAGTGTTTTCATCAATTGCAACCTACTAGCATGCTTTTAAAAAAACATGACCAAAACAAGTACCTTGAAAGCTTTCATCCAAACCTAAAGCTTCATATTTCATAATAAATTTTAGTGCAATTGTCAAGGTATTCAAATTTGACCCTTCATTTTTTACATAGGCAACAATTTTTCTTTTTAACCCATACTGATTTAGCAATCTTGTCAAATTGTTGGTCAAGGTTTACCCAATTTATTTTTATGATTTCAAACAAACCAATAATCATATGTTTAAATAATTAATTAGAACTCAAGAAGTTAATGACAAGAAAAAAATTCATAAGTGCCTTTAAACATTCACAAATCAAAACATGTTGTAAAAATGTAATTTGCCAATATTATCAAAACATATTTAAAAATATTTCTCAACTTAATTTGATAATATGTGTTTTTACTGAAACATCAATTTCCATTGTTGAATGATTTTGAAACATTTATTAAAAAAACTAATGCCACTTTTGGAGATTCAAACAAATAATGCACATCAACAAACAAGTTGTGAACATTTCATCAAAGGCTTCATTGAACAATAGTGTATGCATTCAAATTCATGCAATTAACATGCGATGTCTCGTGGGACAAAGTTACACTCATGAATTAGTTTCAATTTGGTTTGCATAATGATGTGAAAGACTTATTATTCACCATACTAAATCCTATGACATTGAGTTAAGCCATTGCCCAAGTTGTTAAATTTGACATAGGTTTTTGAACGATGTTAAAAAACAGTGTTGGGAGACATTGCCACTATAGAAAAATTTCATGCAAGCCAATGGGAAGGCCCAAGCATGCCCTCAAGGCGCCTTGTTTTTTTTCCTTTTATGTTTTGGGGTGGGGGGGGGAGGAAAGATTTTTTTTCATTTTTCCTAACTTCCCAATGTGTTCACACTATGTTCCTTTCAAGTTCCCAATGGGTTTCCAATATTTTCCCCAAAAAGTTAAAAGTGTTATGCTCTGTCTTAGTAGCAACGTCGACGATATACTGTTGAAAAAGGCGACCATCGAGATGTAGAGCGGAGAGCTCACCACTAAAGTGCACTCTTTGTGCGTAATAAGCCGCCATTGAGACCCTTGTGCGTGCTCCGTCCTGATTGTTCTGTAGTCGCAGATTTTCAGACCACCCGTCCTCCCAAGCAAGGAAAAGCAGCGGGTATTGTAAAGGATCGTAAGAAGGTGCTAGATCGTTCATCTGCTGTAAACCACCTCCATATCGCCGTTGTATAATGACATCGCGATTTCCAACCTCTCTCGGCTCGCCAGAAATTATCATTGCAACCTCGTTTGCCGTAGGGGCGTTGTAACGGTGGATATCTCCATTTCCCAGGGTACGGCCAATTGTAATGCAAATGTGGACCTCCTCTATAGGGTTTGCGACAAGATGGTCGGCTGCACGAACGAAGACGTTTACATAAAGATTTACGCGCCCAAGGATCGTGCGAAGTGTCATCAAATGCGCCGAGCTTAGATTGGGGTTCTGCATCTGCCGATTCAGACTTTCATTTATCACATCATGCACATAGGCCTGAAGAAAGCGTGGCAATTGCCCTTCTGCAGGTTCCATACCACCAATCAAGTGGTAGAATCCTCCTTGCACTTTGTAGGTATGCACTCGAAGCCCACATTCTGGACCCTTGTGGACGTAAATGCAAATGCAACATTGTATAAATGAAGATGTTTACATAATTCGGCATTTTGTCGATCTTGTAACATGGCCATGTACTCTGGCGGGGTACGAATAGGAGGCAAAAGAATTTTCCCTGAAGCATAACATTTACTATAGTGTGGTCTTCGAAGAGAGCCCCTCGTGCGTTCTTCGATCCAGAAGCGAGAGCCACAATGGTTGCATTGCTCATTCAAGCATCCAAACATTTGTCGGTCTACTTGCGGGTCAGCCAAGGGGTACCGCAAATCTCGTAGGGCCATGTGGTGTCCAGCCTGAAGTTGATCCTTTGCGCACGCGACGTGACGTTGTTCAGCGCATTGCGCAACATTTATCATTAGTTGGGTTTGATGGCCCTGTTCTGTTTCAAAAGCATGCGCTTTCGTGTGCTGTTCCGTGTTTTCTAATAATTGATGAGCAATATTAGCCATACACTGTGCTTCCTCATGTTGGGCCCCATTAGACGCAACCCTTTCGAGAGCTACTGTAGCACGACAAAGTCTTTGATGTTCTCGAGCAGCTGCTCGCCTTTCTTCATCATTTGCATATTTGCATAACACTCCAGGGCTTCGTCTACGATTCTTTTAATCGGAAACAAAATGGAGTCAGGCTCTAAAAACAAAATAACATAACTTCATATTTTACTACCATTACGACAGGCGCAAGTCTAACCTCGGGGTCAACATATCCACGAGCAATGTATCTGTATTCTCTGTATCATGTGAAGCACTAACCCACCAGAAACACCACACATGGAAGAGCCAAAAGGAGTGAGGAAAAGGTACCTCTTCCATGACAGTATTTGCAGCGCTTGTCCTCCTGTTGATTCACATTCTTCAACTCTACAACCATGAATGACGTGATGACTCCCATAACTCCTCCAAAAATTGATGCCACAAGTGGTTCAACTTCACTGCAACCCCCCACCCAGCAATGTCAAGTTTAGGAGCACATACACCCAACCAAGATGCTCAACCACACCCACATTCAAGAGGACATGATCCTCAAGTGACCCAGATCTAGCACATCGAGCACATGCCAAGTACCTTGCATGGTTTCCAATTGCTAAATAGAATCATGAATTGGTGTTAAGTCTCCAACAAACAGAATGAATCTTTTGATTATCAAATAGAATATGTATCTGTATTCTCTATGTCATTTGAGTATTAGGTAGCCCTTTCCTAGTCAAACAAAACCAATTTAGTTTTAAAGAATCATATGAAGCACTAACCCACCATAAACACCACACATGGAAAAGCCCAAACGAATGAGGAAAAAGTACCTCTGCCATGACAATATTTGTAGCACTTCTGTTCTTGTTGTTTCACATTGTTCAACTCTACAACCATGAATGACATGATGACTCCCATAGCTCCTCCAGAAATTGATGCCATAATTGGGTCAACTTCACTATGGCCCCCAACCTAGCAATCTCAAGTTTAGGAGCACATACACCCAACCAAGATGTTCAACCACACCCACGTTCAAGAGGACATGATCCTCAAGTGACCCAGATCTAGCACATTGAGCACATGCCAAGTACCCTGCATGGTTTCCAATTGCCAAATAGAATCATGAATTGGTGTTTAGTCTCCAACAAACAGAATGAATCTTTTGATTATCAAATAGAATATGCATTTGTAATCTTTGTGTCATTTGAGTATTAGGCAGCCCTTTCCCAATCAAACAAAACCAATTTAGTTTTAAAGAATCATATGAAGCAGTAACCCACTAGAAACACCACACATGGAAGAACCAAAAGGAGTGAGGAAGAGGTACCTGTGCCATGACAGTATTTGTAGCGCTTGTGCTCTTGTTGTTTCACATTGTTCAACTCTACAACCATGAATGACATGATGATTCCCATAGCTCCTCTAGAAAATGATGCCACAATTGGGTTAATTTCACTGTAACCCCCCACCCAGCAATCTCAAGTTTAGGAGCACATATAACCTCCTAAGTCAAGACCTCATTGCTAGATAACCATCAAAGCGACTCCTTGTTGGTCCTACTTTGTTGTTCTCTTCATGGAAATGAAAGGTTTGGAAGATAGACCTCAAAATGGTCCAAAATCACAAAACTATTCTTATTGGGCCAAGTGGGCAATTTGTGTGCAATTCATGGCCTTTTAAGTCAAACAATTTTAGATCCAAGATTAGGGAAGATTGTCAAAACTTGAGCTGAAGTGGAAGATGCATGTTCCTAATGAAGTTTTCATATGATGTGCCCCCAATCCCCAGCTTCAGTTCCAACTACAGTGCATAGAATCCGAGCAAAAAAAAACCATAGACAATTAGGAATGCACAAGGTCCTTGTGAAACTCTGAACTCAATTACTCTATTTGAGACTGCTAACACAATTCTATTTTTCAAGCCTTGGAGACACATCATCTAGCGATGTATCTATAGGTGCTTGATTTTGCTCTATGTTGGTTTTAAGTTTTTGCAAAACATTCTTTTTTTTGCTTTACATGATGAAAGAGAGTATGGAAAACCAAAAGATTGATGAAGAGTCTTACAATGGGAACTATAAGGCCACCAAAAAGAACGATTCCAGCCTCCAGTGAAAGGCAACTTGTAAAATACTGCTGCAAAGTCTCTCTCCGACCCAATTCCACCAGACTTTTGTTTCTGTGTTCCTAAATCACAAAAATGCTCCAAATCATCATCATCATCTTCTTCTTCTTCTTCAAATTCTGGTTTTGGGGATGACTACCAAAAATCTCTCTCCAACCGAATTCCTCTAGACTTTTGTTTGTGTGTTCTTGAATCACAAAATGCTCCAAATCTTCTTCATATGTTTTTATTTTGTGGGACCACATATTGAGCAACGGTGAAGGTGCTATGAGTCATTCACATTCATCACTTTCAAAAGTTCTGGTCTATTTTGGGGGGTGGGGTGGGGTGGGGTCGAGCTTTCAACTTTCCAAAAGTCTCTAGCGACATGCTATTCCTCACCCCCAACCCACCCGCCTCCAAATCGAGCTCTATCCGGTGCTTGTTTCGCTTGTCTTCTTGCACGTAACAGTGCTGTGTTTTAATGTCCAGGATTGAAGAAAGGTTAGTAATATAAAAACCTATATATTATATGCCATAGCCATATACCCTTGTAACCAATGGCTCCCATACCATTTCCCATAGGTAGGCAGCCTATGATTTTGACCCCAAAAAAAGTTGTTGTGCCTAGTTTGGGGATATTCCATTGTGGGTTTCCCTCATTTTGGTTCTTTATTTGGACACTTTATGGATAACACAACACAACTTAAGGGATGAGATCAAAAAGAGGTGGTGAGAGTGAGGCCCAACTGGGTTCCACTTTAAGGATAACTTTATTATAAAAGTTGAAAGCTCACCCCCCACCCCACCCGCCTCCAAATCAAGCTCTATCCGGCACTTGTTTTGTTTGTCTTCTTGCACATAACAGTGGAGTGTTTCCCTGGTTCCATTATGTTGACCATCCCCCACCATCTGCTCACTTTGACTAGGGCCCTCAAGGGAAAGGGGGGGGGGGGGCTTGAGCCAATCTTGAATTATCGCATCAAGCCACCGACACCCATTTCTTTATAGCAGTAGATACTAAATCCTATGACATTGAGTTAAGCCATTGCCCAAGCTATTAAATTTGACATAGGTTTTTGAACGATGTTAAGAAAAGTGTTGGGAGACATTGCCACTATAGAAAAATTTCATGCAAGTATCACACCATCCCATCAATGACATCTACACCAAAGGATGATCCCATGCAAATTGAGAATATGTGATTCAAACCACTCACAAAACAAGAAAAATGATGACAATGTGTAAACAAACTATGATTATACTATGGAAAACTAGGTCACACGGCTATTAATTGTCCCAATAAGCAAATTCAACTTATAGTTTAAATCATTTTTATCAACACCTATGATCTTGAGGATTTGAGAAACGAGGTTGTTTAATCCCAATAAGGACTATGAAACTATACTTCGATGCATGATGCAATAAAAAATGGTCCCAACTTATATTTAAATTCAACACATTTTTTTTTGCTAATCATAATCAAGTGTAATAAATCCACAACAATGAAGACTAAAATATTGTTTGATTTTGGTGCACCTAAATGTTTCATTGACAAGAAGTTGGTGTAATAATTTAAATTACCCCTCATGAAGAAGATTTGTTCGTATTAGTGGAGGTTATTAATGGTTTCTTTTTAGAACTTATAACACATGAAACCAAGGCATTGGAGATTACTATTGGGTCACATATAAGTAAATTTATTTTCAATGTCATCTCATCTGTAACAAAAGTCATCATCATTGGGTTATTTTGTTTCGTTCTACACAATCTACGAATGGATTGGGATATGCAGAGTTTATATTTTGAAGTACCAAAGGAAGAAACATCAAAATACAAAGCCCCACTCATAGATTTGTTTGGTGAAAATTAAGATAACATTTTAAATGCATTAGAAGATGATCAAAAACCTAATCAGTGCATGCAAAACCTCAAAGTGTAACAAGAACTTTAAGAGTGTGCAAAGACTTAAACAATCAAAAAAATTATTTGTGGGAGCAAAAGATTTTGTTTGTGAGAGTAAACTTTTAAATAACTTTCAATTCATTTTTTGTTAATTTTTAGTTCAATTCATTTTTAGTTAATTTTTAGTGAATTTTTAATGAACTCCTAGTATATTCCAAAAAAATTTAATCCATTTTTAACCGACTTACAGTTGACTCATGGTTCAATTTTGATTAATTTTTAATTAACTTATTGTTCACTTATAGTTTAAAAAACCTTTTAAAAAAATTCCCTAATCAATGAGCACATGAAAACTTTCATGGAAACTTCTTTGAGTTAAATCTCCAAAAGGGTATAAATAGAGCTAGGAGCCCGTTACCTTTAGTCTATTCAACATTAGTATGAGGCGATCTTGTTTCATGTTTCCTGGACAATTCTTTGCAAAATATGATTTTGTTTTGAATTTTATTTTAGAAAAAAAGATGCAAATTATTTAAATTTTTTGGAATTAATTTTTTTTGCAAGGACAAAATGAGCAACTATTTTGTTCTATTGCAGTTGAGCTGCTAAATTGTTGTTAATTAAAAAAAAAGTGAAGTAGACCCCTAAATTACTCAATTTCCGGGGCCTTGATTGGCTAGATGTCGGAAACTGACGTAGTTGGGTTTATTTCGTGTGCCGCAAGAAAACCCCGCGAGCGAAAAAATTAAAAATAAAATTGGCGAACAAAGACCTGCCCGGGTGACTTATCGGAGCTCCAAACCCTAAACCTCTGCGATGCGCGCTTGCGAGAAAGAAGCTCGCTCGGCCGGTGAGAGAACACAACACGAATGGCGTTGACGGGCGTGATCATGTTTCCTCTCCGTATCTTCAACGTAGACTCTTGAGGTCTGGTGCATCGATTCTCTTTTGCGCAGCTTTTACGACGCTTTCGTTCAGGTTTTTCTTCGGTGATTTCTTCGCTTTCGGGGTTGGTGTAAATGAGTTTCGCGTGCATGTGCGGTGAAGAACAAGAATCAATGATAGCAAGCAAGCAAACCAGCAATAAAGCATGCGGTTTTTAAGGTGCGACGCTTCCTCTTCCGTCGATTTCTTTACCTGGATTCTCCAATTAACCAAGTCTCCAATGGTTTTCTTTCTTGTCCCTTGATGCCTCGTGTTGATCAATTCTCTCTTCATATATATATATACACTTTTGTGGACGCAACATGCATTCGTCTACAAGTCTTTTCTGTGAAATGAAGACGCAATCTCCTGAAGAAAGAGAGAGAGAAAAAAAAGCAACAAAGGAATTTCTTCTGGGATTTTTTAAAGCTTTAGATTCCATTTCAGGAGTAAATTTGGCCGGAAGTGGATTCAGGTTCAATTGATAAATAAATAAGATTGTTACATTCGAATGATGAGAGGGAAACATAATTGCACATATCTTGTGGTGGACTTAGGGCTTTACTTATCAAGAACATGTGCAGCAGATCATGATTTCATGTGGATTTATGTTGTTTTGAATATAAAGTCTGAGCTCTTGCTGCTATCTTAATTGCTGCTATCTTGGCCTACACACCTACATGCCTAGAGTTCACAACTCTTTGAAATCAATATGCAGGTGGCATAGCTTCAAGAACAATCTCCACATCGGTTGGCATGAAACGACACACATAACATCTTTCTTTGAAGTATGCAATACGCAATGAAGTTTGAACAAGTTTAAAAAGACATGTCAATTGATCTCAGGTTCAGCATTGTTCATCATCTTCTTCTCTGAGTGTGGTGGGTACAAGGTTTGCATTTGGGTCCAATTGCATATGCTCTACATCTTCTTGCTTGTGCTGATCATCGAGAACAAATGTTTTCAAAACCGGCAATTGTTTTTTTGCATAAGTGGCAAGTTTCATGGATGAAAAAGACAACTCAGTTAGTTGTCATGATCATATGTTTCATGACTATTTGGTGTTCAGTCTCATGTCACAATATTTCAAATTTCACTTCATGTGACGCTGAAGGCCAGGTATATGTCATACCATTTTGACCGATAGATTATGTGCAACCATGATGCACTTCATGATAGCTTGGTTTCAAGCATTGTTACTCATGTGCCTTATAACGTGATGACATGTCTTTTAGCATCAAAATCTTATTTTCAAAATTTCACATTGTGATGTCTAGCATGACTAAGCATAGTAACACAACAACTATTGCATTTTTTTACAAAGATTGTGCATATAATTTAATAATTTAAAAAATCAATTTTTGTTTTAGCAAATTCACGTTTCTTTAAAAAAAACAAAAAGGGGGGGGATGGTTTGGGGTGATTTGTTTGCTTTCTGTTTGATGGTAGTTAGGACTTGATTGTTCTTAAAAAGGATTGACTGACCCAAAAACTTGTTTCCAGTGGCCAAATCAAGGGGGGGGACTTTTCAACACCAGGCATGCTTATTCAAAGAATATAAACTCATCAACTATTTCCAAACTTGCCTTGAAATGGCAATTTAATGCTGGGTCTGATGTCGTTGTCACAACAGCTGTGTCTAATGATGGCATCATATATTTTCCAACCCTCAATGGCAACTTTTATGCTCTTGATGCAAAATCTGGCAATGTTTTGTGGGCAAGAAACGTGACATCGTTTATCTCTAATGAACTATTGATTGAATTTCCAACCATACGCAGTGAGATACCATATGTGTTCTCAAGAATGACACCAGTTATCACAAAACATTCAGTGCTTGTGGGAATATATGGTCCTGCAGTTTTGCTTTCCCTTAACAGATATACAGGAAACCTCATTTGGTCCTCCCTGCTTGATACACACCCTTGGGCATTGCTCACAATGTCTGGCACTGTGCATAAAAGGTAATGATATTTCCACAATGGTTTCAAGTTGATTATTTGAAGCCATGCTTTGATATTTAAAATGCATATGTGTTTTTGACAATCAAAATATTAAGTTTGTTGAAAGAAAACACAAATCATTGATCAAATACACTATTTGTTTCCCTACAATATTGATGTAATAACTTGTAGGTTAACCAATTTATATTAAATGCAATTCCAAATTGTCATGTTTTGGTTGTCAAACATGTTACTAAAGTACGAAAATTGTGCATTGCCTTGTAGCTCATATTTTCTAGGTGTTTCATCATTGGAAGAAGCGAACTCCAACCTGACTACATGTTGTTACTTCCAAGGAAAAATGCTTAAGATTGATGTCAAAACAGGGTCTATTCAATGGAAGACCCTTATGTTGCCAGACAATCATGGCAAAACAAACTTATATGCTGGAGCTGCACTTTGGGGAAGTAGCCCTTCCATTGATACAAAACGCAATTTGGTATT
>Ga0116227_10009328_pt1 | contig 17882 bp, 15 predicted proteins | sample S1TSphgellanicum_FD_89693 | JGI IMG/M metagenome (GOLD analysis project Ga0116227, IMG submission 89693) | Host-associated microbial communities from peat moss isolated from Minnesota, USA - S1T2_Fb - Sphagnum magellanicum MG | ecosystem: Host-associated > Plants > Peat moss > Unclassified... | reverse complement strand
TGTAAGGTCTGTGAAGCGCGATTGACGGCTGCAAAGGGCACAGCCGTCATGGGAATGGATTCGGTCATGGTATGGATCCTTTCCGGGGGGGGATCGCAGGGCCTTTCTGCCGTTCGCCCCCGTGAGAGCTCAGGCTTGGGCGGCGACCTCGAAGGCATCCATGGTGCGCACGGAATAGACCAGCGCGGCCCCGGCGTTGACGCTGATCGCGACGCCCAGCGCCTCGGCCAGTTCATCGGCGCTTGCGCCCTGCTTGCGCGCCTCTGCGGTATGGACCGCGATACAACCGTCGCAGCGCAGGCTGATGGCCACCGCCAGCGCGATCAGTTCGCGCGTCTTGGCATCGAGCTTTCCGGTTTTGGCGCCGGCCTGGCTGAGCTGGGCGTAACCCTTGACGGTGTCCGGGCTGAGTTTGGCGATGCTGCCAACGCCGCCCACGATGTGTTGGCGGTAGGTGTTCCAGTCGAGCATGTGCATGATATCAACTCCTTGTTTCGATGACTGGTGTTTACCCCCGGCGGCAGGCGCTGTTGATCACCGCAAGGCGCATCTTGATGACCGAGCGGATCATAATGGCTGGGTGGTATGTCATCGATGTCAGGAATGGCGGTGCTGTTTGCAACGATTGTCACCAACCGATACTGTCGCTGTTGCCTGTCATCCACGATGCCGCGACAAGGCTGCAAGGCAAGGTGGAGGTCAACATTGCACCGAAGTTGCCAGTATAACCGGCATGATATTGAGGATGTCGATCCGATTGCCTGCGGTCTTCCATTCCGGCCTGCAAAGTGGCAACATCTTTGAGGAAGGGTTTGGGCTTCACCCTCGTTACTCTACGGCGATGAACCCAGAACTCTCCTCAAATTTCAGGTTCGAACCTGTCCCGGCCATGGGAAAAAGGCTGCAACGATCTTATCAGGATGGTACATTGATGACGCCGTAAAAGACGCCGCAAGCCACCATATGCGCGCTGTTTCTGGCGTGCATTTTCAGGCGCATATTCTCAATATACCGCTCAACGGTACGAGGCGCCAAACTAACGTGGCGCGCAATTTCTTTTGCGGACATCCCCAGTGCCACGCATTCAAGAATTTCGCACTCCCTTGCTGTCAGGTGTGGTTGCGCGTCTAACAATTGAGAAATTATCATCGCCCCCTCCATTCTAATATTAACTAAATATTGGATTGGAAAATCGATCCCCCGCCATTGGCTGACGAATCCAGAGATTCAAATTATCCGTATTTTACACAGCATTGGCGGTGTAAATGGGAATAATAACGTAGGTGCTAACACGTTCCTAAAACAAAAGATACAGCTAAGTAGTGTTAACCATATCTTTGAAATCGTTCGAATTGAGTCATGCAAATTATGCGTGTCGGAATTTCCGTGCGATTCGTTCCCGTAGTAGAGTCGCAGAGAGCCGCATAGCCTGACCTTCGACATGGCCGATTCTCGGTCGAGGGGGCTGCTGACATGGAAAAGTCCATTTCAACACTGATCCGTGTTGATCGGCACACGACCATTTTCCTTGCCGGCTCACGTGCGACGCACTGGGCGGTGGTGACGACCGGAATCGTGGCCGAATGCAAGATCTCCATAGATGGAGACCGGCGCCTGACCGGCTTCCGCCTGCCCGGCGAAGCCTTTGGCGTGGAAATCGAGCGTTACAGCGTCACCTCCGAAGCGCTGACCGATTGCGTGATCTCGCTGCTGCCCACCAATGTCCCGGCGGCGAACGGCAGGCTGTTTGCCGCCATGGCCCGGCAGTTGAAGCGCGTGCGCAATGACCATCTGCTGACGACCTTTCGCTCCGTGCCCGAACGGATCGCCGCCTTTCTGGTTGATCTGGCCGATCGCGGCATGGGGGAGTGTTTTCGCCTGCCGATGGCCCGCTGCGACATCGCCGATTTCCTCGGTACGACCGAACCGACGATCAGCCGCGCTCTGGCCGAACTGGAGCGGCGGGGCGCCATCAAGCGCCGCCCTCGCGGCAGGATCGAGATCATGGATCGGGCATCGCTGGCGCATGTGACGCAAGGCGACGCCAGCCCCAATCCCCAGCAGCGCGAGCGGGAGATTTCCCATGCGTAAAACCCGACTGGCGATCGCACTGGCCAGCGCAGCAACCTTTCCCGCATTACTCGCCGGGGTCGCGCGCGCCGCCGATGCCGATCCGGCCCTGGGGCCGACATCCGACACTCTGCCGACGGCGGCGTCTTCGCGCTCAACCGCGGCTGACATTGCGGAATTGCGCGCCAAGCTCGATGAGCAACGCGCCATACTCGATGCACAAGCACAGCAAATCCGTGAGCTGGAAGCGCGTTTGGGCGGCGCAAACAGCAACGCCGTGCCCGTGGAACGGCCCGCGCCGCCCGAGCAGGTGGCGCTCCTCGAACAACGGGCCATGGGCGATCCGCAGGCCACCGTGGGGCAGGCTCCGGCACCCGACGACAGCCACGCGCTCAACACGCGCACAGCCTCCATTCCTCCGGGGCAAGGCGTGTTGACCCCGTCCGGCCACTTCTCCATCGAGCCAACGTTTCAATATGCGGCCTCGGCCAACAACCGCCTGACCTTCAGCGGCATCGAACTGATCCCGGGCCTGCAACTGGGCGCGATCAGCGCACAGACGGCGCAGCGCGACACCTTCTTTTTCTCGCCCACCTTCCGCTACGGCATCAACAGCCGCCTCGAGGTGGAAGTCACGGTTCCCATGCTGTACCGCCATGACAATATTCAGGTTGTGCAACAACGCGATCAACAGATCGTGCGCAATCTTGATTTGCGGCAATATGCCCTCGGCGACGTCGAACTGGGGCTGCGTTATCAGTTGAACCCGGCCACCGGCCCGGACAAGCCGATCTGGATTCTCAGCCTTCACGTCAAAAGTAACACGGGCATTGGCCCCTATGACGTCGGCTATGACGAGTTCGGCATCGCCACCGGCCTGGCCACCGGTTCCGGCTTCTGGGGAGTCGAACCGGGGGTGAGCTTCCTGCTGCCGTCCGATCCGGTCGTCATTTATGGCAGCTTGAACTACCTTCATCAGTTCAAGCGGAACCTCAACAAGGAGGTCGGCGGATCGCTGGTTCAGGAAGTTCGGCCGGGCGAAGCCATTCTGGGCAACATCGGCTTCGGATTTTCATTGAATCCCCGCTTCTCGTTCTCGATGGGCTATAGCCACAGCTATATCATGCCCACCATGACCTTCATCGGAAGTGGACCCGAATATTCGCGCGGCCAGCAGATCGGCACACTGGATCTTGGCATGTCTTACCGCCTGAGCAGCAAGACTTCGGTGAACCTCAACTTTCAGTTCGGTGTCACGCCGGATGCGCCGAATCTCAACGCGACTGTGCGCATTCCCTTCAGCCTGTAAGGATCGGCGGCGGGGAGCATTGTCGAAGGGCGCGCTTCAGCGCAGGCCCGCAATGCTCACCGCCGCACCCAATGTCCTCCCCAGACCGGCGGCGAGGTTCGCGCTGCTGTAACCAGCATAGCCGCTGATCCCGACCGTCGCGTTGATCGTCTGGGTGGCGTTCACCCCCGAAGCGGTGTTGATCAGAACGTTCTGCAGCCCATTGGAGGCGTTCTGATAGAGCAACGTCTGCCCATTGTTGGTGATATAAGACTGCCCGCCCGAAGAACTCATGCCGAAGGTGCCGCCCGAGGTCACCACCGATTGAAGCACCGCCGCGCTGGCCGGTGTCAGAGCCACCGTGGAGGCCGCGGAATTCGAGCCCCCGGTCGTCCAGTTCAATGTGGTGGCCAGCACAAGCTGCCCGTTGAGATAGGTGTTGAGCTGCGCGCCCAGAGAGATGTTCACACCCTGTAGCTCAAAGCCGCCACGCAGCATGTCCATATCCGCATCGGAGAGGCTGGTGCGGTTCATGAAGGCAGAAGGCGGTTCCGACGATGGGGTGGTCTCAGGTGTCGCGGCCCAGGCCGATCCGGTGGGCGCAGCAAAGAGGGCAGCAAGGCCAATCAGCCAACGCATGACACACTCCTTTCGCCATGACGGATCATGGCGCGATGCCCCCGGCATTGTCGACAATCAACGCCGGAGTCAGTTGGTAGATCGGCGGCAAATTGGTGGTGACGTCGCCGATCCAGCGATCGTGAAGCGCCCAAAGTGGCGCCGTGGCCCATTTGGTCCATTCGATGGGGGTGTTGTAGGTCACTTTCTGCTCATGCGGCAGCTTGACGATGACCAGAACGACCCCTTTCCACTCTTTGGCAAAGTCTGCCAGCGGCACCTGCAAAAGGCCGCGGATCGGGTCACCGATCAACACAGCCTTGTCGCGCACGCCCTTGACCACCACGAAATGACGAAACCCCTTGGTCTCGATCAGCACGATCATCGGCTGGTTCGCCTGGCGCAGATCATCGATGGTGATGCTGTAGCCCTGGGCATCGAAACCGCGCGATTCCAGATAGCGCTTCATGTCCAGCAACGAAAAGCCCGACTGGACGATCTTCTTCTGGTCGCCCACGCTCCACATTGCTGAAAAAGCATCGTTTTCGGATGTCGGCAGGCCGTAGCTATAGGTCAGCATGGTGGCCAGGGCAGCTGAGCCGCAGCTGAAATCATAGCGCTGCCGCACAATGGTGCGAAAGGGAATGTCGCGCCAGCTGGTGACCTGCATCTGCGCCGGTCCCTGCATCGTATACCCTATCGAGATCTGCGCATCGGCAGCAAAGGGCATCGCAAGCATCACACCGGCCGCCATCGCACGCATCAGGCTGCGCTTCAGGGTCATCGCCTGTACCATTCCGCACCACTCCCAACCAGCGATCCCGTCACGGCGTGACGTTCACCGTCACATTCATGGCGCTTTGCAATTGCGACATGGCCCCGGTGTTGATCGTGATGTTGCCCAAACCGTTGAAGTTGGAGAGCGCCGATTGGGAAATGTTGACCGCACCGGCGGTGTAATTGCCAATGGTGCTGTTGCCCGAGGTGATGGCATTCAACGTCTGGTTGCCCACCACGATGCCGCCACTGCCGCGCAGATCGCCCAGTGCGCCATTGTCCAGCGGTTTCCCCTGAAGAGCAACCGCTTCCATGACGGCCGGCGCCGCTTCGACGGGGGCAGCTTTGACCGGCACGACCTCTGGCACGGCTGCTTGAACCGTCGGCGATACACCAGCCTGAGGCGGCTCTGGCGGCGTTTCCGCCCCGGCCGAACCGATCCCGGCGCATCCCATCCCCGCTGCGGCCAGCACAAGGGTCAAGTTACGCAATGTCATTGTTTGTCTCCTGAACGGAGGAGGACGGAAATGGTCGGGTGGGAGCACCCGACCATCCTGCCGTCATCAGAAGGTGATCGTACCCTGAGCGGCAATGTTGGTTGCAGCCTGGGCGTTCGATGCCAGCCCCGTGTTCCATGCCTGGTTCAGAATACCGGCATAAGCGGCGAAAGCCGATCCGCTGATGCTGTTGGAACCGCTGGAGAAGGACACGCTTCTGCCGCTGGAGGTGACAGGCGCGGCGGTCGCCGACAGGTCCTGCATCGCCATCAGGCGCCAGTTGCCATTCTTCTGCGAATTGTCGGCGTTGTACGAACCGCTGGTGTTGCCCGAATTCAGCGCCAGATTGTTGGTGTGCGCCGAATTGTCGGTGCTGGTCGAGCTATTGTAGGAATCGACCGTCGCGGTCTTGTTGGTCGAGTTGTTCGAGGCCACCGTGGCGGTCTTGTTCGAGGTGTTGTTGTTCGTCCGGTTGGACGTGTTGTTGGTGGTGTTGTTCGACGCGAGAGTGTCGGTCCGGGTCGAGCTGTTGTTCGATGCCACCGTGTCGGTGCGGTTGGAGGTGTTGTTCGAGGCCAGCGTGTCCGTCTTGGTCGACGAATGGGTCGAATTGTCGGTGCTGGTGTTGAACGAATCCAGCGCGGCCGACTTGGTCGACGAATGAGTCGAGCTGTCGGTGTTGGTGGTGCTGTTGTTCGAAGCCAGCGTGTCGGTCCGGGTCGACGAATTGTTCGAGTTGATCGGCACGGATGCCTGGATGCTCACGTCAGTCGTGCTGCTGGTCGTGGGTCCGTTGTTGTTGCCGCCCGAACCGGTTGTGCCCGACGATGCCTGGGCGAATGCCGGTCCCGCAATGACCAGAGCTGATACCGCCGAAGCGGCCAAGAGGATATTACGCACCATTTCATTTCTCCTCGGAGCGCCCCCAAAATTTTGCGCTGGTGGGCGACAGTCGCGCCGTCGCGACAAGATTGGAAATAGAGCATCAAGGAAGGGTAGTTCTTGTTGGCCGACAATTTTCGCGATCAATTGCATTACCTTTGGGATTCCCTACGTAAATTCCGTCAGCCTATTGTTCTGTTTTTCACCAAGGGTTCATATTGACATTTCCAGCGTTGAGAGATGCCTTGCACAGAACCGGCCCGAAATTGACGCAGCGCATCGATTCTTCAGGTCGTCGAGGTTGGGCAACGAATCGCCCGCTGGCGGCCCTCCCGTTAAGGCCAACTTAAACTTGCCTTGCTACCCGTGCCGCCTCGTGAGCCTCGGCCGGATTCGCACCCTTGTTCAAACCTGTGTCCAGACGTACTGCCCTGACAGCGATCGCCTCGCTGCCTCTTGCTTTGCGTTTTTCGGACAATGGCATGGCTTCCTCGGGCATTTCTCTGGGCAATCAACGCCATACCGGCCCGCGTCGGTATGGCGCGGCGGTGCGCCCCGACCAGCTGGTCAACGATACCCCCTTGCTGTCCGCCATCAAGCGCTGCGACATACTGGTGCCGGAGTATCATGGCCAGTGGAGCGCGGTCGAATGGCAGAAGGGCGAGCCATGGTATGGCAATTATGATGCCATCCTGGATTTTGCGCAGCAGCATGGCATGGCGGTTCGCGGCCATTCGCTGATCTGGGAAAAGATGACCCCCGACTGGGCCCGCGCCGAAATGCTCGACAAGCGCGACTGGGGTACGGTGACGCGGCACTTTGCCACACTGCTGCCGCGATACAGCGGCCGCATCGCCGACTGGATCGTCGTCAATGAGATGATCGACACCGAGGATGGCGAGAAAGGCATGCGCCGGACGAGTTTTCAGCAGGCCTATGGTGACGATTATGTCGCCACGGCGCTGCTGACCGCCAATGGCCTCGATCCGCGCGCCAGGTTGATGATCAACGAATATGCCCTCAGCTACGACAATCCGGTCGATGAGGCCCGGCGCAATGCCTTGCTGAAGCTGGTGGAGAACCTCAGGAAGCGGGGCATTCCGCTGCACAGCGTCGGCCTGCAAGGCCATCTTGAACTGGCCAAGGGAGCAATCCCGCAAAAGCGGCTGGCGCAATTTATGTCCAATCTGGCCGATACCGGGGTGAGCCTCGCCATCACGGAACTGGATGCCATCGAGGCGGACCGCCACCGCTCGATCGCAGAACGCGACGCCGCCGTGGCCGATCATATCCAGTCCTTCCTCGATGTGGTCATGGAGCAGCCTGCGGTTGAAAGCATCGTGACCTGGGGGCTGAGCGACCGGCACAGTTGGCTGCAGGAAAACGCGCCCGATACGCTGGCGGCGCTGTCTCACGCGCCCATCGACGGCAAAAGGCTGAACCGGGGCCTGCCCTTCGATGCCGACATGAAGCCCAAGCAGATGCAGGTCGTCCTGAACGACGCCATGCGCATCCAGCGCGCCTGATCGGTCAGATCACCAGGCCCTTCTCGCGCAGTTCCGACAGGCTTGATTCCGATTTGTCGACGGGTTTTTCCGCCGATCTCACCCAATCGATCAGTTCGGCCATGCCCGCTTCAAAATCGATCTGCGGGGTCACATCGAATGTGTCGCGCAGTTTGGAAATATCGCCAAAGCAATGGCGGATGTCACCAACCCGATATTGCTGCAGAATCTGCGGCGCGATGTTCTTCTGAAGCAAACGGGCCAGCACGCAAGCCATATCGTGAATGGCAATCGGCCTGTCGCTGCCGACATTGAACACATCCCACAGACGCCTGTCGCTCTCCAGCACGATGGCGAAGGCATTGGCGACATCGCGCACATGGACGAAATCGCGCATCTGCTCGCCATCCTCGAACACCAGCGGGGCGCTGTCGTTCAGAAGCCGCGAGATAAAGATCGCCGCCACACCGGTGTAAGGATTGCTGAGCGCCTGTCGCGAGCCATAGGCATTGAACAGCCGCAAGGCCACCGTGGGAATATCGAGCGCCCGGCCCACGGCCAGAAACATCTCCTCGTGGTCACGCTTGTTCACCGCATAGATCGAGGTCGGTTGCAGCAATTTGGTCTCGCGCGTGGGGACCGGGATCAGCCTTTCGCCGTCAGGCCCCATCACATCCCATTGCCGCTGCTGCAATTGCTGGCGCATGCGTGTTTGTGGCGTGACACGATGGCCGTCGGCATCGGCATACTCGCCCTCGCCGTAAATCGACATGGACGAGGCCACCGCCATGCGCTCGATGGTGTGATGACCCTTGGAGAGAACCTCCAGCATGATGGCGGCGCACATCACATTGTTGCGCGTATAGTCGACAATGTTGGTCATGCTCTGCCCGACGCCCACCGAAGCGGCCAGATGGACAAGATGCGTCACGCCATCCAGCGCCGCTTCGAAAGCGCCATCGTCCAACAGATTGGCATGAATGCGCCCCGCCGCCGGATTGAGATAAACAGGCCAGCCATCGGCATCGACCTCGGCATGGGCGTGGACCTGCGGCAGCAAGGCGTCGAAGACGGTGACGCGAAAGCCGCGCTCCAGCAGCAGATCGACCAGATGAGAGCCGATAAACCCCGCCCCGCCCGTCACAAGCACATGCTTTTCCATCAGAAGCTCTCCCGATTTATCGTGCTTGCGGCACAGCGCCCGTCGGCGTGGTCGATGCGGCGTCCTCCGCATGCTCCGAGGCAACGATTTCGCGAACGATATCATTGTTGGCGTTGATCTTGATGGTGCGCTCCCACACCAGCCCGGCGTCCTTGCGGTACATGCGCCAGCCCTTCCAGAGCGGGATCATCCAGACCAGCCAGAAGATCATCAGCGACACCGGATTGACCCGGATCAGATACCACAACCGCTTGAAACGCGAGGGCAGAACCAGAGCGGTGCGGCGCCAGGTGATGACATATTGGCCAAGCAGCAGCAGGCCGAAGCACAGCACATTGAAAGCGGAAAGATAGACCGTCCAATGCGGGAGGGGACTGGTGCCCCTGGCCCATTGCACCAGCGCCCAGATCCCTATGGGAATGCCCAGGGAATTGAGCCAGAAGGACATGCAGGGCAGGAAGTTGAGCCACGCCTTGAAGCGATCAAAGCGGCTGAAGCCCATCTCCTTGAGCGGTGTGTCGAGCGACTGAAAGAAGCCAGCGACCCAGCGCTTGCGCTGGGTGATGCCATTGCTCAGCGTTTCAGGCACTTCCTCGACCAGCGGCGCGTCGATCAGCCCCAGTTTTTTGCCATTGGCCCAGAAGCGCATGCCGACTTCCGGGTCCTCAATGGTCATCCAGGGGTGAAAACCGCCCAACGCCTTCAGGTCCGATGCCTTGAAAAACAGACCCTTGCCCAGCACCCAATAGGGGTGGTGACCGTTAGCGGTTAGGTGGCCATATTTGTTGGCATCCCAGCAGAGGTGATCGAAGGCGAACCAGCTTGCGGGCATGGTATCCAGCAGGTTTCCGGCAATGTTCGTCGCCTGAAGCACATCGAAATGGCGGATGCCCACTGCGGCCGCCAGAAAATGATTGGCAGGCGGGGCGCTGTCGGCATCGATGTAATCGACAAGAAAATCGCCTTTGAACGGGCTGTTCGCATAGGTCGTGTAGAAAGCATAGATCAACTGACGCGTCTTCTTCGGCGGAAGATCGCGAACACCGGCGCGCGGTCCCTTGTGGAACCAATAGGCCTTCTCATTGGCCTGCCAATCGTCCCACACAACGTTCCAGCGCGGATCGCTGGTGGGAGGCACCGGCATGACGCTAAGGAAGGGAAACTCCCTGACCAGTCGCTCAAGGCTTTCGACGGTGGGCAGGTCATTGTCATTGGGAATGGCGATGATCCTGAACTTTTCAACCGGATAGTGCAGATTTTCCAGAGATACGAAGGTTGTGCGCATCGTGGATTCAAGTTCACGCAAAACCGGATAGAACAGAATGATATCAGGATAATCATCCTGAGCCAGATCCTGAAGCTCTTCCATATCGACGCGATTGACAGGCCGCGTGATGAAATAAAGCTCGATCAGCATGACACAGAGGTAGGCCAGCTGAGCAATGATAAACAACACCATCAAAATCAGTTCGATCATGCTCATGGCACCAACTCCTGACACAGGCGCACACCATGCGCCCATCCCAATATTGCATCACATCGCCATACGACTTCCCACATGGGGCGACATGGCCACCAGAAAGTCTGGTGAGATCGCCTCGTCGAATTTTCCGCGGAAGTAGTTGATCGTTTTTTCAAGGCCGCTCACCAGATCCACCTTGGGCGACCAACCGAGCAGTGCCTGCGCACGCGAAATATCCGGGCGGCGGCGGCGGGGATCGTCAACGGGCAAGGGCTTGTAGACAATCGAGGAGCGCGATCCGACCATCTTCACGATAAGATTCGCCAGCTCACCAACCGTATACTCACCGGGATTGCCAATATTCATGGGGCCCGACGCTCTTTCATCAGCCGCCATCAGCAATTGAATGCCATCGATCAGATCATCGACATAACAGAACGAGCGCGTCTGGCTGCCGTCGCCGTAAATGGTGATCTTCTCGCCGCGCAACGCCTGCACGATGAAATTGGAAACCACGCGCCCGTCATCGGGCTGCATCCGCGGCCCATAGGTGTTGAAAATGCGCACCAGCCTGACATTGATCCCGGACTGAGCGGCAAATTCAGTCAGCAAGGTTTCCGCGAAGCGCTTCCCCTCGTCATAACACGAGCGAGGGCCAACCGTGTTGACATTGCCATGATAGGATTCATGCTGCGGATGGATTTCCGGATCACCATAGATCTCCGAGGTCGAGGTGTGAAACACTCTGGCATTGTCGCGCGCCGCACGTTCCAGCATGTTCAACACGCCCACCGAACAGACTTTCATCGTCGCCACGGGATCTTCCTGATAGTGGATCGGCGAAGCGGGGCAGGCCAGATTGTAGATCTCATCGAAATGCGGCAGATCCGGCAAAGGATTGACCATGTCGTGCGGAACAATCGTCAGCCGGTTGCTGCGCAATAACGGAGTCAGATTGGCACGACGGCCGGACTGGAAGTTATCCAGACAGTAAACCTGATGTCCCTGACCAAGCAAACGCTCAGCCAGATGCGAGCCCAGAAAGCCCGCCCCCCCGGTGATCAGCACCGTCTTTGCGCGTTCGGTCATCATTGTAGCCATAACGCTCCCCTGCAAGTTCAGGCATTCCGTAAAACGGTGAAGAGCGCTGCACCCCGCACTCTTCATAGCCAAGCCTCAGAATTTGTACCAAAAGCCCACAAGAGGCCCGCGCTGGCGCAATGAATTTCTTCCTGCGACCGTGGCAGTGTATCCAGCTTGTAGAGAAATTCTCGGAGTCAGGTCGTAAACGACGCTGGCATAGACATCTGTATAACGATACGTCCGGTTGAAGACGCCCTGCCCCCTGCCATCCGATACCGTTGTGTAAGCAGATGCCAGCACCATCAGCCGCGGCGCGACATGAGCCCCCGCCGTGGCGTCAATATGGAACTCATTGGGCGGATCGCCGGACCGCAACCGATATCCGGTATCGAGCGTGATGAAGGCTGGTCCAGCCATATATCCGCCCGACGCACGAAAATCATATTGCATGTTTCTGTCATTGACCTGCGGCACTGGATAATTGCGTGCCGTGCCCGGAATTCTGGCTGATGCCTGCAGAGACAAGATCCAGTGATTGCCCTGTGCCAATCGATATCGACCACCAACTTCGGTGTAACCCAGACCACTGGAATCATTGCCACCTTTAAGATTGACGTTCCCAACGCTCGGCGTCAGCAAAACGGTGAAGTTTTTTGTTACGCCATACTCGCCCATAATATAAAACTGGTTCTGGTCATATTCCTGGATGGGGGTCGTGTTGCCATTCGCGTCAAATCCTTTCGGACTTTGTGTAAAAATGCCGCTGACAATAATCCGCCCCTGCCCCTGCGGCTGCGTAAACGGGTCTGCATGGGCGTTTTGCCCAAACAACACTGAGAGCGCGAAGCTTATCACGACTGTCTTGAGATAAGTCATTGCTTCTACCCCGAGACCAATGAACGAAATGGATGATGCTATTTCTGATAGGCATGGCGGCGTTACGTAAGAAAATAAAATTATCGTGATCTGATGACAGGATCTTTGCGAAAAACCCTCTCATCGTAAAAGCAGCACATCCTGATCATAATAACAAAATCAGGAGCCAGTTTAGGACCTTTCCACAGGGGGAAAATAGCAATTGGGGCACGTATTTTCCGCCATTGAAAATAGGAAAATCCCGATTTGGGAAATCAATTGCCTGGGCTCCCGCGCAATGGATCGATCGGAAGTGGAATGCCGTGCCGTAAATGCCCTTAGATGGGAGAGGACACATCCAAATGCGGACAAAGCGCGATCTGGCCCGTTGACGCGCTATCGGAACGCCAGCATCACCAACCGATCGATAGCCCGATCCGCAAAATGGCGGCGGACGAACGGCAGAGGCTTGGCCGCGAGCCCACCGCTGTAGCATGGTGCTGATCGCTTCGCCCGGCGCGAAATGGGCAATTCATCTTTGGCACGCGGCGTCGTGATCATATTGCCCGCCAACGCGGGTGGATCGCCGGTTTTCGTGCCCGGACACTGACCGCACTGCATCTCCGCACTCAGAACGTTTCTAACCATGGAACGTCTTGCCGCTTGCCACGGCTCCGTCAGCGCTTAATAATGCATTTTGTATTTTTAATTTCAGAACAATGCCGCTCGGGAGAAAGGATGGTCTGACACGCGCAGGCAGTTGAGTGATGTGCGAAGCGATGTTGAGCAGTCCGCAGCTCGGCTCTCCAACGCCGAACTGGCCGCTGCTGCGCTCCATTATCAAGCTGCCCCCGTTGGCATTGCCATACTGCCGGCATGCCGCTTCCCGATCATCGCGCAATCTGCACCGATTTTCCCATTTTCGCTGTTCGCAAACGTTATGTTGATGCAATTAGGCTAAGGTTAGCGATATCTCCTGCGAAACTGCGGCGTTTGGATGAATCATCTGAAAGGGACCTTCGAAAGAAAATGAAGCATTCGAATGGACGCAGCGAGCAGGACGACACCGGAACCCGGCACTCCATGGCAAGCCGTGCCTCGGAGACGCAACCACGCCTGTCCGGCACCAATCTGGAGCGTGCGGCAGATCACAACCAGCGCATCACGCTGCATGCCATCCGCGTGCTGGGGCCGCTCACCCGCTTCGATCTCGCGCATATCACCGGGCTGACCGGCCCGGCCATCGCCAACATCACCAAGCGCCTGCTGCAGGACGGCCTGATCGAGGAGGCCGGGCAGCGCCGCGGCGGGCGCGGCCAGCCCCCGACGAAGCTCATCGTGAAGCGCGACGCCTGCTATTCGATCGGCGTCAACATCGACCGCGACCATATCACCATCGTGCTGGTCGATTTCTCGGGCGAGACACTGGCGCGCGTGTCCGAGGAGGTGGATTTCGCCCTGCCCGATCAGGTCCGCGCCCTCTACCGCAAGTCGATACGCAACATGCTGCGCCGCACGAATGTCGAGGTCAGCAAGGTCGTCGGCCTGGGCGTGGCCATGCCCGACGATCTGGGGCGGGTCGATCTGCCGGGCCGCCCGGACGCCTATTCCGCATGGGAAAACATCAACATTCCCGCCCTGTTCGACCAGCCGCTCGACCTGCCGGTCTTCGTCGAGAATGACGCCGCCGCCGCCGCCATGGGTGAGATGCAGCTCGGCCACGGGCAGAGCAACAACAGCTTCTTCTACATCCTGATTTCCTCGGGTCTGGGCGGCGGTCTGGTGATCGACGGCACCTATATTCGCGGCGCGGATGGGCGAAGCGGCGAGTTGGGCTTCATGCGCTCACCTCACCATGACGCCACGCCGGGCGAGCAAATTCAGACGCTTGTCTCGCTGTCAGGCCTGTCGCGCAGCCTTGAGCGTGAGGGCTACGGCTTGGCCGATGTGATCGGCGGCGGCACGGAGCCCGGCCTGCTCTCATGCCTTGCCGACTGGACCGAGCGCGCGGCGCAGCAACTGACGGTGCCGCTCGATGCGATCAACTGCCTCATCAATCCGGCGGCGATCCTGCTCGGCGGGCGGTTGCCGACCGCGCAGCTTGAGGCGCTGGCCGCCCGGATTACGGCGCTGATGCAGGCCCGCGCGCCGCTCCTCCCGGCGGTCGCCCCTGTCGCGCGTGCGGCCCTGTCCGAGGAAGCACCCGCCGTCGGCGCGGCGATCCTGCCGTTCAGCCATTTCCTGCTGCCCAAGCCGGGCGCGCTGTGGAAGACTTCGGGCCAGGGCGAAGCCCGCCTCGACCCGATCGGCCCCTGAACGGCGGGTCGCCGCCCGCTCTCAGAGCGGCGCGGCGAGGAGCGCGGGCTTGCGCTTCAGCGTATCGAGGATCAGCTCACCGAACAGACCATTCGCCCAGGCGAACCAGGGCCGCGTGAAGGTGTTCGGATCATCCTTGTTGAAGCTCTCATGTATAAAGCCGGTGCCGGCATGCGTGGCCTTCAACCAGCGCAGGCATTGCAGCACGGTCGCATCGTCGTCGCTGTTGCGGGCATGGACCATGATCGACATCGGCCAGATCATGTCGAGCCCGACATGCGGCCCCCCGATGCCCTGCGCGGCCTTTCCATCGAAAAAGAACGGGTTGCGCGGGCTCCAAGCCAGCGCGGCAGTGCGGCGGAACAGTGGATCGTTGCGATCCGCCGCGCCGAGCAGGGCAAGGCCGCACAGGCTCGGCACATTGGCGTCGTCCATGAAAATCGAATTGCCGAAGCCATCGGTCTCATAGGCCCAGACCTCGCCCCCCTGCCCGTCCGGCATGCGGCCATAGGCGTTCAATGCCGCCTCAACCTCGGCGGCAAGGGCGAGGCAATCATTGGCGGCGACAGCGTCCTCGCGCGCCTCGCGATGGACCTGCGCCAACATCCGGAGCGCCGAGACAGCAAACAGGTTCGAGGGGATCAGAAAGGGCAGCACCGTGGCATCGTCGGAAGGGCGGAACCCCGAATGGATCAGCCCGACCTTGCGCGTGGGCGTGCCATAGCCGTCCAGCATCAGCGTCTCGGTCGGCGACTTGTCGACGCGCTGGAAGTGGTAGGGGCCGGGACTCACCTTGCGCTGCTGCTCGCGGAAGGTGGCGACGGCGCGCGCCATGCCCTGTGCCCACAGCGCATCGAAGGGCGCCTTGTCGCGCGTCGCGGTCCAATATCCATGGGCGAGGCGCATAGGATAGCAGAGAGAATCGATCTCCCACTTCCGCTCCGCCACGCCGGGCTTCATATCGGTTGTGTCGCCGATGGCGGGCAGGCTCGATGAGGCGGTGGGGTCTTCCATAAAGGCATTGGCGTAGGAATCGATCAGGATGCAGCGCGCCTGCCGCTGGATCAGCCCGTGGAAAACCCGGCGCAGATCGGCATCCTGCGGGGCCAGATGGACATAGGTCTGCATCTGCGCCGAACTGTCGCGCAGCCATAGCGCATTGATGTCGCCGGTGATGACAAAGGCATCGGGCTTGCCGTCAACCGTGCCCAGCCTGACCGTGGTGTCGAGCGTGTTGGGATAGCAATTCTCGAACATCCAGGCGATTTCGGGATCGGCGATCCGCGCGCGGACTTGCAGGATTTCCTGCTCGACCGCGCGGCTGGTGAAACGGCGGGCGCTGGGCGGCGGGCGCTTCGAAATCAGAGGCTCCGCCGCGCGCAGCGGCATCGCTGCCGACACCGCCAATGCGCCGGCCCCGATCATCACATCACGGCGCTTCATTTGCGCGCCGCCTGCGCGGCAGGCGCGCTCATCGAGAAGGGTGCGTCCGCCTTGGCCGCACCCCAGTTCTTGTTGGGCGTGGGGCCCATCACGAAGCGGATCGTACCGCCGCCCTGCAGCGCCTCGCGCGTGAACCAGGGCTTGGCATGGGCCTTGCCGTTGAGCGTCACCGACTGGATGTAGACGTTCTTCGGCCCGTTGTTCTGCGCCTCGATGGTCAGCGCCTTGCCGCACGGCATCGCCACCCGCACCGAGCGGAACAGCGGGCTGCCGATGGCATATTGGCCCACACTCGGCGTCACCGGATAGAAACCCAGCGCCGAAAACACATACCAGGCAGAGGTCTGGCCATTGTCCTCGTCACCCGGATAGCCGTCGGGCGTCGCGGAATAGAGCTTCGCCATCACATCGCGCACATGGCCCTGCGCCTTCCACGGCTGTCCGGCCCAGTCATAGAGATAGATCATATGCTGGATCGGCTGATTGCCATGGGCATATTGGCCCATGTTGACGATCTGCATCTCGCGGGTTTCGTGGATCACCGTGCCGTAATAGCTGTCGTCGAACAGCGGCGCGCGGGTGAAGATCGAATCCAGCTTGTCGGTGAAGGGCTTGTCGCCGCCCGACAGATCGATCAGCCCCTGCACGTCCTGCATCGCCGAGAAGCTGTAATGCATCGCATTGCCTTCGGTGAAAGCATCGCCCCAGGCATTGGGGTTGAAGGGCGCCATCCAGCTTCCGTCCTTGTTGCGGCCGCGCATCCAGCCCGATTGCGCATCGTAGACATTGCGGTAATTCTGCGCCTGAGCGGCATATTTGCGCGCATCCTCGGTCTTGCCCAGAGCGGCGGCAAAGCGCGACAGCGAGAAGTCGGCGGTGGCATATTCCAGTGTGCGCGCGGCGCTCTCATTGATGCCGACATCATAGGGCACATAGCCCAGCTTGTTGTAATATTCGACGCCCTCGCGGCCGACCGCGCTGACGACATTGCCGCTCTTGTCGCGCGGGCGCCCTTGCGAGGTGGTCGCATTCTTGACCATCGCCTCATACAGCGTCTCGGCATCGAAGCCGCGCACGCCGTTCAAATAGGCGTCGGCAATGATGTTGCCCGAATTGGAGCCGATCATCACGTCGCGCTGGCCGGGGCTCATCCATTCGGGCAGCCAGCCGCCCTCCTTATAGGCATTGGCAAGGCCCTGCATGATCTGGCTGTCGAGATCGGGGCGCACCAGCGCGAAATAGGGGAAGACCGCGCGCCAGGTGTCCCAGAAGCCGTTGTCGGTGAACATCGGGCCATCATGCACCTTGCCGTCATACGCGCTGTAATGGACGGTCTTACCGCTGGCATCCACCTCATGGAACATGCGGGGGAACAGCAGCATGCGGTACATCGCCGAATAGAAGGTACGGCGGTTGTCGATGTTGGGGTCGCTGACGGTGATGCGGCCCAGCTCGCTTTCCCATGCCACTTTCGCCTTGGCCTCGGTGGCGGCGAAGTCGTCCTTGCCGATCTCGCTCTCCAGATTGCGTTCCGCCTGCTCCGCGCTGATGAAGGAGGAGGCGACCTTGACGCCCACCTGCTCGCCCGCCTGCGTCTTGAAGCTGACCACTGCGCCGACATGCCCGCCCTCGCGGGTGAGGTCGGCGGTCATCTGCCAATTGTCGTCCCAGGTGCGGCTGACGGTGAAATCATGGTCGAATTGGGCGACGAAATAATTGCGGAAGTTATCCGGCACGCCGCCATGATTGTTGCGCACGTAACCGGTGATCCGCCGATGCACCGGGTCGATCGTCACCATCGATCCGCCCGCCAGACCGTCGAGCAGGATATGCGCGTCGTCGCTTTTGGGGAAGGTGAAGCGGAACTGGGCGGCGCGGTTGGTCGGCGCGACCTCGGCGGTCACATCGTAATCGGCGAGATAGA
>Ga0116227_10009327_pt1 | contig 17883 bp, 19 predicted proteins | sample S1TSphgellanicum_FD_89693 | JGI IMG/M metagenome (GOLD analysis project Ga0116227, IMG submission 89693) | Host-associated microbial communities from peat moss isolated from Minnesota, USA - S1T2_Fb - Sphagnum magellanicum MG | ecosystem: Host-associated > Plants > Peat moss > Unclassified... | reverse complement strand
TGGGTCATAGTAAAGGTTCAGGTCTGTGGCAACGAACACCCTGTCTGGAGGATAGAGTGGGGGACAGCAGGTAAAGCTGAGGAATTGGGGTTGCCAAATATGGTATTCGTCAGGCAATCCAGGGTCCTCCGGATCTTCACTGGGAAGATCGTACATCGTCGGCAGAGTCTCCTGGGGAGGAAAGGGAGGTTCTGCCTGCGGGATAGAAGGGAGAAGTTGCATCGGATCGGCGGAGAAATGGGGGCATATCTGTGATTATGCTATACCTCATTGCTGGGCGCAGAGGTAGTGTAGTTGATGTTTAGCTCAAGTTAACTAGAGTTGTAATTGTATCTAATTTCTGACGGGGTGACAAGCTTGTAAGCTAGAGTGTGTAGCAAATTATGGTAAAAAAGTAAGCCTACTTTATTTGTCAAGAAGATACGACCTACTTTAAGATGGGTTGATGAATTCTCCCCTGATCCGCATCGGATTGAGTTCACCTCCGTAACACTGTCAAAACTGCGGCCACTTCCCTACCCTTTTATATCACACCAGCCTCACAGCCTTGCACATATTTGGCGAAAAACAGCTGTAAACGATTGTCAGGTAAAAGTTGTGTGGTTCTTCAGCAAGCCCTATATTAAGTAACCGAACAGAAATATTTACAAACTAATATCTAGTCTTATCTAGACTAGATAAAGGATTCCAGCAAGAGAGTTTGTGTAATTAATTCTGCTCAACTACTTACTACACTATCTGAAATTTGAGGATGTTCCCGTTCCTGCATAGTTCATCCCGCAAATATGCAACGCCATAATTCCTTCTGCTCTCTGTCTATGAGCAAAACATAATCTTGTTGGTAAGTTGCTGTTCTAACTCCCTTTCATCTTGGCTAAAGGCGGAATTTGGGGCACTGTATTTAGCTTTTAGGTACTGCAGTTGCCAGGTAAGTACTTGTACAGAATTAAGAAAAACTACTAGCCGATAGCGAAAATAATAGGGCTGGCAATTTATTTTTTTATGGTTCTCCCTACGTTACTGATTTAACGTAAGGATTCTAAGATAATTGTTGTTGTCATCAAACACAACAAAATAATTACCAGCTTACAAAACAAGTTCCCGGCAAAGGGTAGCAGGACTGCCATAATATTAAAAGCCCCAAAACTCATTGATAGAATGTAGGCGAGTGCAAACCCAAATAGGGCTAGCAACAAATATTTGAGGAATTTAGCAGTCAATTTGAATAGAAGGCTATACTCATTTGTGGTCATAGCTATCAACTCCAATATGTATTGTTATTCCGTTGACAAAAACTCATTCATTCTTGACTAACTTGTGAAATACTGGATGAGTAACAGTTCAAATCCCCCCTACCTCTCAACGAAAAATCAAAGGTTTCGACGATTTTAGAAGGGGTAGAGTGAATAATTATCTGGATGAAGCTATTTCCTGTATCAGCAGATGAGGTTGAGTTTCTGGCAATTGCTGGTGAATTGGACATCCAGTAGGATGATTATTCACTTGCACCTTTAAGCTTAAAGGTGTAACTTGCACCGTAACAGTTCCATTAAACTTGACTAATATGGCTAAAAGACAAGTCATTAAAGCGATGTAGGTAAAATAGCTGAGTTTGGGGTTGTTGAATAAATTCATATTTTGCCATCCAAGTGATGAAAGTTAATGATTTGGCATTGTTACTGGACAAAAACGCAAAAACGGATGTGTGAAGTTTAAGCTTCAACAACATCCGTCGTGGTTTTTGCCATCGAACATCTGTCAGTCAAACAATTTTGGATTGTAGATTGATAATTTTAGATTTGTTTTACCCATAAGGGGTGAGACTTGAACCGAAAGATCCTCATCCAAAATCTAAAATTGGCTCGGTCAAGATTTATTTTGTTTGATTAAATCACCCTCGCATTAGGGACAATTCCTATCAAAAACTCATAAGGTGTAGCTGTGCTGCTATCACCTCTAAAATCGATCACACTTAATACCGTGGATTATTGAAGGTGAAAACTGAAACCCATATCGACCATCGTGAATACGATGTTTGATCGAGATGGTTGCGTAACCCTGTTGCAAATGAAAAGTCTCAAACAATGCACTGTCAAGTTTTGACAGAACCTGTTCTACGCTTTCTAAGGGTTCCCAATGTCTAGACAGGGGAGTGGTTTTCCACATAGCTAGTTCTTCCGGACGAATCAGGAAATTTTGAAAATCTCCAGACCAACAGACAACTTTATACAGACCTTGACTATGACTAAGGCTGCATTTCATTTCTAGAAGTCCAGTGTTATTGGCTTGTTCAAACCTAGCTATCTTCTGTTCACAGTAGCTGAGAATTTTCTCAACTGGTGGAGCAGGAGACATAATTCATTCCTCCTTCGGCAAGTAAAGATACATTGTCAACTATATTCTAGATATTTATGTAAATTTGTATTATAAAATACAATTTATGGTTAATTTTGCCAAAAAATGATTCTCTAACTTACACAGTCAAAATTAACCATAGTTTTTACAAGATTTGGTATTCTAGACTACAAAAAAATATTTATATTCCTATTTAATGTCAATATAATTGACAATTAATCGGACCAAGAACCAAAAATATGAACAGAGAAAGCATTGGGAATCAAAAACAACTAAGGGATATGCTCCGCTTCTTCATAGACAGAATGGGAGCAACACAAGTGGAACTCTCAGAGGGGATGGGTGTTAGCCGGCCAGTGGTGATTGATTTTCTGAATCAGGAGAAGGAACGTTTACCAGTTGACCGTCAAGGCTTGATAGAACTGTGCAATAGACTACAAAGCCGGAGGATACCGAAAAAGAAATCAAAAACTGGGAGTGAAAAAACAACAGAACAAATAGAGTCTGATCCTAACGAACTACGAAAGTTATTGGGAAAGGTTGGCTCTGACGAACTATTGGAGGCTGCTGGTTTTTTACCAGAAAACACTAATATTATTAGGATCACCCCGGAAAGGTTTTTTCAAGTGGCTCAAGTAGTTGCATTACTTGAATTTTTGGAATTTAAAGATTTCCTCTCAACAACACAAGAGTTTTACGCGATCGCCAGTAATAAGATAGCTGCGATCGCCAGTAAAAAGCTTTTTGGTGAGTATTCTGAGTATCAAAAGAATGACTTTCTAGAGTGTTTGATTGAGAACCTACGGGAATCTTACCCAATATTGGGCTTAAAACTGAGGCTGGAAGTCATTGACAAGCTACAACAAGCCTGGAAAAAACTAAAAGCTGAAGGTAAGACAAATTTTACCCAACAAGAAGCAATTGGATTATTTCTGAGCATTGTTATCAAAGAACAAATGCCCAAATATCCAACCAACCTGCATCTGAGAGTCGAAAAATTAGAATTTCAAATTTTGTCACAGTTTATTAGTAAAGAAGCAGAATATAATTTGTTATACGATAAGTTCGTAAAAATTGCTAATCAGGCAGAGTGGGATCTAAATACTTCCGGTGTCTGCTTAACAACAAAACCGGAGGTAGAGTCTTTTGAATCCCACAGACCTGTGATGATGGCTGTGGTCACGTGTAGCTTTAGCCATAACGACCAACCCAATGAATTTTTAGAATGGAGATATACATCTAATAACAACACAATAGTAGAGAATGCGATTGGTGCTTGTATCCTACATATGGGCTTGACTAAGGAGGTAGCTAAACCCACTCTATCAACAAAAACCCTGGATAGTAGTATTAATTCTTTAGCGGAAACAACGGTGATTTTAGGAGATCAACGATATTATCAAGGGATTTGGGTTGATCGAGATTCAATGATCACTATTTTGCAAGCGATTGTCTGTGGCGTAAAATCATGGCTAGCAGATAAAAGTCAGAGTGGCGAACTCAACTTAGAAATTTATAATTCAGCATTTAAAACTCTCTGTGTGCTGAGAACACAATTAACTAAAGCCAGGAAAGCTTTTCAAAAATTTCAATTCCTTGGTGAAGATTGCAAGCCTGTAGATATTAAAAGGATTGCTGATACAGCTAGGAATGAATTGAAGAAAATTCCCAAAGACCAGATTTATTTTTCATATCGACTCAATTTCTACCGTTGCTATTTTTTTGCTAAACGACTAGAGCTAAGATTATCAAATATTCAAGGTGACGTCATTAATGCCCGATTGCTGATTAAAGAAATTACACAAGTACTTGAAGAAGACGAGGAAGTAAAAGAAGAACTTGTTCCTATTCAAGCTCTAATAAAGTCCGAAATCTATTTGTATGAGATTTCGTGTGGGCATAACCCAGATTTATTTACAGAGAGCAACAGGAGTAATTGGCTGGAATTAGAAGTATGGGATAGTAAAATTAGAGGTGCAATTAAACCAGGATCTTGTTATAAAGATCCTGGTTTAGATATTTATCAAGCCTTGTCTGAAATTTATGCAAACGTTGCCAGGATAGAGTTTTACCTTAGCGATGAGAGAAGTAACCTCGAAAAAGCTGCAGAATATTTTCTCAGAGCCGCTCACTATGCCTTACGTATTGGTTTAACTCAGCGAGCATCTCGATGGATAGCTTTTGCTGGAAGAGTTTGGGTGAGATTAGGAGAAGATAATTTGCCACAACAGGCCCTCAAACTTGCTGATCAACTTGCTAAAACTAATTTGAAATTTGGTCACAGTCCGAATTTTATCCAAGCAGTTCTCTCGGAAATTTCCCAGTTAAATGGAGAATATTTACTTTTAATTCAAAATGATCCTACCCAAGCTCTAGAGTGTTTTTTGGAAGCACTTAAAGGCTCTGTTTATTTGGGCTTAACTCGTCGGATTTGCGATGCACTGTTCAATATTTCGAGGTGTTCTCAAAAACTTGGCAACTTCAGTATTAAGAAAGGATTAAGCCGTATCTTCCAAGAAGAAGATAAGTTAACTGAATCAAACAAAGTTAAACTCAACCCTATGAAGAACCATACATCTGAACAAGTCTTAGATTTGCTCTGTAGGCTATGGAATCGAGAAGATAATCCTACTTGGTTTCAAGTACGGGATGAATTTTCTCAACTTGCCACAGAAACTTGGCAAAGATGGCATCGTGATACATCTGAACCTGAAACAACGACGAAACATCCTATTGCCGACCGGATTGAACACGAAACTTGGCTTTGTCAAGTTTAAGTTCCGGTAATCTTCTCCACTCTGGGTAGTGTCAAGATGGGGTTATTACCTAACCTCACCTATCTTATATCTAGCCTAATCTGGCTGAGGGAGTTTGAATCAAATCAACTCCTTTTTCTTTTCAAAAATCATCTCCATCCTCATCATCTCCACCTCCAACCTCAACTTCTCATTCTCCATTTTCAACTTCACATTCTCATCTTTCATCATCTCAACTTCATCTCGCTTACTCAAAGCCTGATTAATTGCCAACTTCCGCATATCTAGGGAGAACCAACGCTGATAAGTTTGCGTATGTACCTGCACACTATGCCCTAAATTATCCGCTGCTGCCTTAATGGGAACTCCCAAAATATGTGCTCGAATTGCCCAGGCATGACGTAAATTATAGGGTTGAAAATCCAAGCCAATTTTCCGAAACCACCAACTAATCCTCTGAATTAAGGCAGTGATTTCGGCATAATTATCCTGGTTTTTCTTCCTAATTTCCCCTGCCAACATCTCTAAATACTGAGGATTCCTCAAATCAAATTCCTCAACCCACTCCCTATACAAAGGTAATGCCTCCCTGTCCCCTGTTTTACACTCTTTATCCACCTTCCACGTTAAATCTACATTTTCATCACTTAACCACCAATCAATATCAGGATTAATAAAAAGCTCCCTGGGACGTAAGCCAAAAACCGCCAACATCCCATAGGACCAACGCCAAAGCTGCCAGCTATTTTTCACCTCATGATTAACTTGCTTACCTCGATGATGTAGATACTCATCAAACTTATAAAACCCTGCAACTATCTCCTTATCTGTGGGAATATGCCGATAATTACTCTCAGGTACTTTTGCGTGACTCGTTAAATTAATCTCAATTTGGAAAATCTGACAAAAGACCGAAATAGCCCTAGCAGCGTTATATTTAGCCCATTCCTTATCTATTCTCTCAATGGCATGGATCAAATTTTCCCCAGTTGCTAAATCCTCCACATTGGTATAACGCTTAATCCGGGAAAAATAATAAAAAAAAGTATGTTCGCTTTTGGTGGTGCGCTTATGGGTTTTAAAATATTCCTCCTCAAACTTTGCTAATAACTCCCCAATAGTGCGTAAATCCTTTTTAATTGCTTCCTGTCCTAAATACTTATCATTCCAGGTAAAAGTTTTTCTAGCAATTAACTTTCCTAATTCATAAGCCTCTTCTTCAGCGGTCTTCAACCCATCGAAGTTAGCGGGAATACCCAGTGTGATATTATATTGTTTTCTGCCTGTCCCCCTTGCATCCTGATCTCCCGGTTTAATGGGTAGGGTTGCCCGTAATTGCAGACATCCACTCGATTCGCGAATTGTTACCCTCGTGTTTGCAGCCTTCAAACGCAGATTTACTTGCTCTAATTCTAGTAATAGCTTTGTTTTCATCTGTGCTTGCTGATATATAGCTGTCTGTTTAGATTATATTTAGAGGAAAAATAAAGATGTTGTCAGCAAACAATATGTAGTTAGGGAATAGGGGAGAGCAGATCAGTTTTAATTGAAAATTGATCGAAGTGTACAGATTTTTTGCAAAAATCAAATATTGCTCAAAGTAAACATTTTGCTCTTCCAAGAATACTCCGGCCCTTATCACGGTTACGACGGGTTTGCCATCTTTGCCCGTGATATGGATTTGGCTCTCAACAGCCCAACCTGGGGATTAATCGGCGCTCCCTGGAATCAGAAGACCAAGACTAAAGCTACAGCCAAAGCTACAGCTTAGGAAATTGGGGAGAGATTAATCAAACCTGGGGTATTACCCCAGGATGGTGTTGGGAATTCAAAATTCAAAATTCAAAATTCAAATTGATGAATTTTGCATTTTGAGTTTTGATTTATCTCCCGAACCCAAAAAAACTCCCCTCACTCCTACTAGCATCCTCAATTTCTCGACTAGAAACCGCAGCCAGCTTGGAGATCCGAAAATGCCTCAGAATCCCGAAAAAATTCAAGATCACGTCGAACTATTCCACCAACCGGAATATCAGCAGTTATTCGCAAACAAAAGACAATTTGAAAATGGTCACGACCCAGAAGAAGTAAAACGGGTTGCAGAATGGACCAAGAGCTGGGAGTATCGTGAGAAAAACTTCGCTCGTGAAGCCCTAACTATTAACCCCGCTAAAGGTTGCCAACCCTTGGGGGCAATGTTTGCGGCTGTAGGTTTTGAAGGCACTCTCCCCTTTGTGCAAGGTTCTCAAGGTTGCGTGGCTTACTTCCGCACCCACCTCACCCGTCACTACAAAGAACCCTTCTCTGGTGTGTCTTCTTCCATGACTGAAGATGCAGCGGTGTTTGGTGGTCTGCAAAACATGATTGATGGCTTGGCTAACTCCTATAAACTCTACAAGCCAAAAATGATTGCTGTCTGCACTACCTGTATGGCAGAAGTAATTGGAGATGACTTGCAAGCGTTCATTAACAACGCCAAACAAGCAGGTTCAGTTCCTCAAGATTTCCCTGTACCCTACGCTCACACCCCTAGCTTTGTTGGTTCCCACATCACAGGCTACGACAACATGATGAAGGGGATTCTTTCCAACCTGACAGCAGGCCATAAGAAACCCACCAGCAACGGTAAAATCAACTTTATCTCTGGTTTTGACACCTACGTTGGCAATAACCGGGAAATCAAGCGGATTGCTTCCCTCTTCGGCTTTGACTACACTGTTCTATCCGATAACAGCGACTATCTAGATTCACCTAACACTGGTGAATTTGATATGTACCCAGGTGGTACTAAGCTAGAGGATGCAGCTGACTCCATTAATGCTAAAGCTACCGTTTTCCTCCAAGCCTACTCTACTCCCAAAACCCGCGATTACATTGCTAAGGAATGGAAACAAAACGTTGTAGTTTCCCGTCCTTGGGGTATCAAGGCCACTGATGAATTCCTCATGAAACTCAGTGAACTCAGCGGCAAAGCCATTCCTGAAGAATTGGAAATTGAACGGGGTCGTGCCGTCGATGCCATGACTGATTCCCATGCTTGGGTTCATGGTAAACGCTTCGCTATCTACGGCGATCCCGATTTAGTTTACAGTGTAGTTGGTTTCATGCTAGAATTAGGCGCAGAACCAGTACACATCGTGGTTCATAACTCCAACGAAGAATTTGAAAAAGACATCAAAGAGTTACTCGCCTCTAGCCCCTTCGGTCAAAGTGCCACTGTATGGCCAGGCAAAGACCTGTGGCACCTGCGCTCCCTCCTATTTACCGAGCCTGTGGATCTGTTAATCGGTAACTCCTACGGTAAGTACCTGTGGCGTGATTGCAAGGTTCCCCTCGTGAGAATTGGCTACCCAATTATGGATCGCCATCACCTGCACCGCTACTCCACCATTGGTTACCAAGGTGTGATTAACTTACTCAACTGGATTGTCAACACCATCTTCGAGGATATCGATCACAACACCAACATTCCTTCTAAGACCGATATTTCCTACGACTTGATTCGTTAATCTACCCGGAGTTAGTTATCAGTGGGGGGGTCCTCCCCCTCTACTTGCCCAATCCCCGGCGTGCGATCGCCTTCAGTTCATATGGAATCTACTACCCACTCTCACCCCCATCCTAGTTACCATCCACCTAGCTATAGAAACTCTGGTCTATCTAGTCTCATCAATCCCTTACGCCGCTTGGTGGATAGAATCCCAGTTAGAAATGCACGCTTTGCCCACCTCATCTGCCAGATAATTCCTTGCTGCTGTCCCTTTGAGCGCAATATTCAATTATTCGGTCGGACCTTCCATATCCCACCACTATGCAAATTCAATCCTTTGTATGACGAGTTAGTGGCTATGCGATTTCGGGCTTTATCCTATCTTGCTGATGAATGTGGTGAGGATATCAAAAAATATATTTGTTAGTCATCGGTCACTAGTCCTTAATCATTAGAGAGATGAAAACCACCCAAGGTAAAATCAACGAACTGCTCAGTGAGCCAGCATGCGAACATAATCAACATAAACAAGGGGAGAAGAAAAACAAATCTTGCGCCCAACAAGCACAACCAGGTGCAGCCCAAGGAGGCTGTGCTTTTGATGGAGCAATGATTTCCCTAGTGCCAATTACCGATGCTGCCCACTTAGTCCATGGACCAATTGCCTGTGCTGGTAACTCCTGGGGTAGTCGTGGTAGTCTCTCCTCTGGCCCACAGATCTACAAGATGGGCTTGACTACCGACTTGGGTGAAAATGACGTCATTTTCGGCGGCGAAAAAAAGCTCTATCAGGCAATTCTGGAAGTCCACACCCGTTACCAGCCAGCAGCGGTATTTGTCTACGCTACCTGCGTCACAGCCTTAATTGGTGACGATATCGATGCTGTCTGCAAAGCTGCCGCTGCGAAAATTGGTACCCCAGTTATCCCGGTAATAGCTCCGGGATTTATCGGCAGTAAAAATCTGGGCAACCGCTTTGGTGGTGAAGCTTTACTCGAATATGTTATCGGGACAGCAGAACCAGAATTTACCACACCCTATGATATTAACCTAATAGGTGAATACAATATCGCCGGCGAAATGTGGGGTGTACTGCCGTTGCTAGAAAAATTAGGTATCCGCGTCCTATCTAAAATTACCGGCGATGCTCGGTTTGAGGAAATTCGCTACGCCCACCGTGCCAAGCTGAATGTGATGATCTGTTCACGGGCACTGCTGAATATGGCCCGGAAGATGGAGGAACGTTACGGCGTCCCCTATATTGAGGAATCTTTCTACGGTATTGATGATATTAACCACTGTTTGCGAAATATCGCCACCAAAATAGGTGATCCCGAGCTGCAAGAAAAGACAGAGCAGCTGATTGCCCAAGAAACCGCAGCCATGGACCTAGCTTTAGCTCCCTATCGCGCCCGCCTCAAGGGTAAGCGAGTTGTTTTATACACAGGGGGTGTCAAAAGTTGGTCAATTATTTCCGCAGCTAGGGACTTAGGCATTGAAGTCGTAGCTACTAGTACTCGCAAAAGTACGGAGGAAGACAAAGCCAAGATCAAGAAGTTGCTAGGTCAAGACGGCATCATGCTAGAGAAAGGCAGTGCCCAAGAACTACTACAGCTAATTAAAGATACTAATGCAGATATGCTAATTGCTGGGGGTCGTAACCAATACACTGCCCTCAAAGCTCGGATTCCCTTTCTAGATATTAATCAAGAACGCCACCATCCATACGCAGGTTATGTAGGGATGATTGAGATGGCAAGGGAATTGTATGAAGCACTTTACAGCCCCGTATGGGAGCAAGTACGTAAGCCTGCACCTTGGGAGTAAGGAGAGGGGGCACGAGACTCAACCCATAATCCTTACCTCGCTTCCCGCAGGGTACAGCAGTCGCTCATGGGGACCGCGCTGGCTCCCCATGACTGTGCTGCTTCACAAAATCTAAAATCTAAAATTCATGGCGCTCGTTAATTTTGCCAACAAATCAGTTACAGTCAATCCCCTCAAACAAAGTCAAGCCCTAGGTGCATCCCTAGCATTTTTGGGGTTGAAGGGGACAATGCCCCTATTTCACGGCTCCCAAGGGTGTACTGCTTTTGCCAAAGTTGTCCTGGTGCGACATTTTCGAGAAGCAATTCCCCTTGCTACTACGGCAATGACGGAAGTTACTACCATTTTGGGTGGGGAGGAGAATGTCGAACAGGCAATCCTTACCCTAGTGGAAAAGGCTCAGCCAGAAATTATCGGTCTTTGTAGCACTGGGTTGACGGAAACTAGGGGAGATGACATCGAGGGTTTCTTGAGGGAGATCCGCGCTCGTCACCCAGAACTAGATGACTTGGCAATTATTTTCGCTCCCACCCCTGATTTTAAGGGTGCATTGCAGGACGGTTTTGCTGTAGCGGTGGAGAGCATAGTCAGGGAACTTCCCCAACCTGGTGAACTGAGAACCGAACAGGTAACTATCTTAGCAGGTTCTAGTCTGACACCAGGAGACGTACAGGAAATTAAAGAGATGGTGACCTCCTTCGGGATGGTGCCGATCTTTGTCCCCGACCTCGGTGCTTCCTTAGATGGTCATCTAGAAGATAGCTACAGCGCGGTTACAGTTAGTGGGACAACGCTGGAACAACTGCGAAAAATAGGTTGCTCTACCTTCACCCTGGCACTGGGTGAAAGTATGCGGGGGGCAGCTAGGCTGCTTCAAGAACAATTTGGGGTCCCCTATGAGGTATTTAGTGAACTGACAGGACTAGAACAGGTAGATGAATTCCTCCAAGCCTTGGCAGTTCTCAGCGGTAACAGTGTGCCGGAAAAATACCGTCGTCAACGTCGTCAGTTACAAGATGGGATGTTGGACACCCACTTCTACTTCAGTTCTAAACGAGTATCTCTAGCCCTAGAACCAGACTTGTTGTGGTCAACGGTGAGCTTCTTACAATCCATGGGAGCGCAAGTTCATGCTGCGGTAACCACTACTCGCTCCCCGCTGCTCGAAAAACTCCCTGTTAAAAGTGTCACTATTGGTGATTTAGAAGATTTTGAACAACTGGCAGTTGGTTCTGACCTGCTAATTGGTAACTCTAATGTCAAAGCGATCGCTAACCGATTGTCAATTCCTCTCTATCGGATGGGAATCCCCATCTATGACCGTTTAGGTAATGGTCAGTTCACGAAAGTAGGCTATCGGGGGACCATGGAGCTTTTATTTGGCATGGGCAATTTGTTTTTAGAAGCGGAAGAAAAGAGGGTGATGGAGTCTGGACCGTGGTAATCAACAAATCCTTCTCAGCCCCAATCCCCCATACAGCCTGTCCCTAATCCCCAATCCCCATCATGAAAATTGCTTTTACGACGAGCGATCGCGTTCATATTAATTCTCACTTTGGCGCAGCTCAGGAAATTGATGTCTATGAGATCTCGGATCAAGGATATCAGTTTCTCGAAACTCTCCACTTTGGAGAAGACCTAAAAGAAGACGGCAACGAGAGTAAGCTAGAACCTAAACTTAATGCCCTTGTTGACTGCAAAATTGTTTATGTTGTTGCCATTGGTGGTAGTGCTGCTGCTCGGTTAATTAAACGGGGTGTTACTCCTATTAAAGCTAAATCCGAAGCCGAAAAGATTGCAGAAGTTTTGCAGAAGTTAGTGCAAACTCTCAATGGTAATCCTCCACCTTGGTTACGGAAGGCTCTACACCTTAAACCCCCAAGTTTTGTCAATAATCTGGAAAATGAAACACCTGTATGAGTGCCAATAATGGTATGAATGGAAGTACTACAACTGCAGGATTATGTTCTCCTTTCCTCAAAGCCTTAGTACAACAAATCCGGGGTCAAGATACCTACGGATTTTACCGCAGTTGGTCAGATGATTTAATTCTTAAACCTTTTGTGGTTACCAAACACAAGAAGCGGGAAATTTCTATAGAGGGTGAAGTTGATCCAGTCACTCAGGCACGAATTCTAGCTTTTTTCCGAGCTATAGCTGCTCGGATTGAACAGGAGACAGGTCTAATTTCCCAGGTGGTAGTTGAGCTAAATCATGAAGGATTTGGCTGGGCACTAGTCTTTTCTGGTCGGCTTCTCCTGGCGATGAAAGCTCTACGCGATGCCCATCGTTTTGGTTTTGAATCCCTAGAAAAGTTAGCGGATGAGGGAGAAAGTTATGTCCAAAAAGGACTTGAGTTAGTGCAGCGATTTCCAGAGGTCGGCAAGTTGTAATTAGTCAACACCCCATGATATGACAATTGACGAAATCAAAAGGCAAATTAGAAAGCTAAATAGTAAAGCAGGTCAAATGAAGATGGATCTGCACGATTTAGCAGAAGGTCTGCCAACAGATTACAAAAAATTGATGGATGTTGCATCTCAAACCTATCAAATCTACTGCCAGTTAGATGAACTTAAGCAACATCTACAAAATTTGGAGAATGGTAAATGAGTAAAACCATTGATGAATTCAAGAAAATTGTAGATGCAGAGGAGTATTTTCACTTCTTTGAGCTACCCTACGATCAGAATTTTGTGAATGTCAATCGTTTACACATTTTGAAAAAATTTTCTCAACACATCAAGGAGATTGATCAGAGTGCGGCTGATTTAACTCCTGAGGAAAAATTAGGTCAATATTGTGCGGCTCTGCAAAGAGCCTATCAGGTATTTCTGGAATCAACACCCCAGGAACAAAAGCTGTTCAAGGTGTTTAATGAGAAGCCGAAAAATGTAGTTACGCTGACAGAAATCAAGTCTGATTAGGAGGTAAAAAGTGGTAAACCTAACACCTTCTGAATTAGAACGCTATAGTCGCCAAATGATGCTCCCTAATTTTGGCGAAGTAGCTCAGAAGCGTTTGAAGTTAGCGACAGTTCTGGTTACAGGTGTGGGGGGATTAGGTGGTACAGCAGCGCTTTACTTAGCAGTGGCGGGTGTTGGGCGACTAATCCTAGTTCGGGGTGGTGACTTGCGGCTAGATGATATGAATCGTCAGGTTTTGATGACGGACGATTGGGTAGGTAAGCCAAGGGTATTTAAAGCCAAGGAAACTCTGGATGGGATTAATCCTGATATCCAGGTGGAAGCGGTTCATGACTATATCACCCCGGAAAATGTGGACTCACTGGTACAGTCCGCTGATATGGCCCTTGACTGCGCCCACAATTTCACAGAGCGCAATTTGTTGAATGAAGCCTGTGTGCGTTGGCGTAAACCAATGGTGGAAGCAGCGATGGATGGGATGGAGGCTTACCTAACAACGATTATTCCCGGTGTGACTCCCTGTTTATCCTGTCTGTTTCCTGAGAAGCCCGATTGGGATCGCCGTGGTTTTTCAGTTCTGGGGGCTGTTTCTGGGACACTAGCTTGTTTGACGGCATTAGAGGCAATTAAGCTGATTACCGGCTTTAGTCAACCTCTACTGTCCCAATTACTCACCATCGACCTCAACCGGATGGAATTTGCCAAGCGACGCTCCCATCGCGATCGCTCCTGTTTGGTGTGTGGGAATACTGCCCCCTGGAGATACTCCCAGTCCCCATCTGTCAAATGTGAAGTCTAATCCACACCTCAAATCCAAATAACTAATCGCGACGAGTTAGGAGATTTAATGACTGTTACTCTAACAGAAAAAGCAGAATTTCAGCTGCGGACATTCCTCCGCGGTTCTGCTAAAGGCGTCCGTATTTCCGTCAAAGATGGAGGTTGCAGTGGTTATGAGTATGGCATCGATATGACCAGTCAGCCGCAACCCGATGATTTGGTAGTCCAACAAGGCAATGTGTTGGTTTACATCGATGCCAAAAGTCAGCCCTTATTAGAAGGTGTGGTGATCGATTTTGTGGAAGGGGTGATGGAAAGCGGCTTTAAGTTCATCAATCCTAACGCAACTGATACCTGTGGTTGTGGCAAGTCTTTTAAGACGGGTGATTGCACACCTACTGGTGTACCTTGCACCTAATTCTATCTCCGCTGAGTGAATTAGGTGGGGGAGACTTAGCAGCTACATGAAGTTTGGTTCTACAACTTTTGAGGAGAATCGGAAAATGGCTACTTATCAAGTTAGATTAATCAACAAAAAAGATAACCTCGACACTACAATTGAGGTTGATGAAGAAACGACTATTCTAGAAGCCGCAGAGGAAAATGGCATTGAGTTACCATTCTCTTGTCATTCCGGTTCTTGTTCTAGTTGTGTTGGCAAAGTTGTTGACGGTGAAATCGATCAATCTGAACAAATCTTTTTAGATGACGAGCAAATGTCTAAAGGATTTGCCCTACTTTGTGTGACTTATCCCCGTTCTAATTGCACAATTAAGACGCATCAAGAAGCCTACCTCGTTTAAGGTATTCTGAATCCTAGGACTCAAGGGGATGAAGGATTTTTTATCCTTCATCCCGACTCGGTGCTGAAGAATAATTTAAAATCGTTCTTATCAGTCAACGGCCACAATTACGTCGGAGGACTTAATCAGAGCATAAGCGGATGAACCCTCTACAAGGTTCAAGTTTTCCGCTGATGCTTTTGTGATGATTGATACAATTTCTATCCCCGGTGCCAATTCTAAAGTTACCTCAGTGTTAACTGAACCAGTTACTACTTTTTTTACAACTGTTTTGAGATAATTACGGGCACTGATTTTCATGTTTTGTTTACCTGATAACGATTCATATCCATAAAATAGCAACTTTTTCTGTAGCAATAGAGATTGTTTGGGATTTCTTAATAAAAACTCCCTAATTGGTTGTCAAATTTGACTCTATGTGCATTCCTCGGCTTTGCATGGCTTGAATAAATAGATCTGTCGGTAGTACTGCTTCTACAGAGTGAACTCCCGGTTTTTGAAGTTGACCTGTTAAAAGTAATTGGGCAATACTCCCCGTACCATAACCTGCAGCTACCGCTGTATTTTCATGTATTAAAGTCGAATCATGAATGACTGGTTGATCGTTTTTTTTACCTGTCACTTCAGCCCTAACTACGACACCAATACCGCTAAATTTATCTGTTACATCTGTCATTAAATGACTGATATATGATAAAAGATTCACCATTGTATAACGGTGCATTAACCACTTAGGAAAAATATGGGCAGCAATCCAAGTTAGATGGTTGTAAAAATCAGGGACTGAACCAAATTTAGTAATTACATTTTTAACTGAGGGGAAAGCATGGGGTAGGGTAAAAGTCTCTGGCATATCAAACCAGTAAACCCCACTGTGTCCGTAGGGGGGTGGAAAGTTAATCGTTTCGCGGTCAGTGTAAGGTTTGATTAACCGCCATGCACCATCTAACCAAGCCTCAAAAGGATGCTGTAAACCGAGAAAGGTTGTCTGCATGACTGTAATTCCTGCACCACCAGAACCAGAAACCAAATAACTTAAATGTATCTTCTCTGGTAGGTCTAATTGTTCTACACCTTGACGTACCATGCTGTTGGAAATGCCAGGGAAAATACCAGTATTAATAATGGCTGTTATCCCAGCGGATGCAGCTCGTTCGTGAAGATCTAGAGCTTTACGAGTATAGGAACGGTGGTCACTGACATCTATGTAGTTAACACCTTGAGCAATGCAAGTTTCTAGGACAGCAGTATTTCGGTGGTGAAACGGCCCAGCACAGTGAATCACTAAATCAGAGTTAGCGATCGCCTGTCGTAATTTATCAACTTCTGCCAAGTCCACCACTAGGAACTGTAACTGTGTCCCTGGTGATAGAGTTTGTGGGGAGCGTCCGGTGATGGTAATCTGTGCTTGGGTATTCGTAGCTAAATCACGAGCAACACTTCTACCAATCCTTCCCCGTCCGCCAAGGATCAAAACCCTGTCTGTCATCTCGAACCCCCTAAGAGACCCCCACCATAGCTATACTTACATTGGTGGTGTTCGGAATGGAGGTTTAATTCCGACGCATCTCCTAAGTAATTTTTGGCTTTAGCAAAAACCACGTTGGGGGCGGCACAATTCACAAATACCTGAGTGGACATAAGAATAACCATCCTTTCTCCAAATGTGTTTAATAATGCATATTGGCTATGTAAATTTATCCTACCTGACAAAGTTGAGAGTTGCAAAGGACACACTTTGCACGGGGATGAACTGCGTTTTGGTGAATATTAGGTAACACTGGGAATTAATTCCGAAACCTTGACACAGTAACCTCAAATTATGACCGCTTGCAGTATACTCACCCCTTGGTACGTATTTAACTCTTACTCTCAACTAGGAGGCAGAGATAGATCTGTTGTTCCAAAATCCTCAGCCCCTACTATACTCCTCAGAGTTAATGGTGGGTGGTTGATAACTTCTGTATCGGTTCAGATTATACGGCTTATGGAGTTGGAGGTTAAAACAAGGCATTCTCGTTCATCCGGCTAGAGTTCACGACTAAAGCTAAGGCTGATAATTTTTATTTCACATCAGGCGCATTATTTTGATTACATCAAGTTTTCACCCTTTTTGTCATCTACCTATGGTTTCCGTTCTGGGGATTTGGTAAAAGTAGAGAAGGCAGTTAAATCATATTTGAGATGGATGAGTGTTTACACTTGAACTAAAAAACACAAATGTTTTAGTGTCTGATGATAACTGGAAAAGAACGGGAAAAGTCAGGTTCTAGTCTTGGTTCATAAATTTTAAAAACCACAATTACCCATCAGTTTTTCATTCCCACTATACTCTAAAAAAATCAGCACACTTAGCTATAGTGAGGCAAAATACTGATAATATAGGGCAAGCTTGATGTCTAGTTTTTAGCCAGAAACAGTCCCTAAATAAAATGTTGACTACCGCACCCCAAATACCAGGCTATGAAATCACAGAGCAGATTTACGCAGGTTCGCGAACACTAGTCTATCGAGCCAGACAAAAAAGCAATAATCAAGGGGTAGTCATCAAAATCCTCAACCAAGAATATCCCAGTCTCAAGGAAATCATCCAGTTCCGTAACCAATACACCATCGCCCGGAACCTAGAAATCCCCGGTGTAATCAGACCCTACAGCTTAGAACCGTGCAAAAACGGCTACGCCATAGTCATGGAAGACTATGGGGGAATATCCCTAGAACAATACACCCAAAACCAACCCCTGACAATCAAGGCATTCCTCCCCATCGCCAGTCAAATTGCCCAGATCCTGCACCAAGTACACACAGCCAGAGTCATCCACAAAGACATCAAACCCGCCAACATCCTCATCCACCCCAGCACACAGCAAATCAAACTCATCGACTTCTCCATCGCCTCCCTCCTCCCCAGAGAAACCCCAGAAATCCAAAACCCCAACATCCTG
>Ga0116227_10009326_pt1 | contig 17884 bp, 7 predicted proteins | sample S1TSphgellanicum_FD_89693 | JGI IMG/M metagenome (GOLD analysis project Ga0116227, IMG submission 89693) | Host-associated microbial communities from peat moss isolated from Minnesota, USA - S1T2_Fb - Sphagnum magellanicum MG | ecosystem: Host-associated > Plants > Peat moss > Unclassified... | reverse complement strand
TACCGTATTGCCAGGTTGCAAAAATCCTCTTCTTTCATCTCCATTTTCTCCAAGTATCAGATCAGATATCAAGGCATCATATCGTCCTTCCAAAGATTCGACCGTATTGCCATCTATACTACCCCTGTATGCAGTGTATGACCATACTTTTCCTCCAGATTGGAAGTCGATCATAAAGGCCATATCAACTGGCCCCACTCTGAAAGTATTTCGCCAGCCCCCAAACCACTTTGGTTGTATAGATCCTAAATATTGATCTGGTAGATATGAAGGCTTTCCATCCATACCAACATAAATCGCACCTTCACTATTCCGCTTATAATCATTGCCATAGAACACACCATATGGCTGACCCACTTCAGCCCAAAGTTTGATGTTTTCTGCACTGCCCATCTCGTAACGTCTTACCTCGTCATTTAAGTAGAGTATTTTTGAATTGTTTTTGGCCCAGTTGAATGCGGTGCTCCAGTTAAAGAATTTTGTTTTGATCGGGTTAATTGTTAAAGTAACCTCCAAACCAGAATTTTTGATCTCACCGGCATTGATCATGGTTTTGCGATAGCCACTGGCAGCAATTGCATCGGCCTCTACAATTTGGTCTTTGGTGTGTTTGTTGTAATAAGTTACATCAGCATTCACACGACCGTTCCAGAGCCTCGATTCTCCGCCAAATTCCCAAGACTGGGTTTGCTCTGGTTTAAGATTGGGATTCTTCAATATGTCATCACCAGTATAATAAGGCATGCCCTGGAATGTACCATCGTTGGCTCTATAATATCCGCTGTTCAATCTGTCAAAGCCGGTGTCATTTCCAACTTGTGCAAAAGATCCCCTCAGTTTAAGAAATGAAAGTACTTTTTTGTCTATTTTAAAGGCATCAGTCACGACTAAACTACCGCTGAATGAGTAGTAAAAATAAGAAGCATTTTTTGGTGGTAAAGTACTTGACCACTCATTGCGGGCTGTGGCCTCTAAAAAGGCCCAGTTCTTGTAGCCAACGTTGGTCATCATGAATATTGCTTGTTTGTCTTTCTTGTCTTGTTCGGGTGTAACGCCAATAAGTCCTTTTGCATTTGCCATGCTGGCAAAATCAGGAGTAATTAGCATAAACGCTCTGTTCGATAATTTATCAGACCTGATCTTTTGCAGGGATGCACCTAGATTTGCATTAACGTTAAAATCTTTCTGAATCCTTTTGTTAAAAGAAAGCAAGCCATCATAATTATTATTGGTAGCCGTTCGGTTCCATTTGTTATATTCACCATCGGTATCCCAAGGACTGTATAAATTGGTGAAATCCCAACCTTTTTGCTGCTGCACTTCAGTTGAAGCCCGCAACCTAAATTTAAATAGATTGTTGATCTTAATATTAGCAGTCAGGTTTCCTGAAAATGTATTCTTGTCGTCCTTATTCGAAGTTTCATTTAATAACCAGTACGGATTTATAAAACCATTAAAGTTAAAAGGCATTCCTCCAGGCTGTTTCCAAGGCACCAGCTCATCGTAAGAAGCATCTCTCGGCAAATTGGCCATCACATATAATGGATTTCTATTGGAAACGTTCCTAAAACCTCTGTTGTCCGTATTCTCATAAACATACCTGATATTGGCATCCAGATCTAAGTAGTCAGTAATTTTTGCCGTGCTTCTCAGGTTAAAGTTATGCCTGTTCATGATGTTGAAGTTTCTCAGGATGTCATCAGATTTTTGTCCAGTATATGAAAACCTAAAACTCATGGCATCAGTCAGCTTATCTATAGAAAAACTATTTGTAATGGTATTGGAAGTTTTGTACATGTTCTCAATAGTTTGAGGTTGAGGTACGTATTGTTTAACTAATCCATTTCTACCTATAACATCAAACCCCAGCATCGGCAAGCCCCATGAACGTTGATCTTGATTTCCCATATTGGGATTCCATATCCCATAAGGTAAATTTGGATTGAAATTTACACCATTATTGGAGTTTCCATAGTAGTTAATCCCTTCTCTTTTAAATGCATTGTTTTGACCCGCACCATAAATATTTTGATAAGTAGGAAAGTTATAGAGGTGTCCAAACATGGCATTAAAGGCATAACTAATTCCAAGGCCTTGTTTTCTGCCAGCCTTTTTTGTGGTAATCAGGATGACACCGTTTGCTGCATCCGAGCCATATAAGGCTGAAGCATTTGCGCCCTTTAACACTTCTATGTTTTCAATTTCATCAGGATTGATATTATTCACCGGGCTTCCATAATCCAGGTCGCCATTTTCTCCTGATGCATTGAGTACCGGAATACCATCAATTACAAATAATGGCTGGTTATTGCCGGTAAGAGAATTGTTGCCCCTTAAAACTACGCGTGTTGATGCCCCAGGGCCACCTCCAGAAATGATCTGCAGTCCGGCAATTTTACCAGAAAGCATATCTAATAGGCTGGTCCCCCTGGCTTCAGTCATGGAGGTTGGGTCAATACTCTGCCTACCATAACCTAAAGACCTGGCTTCCTGTTTAATGCCCATGGCCGTAACCACCACATCATTCAAAATTTTTGGATCTTCCTGCAGCACGATTTTTAATTCTGCATCCGATTTAATTGAAATTTGCTGAGTAAGAAACCCTATAAAGCTTATTCTTATGGTCGAATTTAGAACTGTATTGATTTTAAATTTTCCATTTGCATCGGTTAAAGTGACCTTTTTAGGATCTGTAGATCCAATAATACTGATCGATGCTCCAGCAATTGATTGTTGGCTTTTATCTGTAACTACACCTCTTATGGTGATTAATTTATCCTGTGCACTTAATGTACCCGATATAATTATCAGCATTAAGAGCAGGTGGCACTTAAATATCTTCATTTTCATTTCGGTTAAATTTTGGTGCATATTTTCTAATCTCCTTATTAAAAAATGGAGTTAACTGTATTGATGTAAAACAGGCCAGCTGCTTTAACATAAAATGCTTATTAATGCTCATTAAGATTTAGTTTGTTTTGGTTAAAAATAGAATAAGACAGGCTGGTCTAAAGCCTAAAAAGTCTTATGGGTTCAGTCTTATTAATTTGTCAGGCCATTAAGCAAGCGAATAAATAAAACAGATGCGTTCCTTAAAATAGGTTAGGTTTTTTGTCATACAGAGTTTTGCTTTAGTTATTTATTATTTGGTTATAAGATTATCACACTGGCATGTTTAATCTTTCCTTAAAGAACGCATTAGCCAATTAATAAAACACTAATAAAGCATTAATTTAGGGGCTTAAATCCGTTAAAATTAAAGATTATTGTTTTGTGATCAATTATTTCGTTGGAATGGCTGGGTTCTTTTAACGAATTCTGTACAAATGCTGAGGATTTATTCTTATCGTATTTGTAATTTAAAAAGCCCATTGCAAAGCAACGGGCTTTTAACTAAGGTGATTGTTTTATTTGGATGTTTCCAATATGGAAATGGACTTCGTTTGCTTGCTTCTTAATCGCATATAGATTACCAGTCCGCCAAATGCAATGATCAGTATTATTGGAATAACCAGGGTGGCTTGTAATACTTCTGGTCCCGCTAGGCTCTTCGCGTTAGCTATAGCAGTTTCAGAAGGCTGTTCTCCTGAAGGGAGATGTTTCAAAATTAACTGGTCATAAAAACCACCCATAAAAATGGTATAAATGGAAACAGCAAACATACCTGCGCCTCCCATTAAGTTTAAGCCCAATGCGCCAGACTTTGGAATGTTTTCTGCCACAAACCCGATCATCGTTGGCCAGAAGTAACAAACACCAATGCCAAAAATGAAGGCGGCAAAGAAAACAGCATTACCAGTGGATGTACTGAGCATATAGAGCCCGGCAGTTGCAAATACCGCAGAAAAAAGTAATACGCCCTGAGGTGCCAGGCGGTGTACTACCGGTTCGGCAAAACCGCGGCCAATCACCATGATTCCTGTAGTTAATGTAAGCAGTAGAACGGCATTATCTGTCACATTTTTAAGCAATAAACCAATCCATTGTCCGGTAAACAATTCTGTAATGGCCGTGCCAAACATGCAAATGAACATGAAGATGAACAGTGGAGATAAAACAGCTTTGTACATGTCTGCAACACTATATCCCGAAGAAACCCTTTCGGTAACTGGGAAATCTAATTTAGAAAACATGTATCCATATGCTAATGTTGGGAGCAGCATCACAGCAACCTGCATTTGCCATCCCAAATCTAAATGTATAAAAAGAGTAACCAATAGCGTGCCGATCACAATCCCGCCCGGAAACCATAAATGGAAATGGTTTAAACGTGTAGTTTTGTTGTCGGGGTAAAAGGTTGCAATCAATGGGTTGCAAGCCGCCTCTACAGTTCCATTGGCTATGCCAATCAATAAGGTAGAACAGAATAAGGTCCAATAACCCTGAGCAAAAACGGTTAGCACAATTCCTGTAAGATGAAAGATAAAGGCCATTACCAATAAACGTTTCATTCCGATAAGATCTACAATAAAGCCGCCAATTACAATGGCCAAAGGGAAACCCCAAAATGCAGTTGCTGTAATGGTGCCAAGCTGGCTTGCAGTTAAATGGAAATCTATGGCCAATTGATTCATCATTCCGGCGCGGATACCAAAGGAAAGCGAAGTAACTAATAAGGCCAGGCAACTTGCCCAGAATAACTTTGAAGAATGAATTTCAGTCATAAGTTTGGTCATTAAATGAATGTTATTTTTTCCGGCCCATAGCATATTTAATTCCACCAAGCAAATGCCCAAGAAATAATGGTTCTGTATAGGATTCATCGGTATGGCCAAGCCCTGTATAGAATGCGTGTCCACCATCATACTCATGGTACCAGGCTATTGGATGGTAATCTCCCATTTTGTTTTTGCCTGCATCATAACTTTTTTCATCCGCAAAAATCAGTATGTTTAATCCTTTTGATACATTCCTAAAGTTATACCATTCATCTTTTCTTTTCCATTGTTCGGGTAGGTGTTGAGTTGAAATGTGATTGCGGTCAGTTACGTTTAGAACGGCCTCTTGTTGATTGGGGTGACCGGCAAAATAAGCACCTACCAGATTACCATACCAAGGCCAATTGTATTCACAGTCTGTAGCACTGTGAATACCAACAAATCCACCGCCAGTTTTGATGTATTTTTCAAATGCGGCTTGCTGTTCGTCATTTAATACATCGCCAGTAGTATTTAAAAATATTACTGATGCATATTGCTTAAGATTTTTATCATTAAAATAGGTGGAATTTGTAGTGGTATCCACCTCAAACTTATTTTCTAAACCAAGTTTTTGGATCGCTGCAATACCTTGCTTAATTGAGTTGTGGTGGAACCCAAGCGTTTTACTAAATACTAAGACTTTTTGCTTTCGGGCATAAGCTGAATTATTGGTTATCATTCCGAAAAGGACAATAAATAGAGTTGTTAAAAGAGTTGTTTTTTTCATACGTTATTAAATTTGGTTTCCTCTAATGTAGAATCACGAATTAAAAATCTATTAATAATTAGTTAATAGGAGCGATTTTTTGATTTTTTTAAGATTATTTGGGTTTTCTTGGTTTTATTAATTTTTTATTATGCTTTTGTTAATGGAAAAAATGATTTTAGGGGTATGAATCATCCGTATTGAATGATTCATTTCACCTAAACAAATATAAATTTTATGAAAAAAATTATTACTTCCGCATTAGTATTGGTCGCATGTTCTTATGCAAATGCCCAAAAAATTCAGGTACTTGATCGTTGCGAATCATTAGATGACAAACCTTATCAATGGTATAGCAATGGAGGCCAGACCAAATTAACTGAAGACCACAAAGAAGGAACTTATGCAGTCGGTGCAAAGACAGAAAAGGCTGAACGATTGAGAAAAATTTATGCACAGCCATTTAACACAGGGGTTACTAAGGATAATGGTTATATCGCTTTCTGGCTTTTTGTAGAAAGACCAGAGCTGTTAAACGGCAATGGACAGTTAGCGCTTTCAAGTAATGCTTCTGCAGACAAAGATGCCTTAGGTTACCCTTTTGGTGGATTGAAGATTGGTTCAACCAAGCTGGTTGCTGGCTGGAATCATGTGATTGCGCCTTTAAGTTCCTTTAAAGATATTCATGATCAACCCAATTTGGCAGCTATCAATTATTTCAGGATTTTGCTGTACAATGAAAAAGATGATTTTACTCCTCAGGAAATGAAAATTGATAACATTCGCTTTAGCACAGATAAAGCTCAATTAGAGGCCTCGGCCAAATAATTGTTAATGTCTTTTTAACACACAAATGAAAATTTTAAAAACTAATTTAGGCGGGGCTATTGCCCTGCTTGTACTTCCATTTGTCAGCTATACACAGGAAAAGGCTAAAATTTTTACTGCTGAATTTGCGCCGACAGAAAACTGGGTAAAACCAGTAGAAAAGCCATACAGACAAGAAATCTGTTTGAACGGAACCTGGCAATTTCAGCCTGTAAATTTACCTCAAAATTTTAAAGAGGGGATAGACCCTACACCAAATCTTGCAGATGCCAAATCAGCAAACTGGGAGAAAACACCAATCAGAATTCCATCACCATGGAATGTAAACAGCTTTGCCGATAAAGATGGAATAGGGGGAGATTTTAGGACTTTTCCCAGTTATCCGGCAAGCTGGGAGCAGGTGAAAATGGGATGGCTTCGCAAAACTATGACCATTCCTGCAGCCTGGAAAGGTCAGCGAGTCATACTTCATTTTGAAGCCCTGGCTGGAGACGCAAGGATTTTAATGAATGGAAAAGAAGTAGGCCAGCATTTCGGGATCTTTCTGCCGTTCGATGTTGATGTAACCGAAGCCGTTGTATTTGGCAAAGAAAATGAATTGACTATAGGTGTGAGAAAAGCTTCTCTATTTGATAAAAGGAGTGATTTTGGACGTAGAACCTATCAGGCAGGGTCATTTTGGGGCCAGCATATTGCCGGAATCTGGCAGGATGTATACCTCCTGGCCTTACCAGAAATCAGGATAACTGATGTATACGTGAAGTCCTTATTGGACCAAAATAAGCTTGAAGCTGAAGTAACCCTGATAAATAATACGGCACAGAAAAAGAAAGTTACTTTAAATGGAGATGTATATAAATGGATTTCTAAAGCGGGGAAAGATCTTTTAACAGGCGCTAATCCAAGTTCGGCACTAGACCCTAAATCTGCATTAAACATTGCTCAGGTATCTATTGAAGTGCCGGCTAATGGAACTGCAAAGGTTACCCTATCGGCAACGGTAAATAATAAGCTCAATGCCTGGAGTTCTTCATCGCCAAATTTATATGGTTTGGTGATCAAAACCAGTGCAGATAACAAGGTTATAGATCGTAAATATAGCCGTTTTGGTTGGAGGCAAACCAGTTTTAAAGGTGGCGAATTTCAGCTAAATGGAAAGCCTTTTGTGATGAAAGGGGATTCCTGGCATTTTATGGGTATTCCACAAATGACGCGCAGGTATCCTTATGCATGGTATACTGCACTACGTGCGGCCAATTTAAATGCGGTACGTCTTCATGCACAGCCTTACCCATCATTTTATCTTGATGTAGCTGATGAAATGGGTATCTTGGTGTTGGATGAAACGGCAATCTGGGCAAGTGATGGTGGACCAAAGCTTGATGATCCCAACTATTGGAAAGATTCGGAAGAACATGTTAAGGAACTTGTTCTCAGAGACCGAAGCCACCCGAGTGTAATTGGATGGAGCATCTCCAATGAAGTAATGCCGATTGTTCGTGGCGTAATGCGAAATCCGCCGGGGATGAAAGAAAACCTAGTTAAGCATTACGGCATCTGGGCTGATATTTGCCGTAAATTTGATTCTACACGTCAATGGATCTCAGCAGATGGTGAGGATGATGGAGAAGGTAATTTACCTACTTATCTTGTGCACTATGGTGGAGATGCAGCGATGGATAGAGCGCGGGCAAGTGGCAAGCCATGGGGAGTAGGTGAAGCCGGAAATGCTTATTATGGAACACCGGAGCAAGTTTCAGAAAGTAATGGAAACAGAGCTTATGAATCGTTTCAAGGTAGGATGGAAGGTGTTGCGGCCTCTTCTTACGCCTCATTGGTGCTGCAGGCAAAATACAAAGCTTCATACCGTAGTGTATTTAATCTGGCTTGGTATGGTCTTAAGCCACTTCCATTGGGATTAAAGGATAAAACAAAGGCACCTAGTTTAAAAGATGGGATTTTCTTTACTTCCTTTACTGAAGGAAAACCTGGTGTACAGCCAGAACGTTTAGGCCCTTATTCCACTACATTAAATCCCGGATATGATAGTGCATTGCCTTTATATGAGACCTGGCCTTTATTCGATGCGATTAGAGATGCGAGTGCAGAACCGATTAAGCCAACAAAATGGGTTTACTCAAAACCGGAAGCCGTACAAAAAGCAAAAGTGGCCCCGATCAAAGCTGTTAAAATAATTGGTGCTAAAGACAGCAAACTTGCACTTAAGCTTAAGCTTATTGGTTTAACTCTGAATGCCGTTAATGATACAGAAACACCTGAGTTATTAATTATAGATGGCGCTAACCCACCAGGAACTGAACAGCTGACATTGATTAATAAAGTATATGCAAATGGCGGAACTGTGCTGGTATTAAATCCGAAAATAGATAAATTAAAAGAACTGAATGCGCTTTTACCCGCTAAATTAGAGATGAACAGCCACGTTACTTCTTCATTGCTGCCGGTGGAAAAAGATCCTGTAATTTCCGGTTTGACAGCTAAGGATCTTTATTTTTCTGAGTTGAAGCCTTCAGATGCAGCAACCAACTGTTTAGCTGGACCACTTGCCGAACAAAGCGTAGTTTTATTAAAAGCAAATGATACAGATTGGCTAAAATGGAATAAGCAGGCAGAATATGCAAAAACGGCAATGATTCTAAGATCTGAATTGGAAAGCAAACCCTCTGGTGCCGTACTGATTAAAAAAGAAATGGGCAAAGGCAAATTATTGGTTACTACACTATCTGTTGAACCACGTACATCAAAAGCTGAAAATGTTACGAGTACCTTATTGAGCAATCTTGGGCTAACGCTAATTAAGCTTAATAAGGATGGAAAACCTGTACTTAAAACTGGTAGTATTGTTTCTGGATTATTACTTGGCAGTTTTCCTGTTACTTCTATAAAAGATGCAGGAGAAAAAGAAATTCTGGATGCAGCTGACTTTGGTAAAATTAAAGAAGGCACACAAAACCTTTCAAAATCCTGGATTAAAGTCAATAGTGAAAGCGGAATGTTTGATTTGAAGAAAATGAACTTTGAAGGACCTAAGACGGATGCAGAAGCCTATTTCAGCTTTTGGGTATTCAGTCCACGGCCTTTGGATGACCTTTTGATAGAGCCAAACATGCCGGTAGTTGATTTAGAAGTGTCTGTAGATGATGCAGCAAAAATCTGGCTTAATGGCAAATTAGTTGCTAAAAACATCAGAAATGGGCCTATAGAAGGTGGAAAAACAGTTGCCCATGCGCTTAAATTCCATCAGGGCTGGAATCAAATAATCATTAAAGTGATACAAGGAGGAGGAAATTGGCAGTTTGTAGGGAATTTCACCTCCAATCAGCCAGAGTTCCTTTTTGAAATGGATTCAGCTTTGCAAGCACCGTAAGTCTTAATTTAACTGAATCTGTTGCACATGCCTTTAACGCATCAAATTTACAAATAGAGCCTGAAATCATAATTTCAGGCTCTATTTGTAATATATAGTACTAACCAAATTTTAAATAATTTATGAATATTGCTTTACTGCATTTGAAGGAATTTTTCAAACCCATCATTTTAATTTTAATAATGTTAATGGTGCATACTGGCTTACATGCACAGAATGTAACTCGGTTAACCGGAACTGTTCATGACAATAAAGGAATGGGTATTAGCAATGCCGTTATTCATGTACTCAATACAGACTATAGTGTTATTACCAATTCGAACGGTAGTTTCGAGTTTAATGGAATTTCTTTTGGTAAATATGCCTTAGAAATTAGCGCAATGGGTTATGCCACTTCCATAAAGAACATTGTTGTCAGCAGTACCGTTCAAAATATTGCTATGTCGCTTACAGCATCGGATAGGCAACTGGATGAGGTAGTGGTTACCGCGCAAAAAAGTGCTGAAAATGCAAATCATCTTCCACTTAGTATAACTACATTATCTGCCAGTCAGGTGCAGGCTTATGATATTCGAAATATTAGAGACATTCGTACAATAATACCCAATTTGTATGCTGGCAATCCTGGCGATGGGAGGAACGTAGTATCTGTTCGGGGTATAGTGAGTACTTCATACGATCCAGCTATTGCCACCTACATTGATGGGGTAAACCAGTTTGGCCTGGATACCTATATTTCGGATTTATTTGATGTAGAGCGGATTGAAGTATTAAGAGGGCCACAAGGTACTTTATATGGCCGAAATGCTATGGGTGGTGTAATTAATATTATCACTAAGCAACCTGGAAATACAACCTCTGGTTTTGCCGGAATTGATGCAGGAAGTTTTGGACAACAGCGTTATACGCTTGGATTACATATTCCATTAATCGCTAATAAGCTCTTTTTAGGTGCAACCGGGATGTATAATACGCTGAACGGGATATATACGAATGAGTTTACAAATGCCCGTTTTGATAAGCAAAGCGGTACAATGGGTAATTATTTTTTAAAATACCTGGCCAATAATCATATATCAATAACTTTAAATGTAAAGCATAATGCTAACCGGAATGATGGCGCTTTTCCATTGGTAGGTTCTATGAAAGCTGCGTTTAATGATCCCTTTAAAGTAAATCAAAATGCAACGACCGAAATGGTTGACCATTTACTCAATACTTCGTTATCTGTTAATTATGCCGGAGAAAAGATAAATATTTCTTCGCAAACAGCCTATCAATCGAATTATAGATTCTATAAAACACCTATTGATGGTGACTTTTCTCCTTTGGATATTGTCTCTATACAGAACAATTTTGGTAAGGAATGGAATAAGGTACAGGTAATGACCCAGGAATTTAAATTCAGTTTGCCGGTTACATCAGATGGTAAGTTTAAATGGACTTCAGGCCTGTATGGCTTTTATCAATATAGTCCGACAAAACAAGGTACACACTACGGCAGCGATGCAGGACTGTATGGCAGTCCGATCATTAACTTTACCGGCTTGGCAACCAATACCGCAAAAAATATGGGTTTGGCCGTTTATTCACAGTTTAGCTATGCAATTAACAATCAGTTAAATACTGTTGCAGGCCTGAGATATGATTATGAACACAAAAAACTGAATGGATTTGATGAAATCATTATGGATGGAATGTTGCCGTCATCAAACCCGGATTTTGCGCAGGGGACTAAAAGCTATCATGCCTTTTCGCCAAAACTAAGCTTAGAATATCAGCCATTAACAAATATCAATTGTTTTGCCAGTTACAATAAAGGGTTTAGGCCTGGTGGGATCAGCCAAACGCGTGCTGAATCACTTCAATTTGTAACCTACAAGCCTGAAAGCAGCAATAGCTTTGAAATCGGGACAAAAAATACATTTTTTAATGAGCGTTTGCAGATCAATGCTGCTGTATTTTATACCAGTATAAACAATGTTCAGGTGCCTACTTTGATTCTTCCCGAAGCGATTACAGTAACTAAAAATGCAGGTAAACTTAGGAGCAAGGGGGCAGAACTGGAGATTTCTGCTATCCCGCTAAATGGTCTTTCGGTAGATTATAACTTAGGGTATACCCATGCTATATACAGAAATTTAAAATTGGGTAAGGAAAATGAGATATTGAACCTGGATTATAATAGACAGATATTTACACCAAACGCAACTTCTATGCTTGCTTTACAGTATGCGTATGGCCTTTATGCTGAAGGGCGTGTAAAGCTTATTGTAAGAGGAGAGTGGGCTGTTACAGGCAAACAATATTTTGATCTGGAGAATAAGCTGGAGCAAAAGGCCTATAACCTCTTCAATGCCAAATTCGGTATTTCTTCAAAAAAACTCGACTTTTTTGTTTGGGGTAGAAACCTGGCTAACAAAATATATGCAGATTATGCTTATGATTTTGGCGCTACCCATTTAGGAACCCCCAGAATTTATGGCGTTAGTGTGCGTGCTAAAATTTAAAACCAATAAATGTATTCCAGTGGCTTTTTTTAAAACAAACCTATTTTTCAGCCCTTACAATTTATTGGCAATTGAGAATAGAATTATAAATACCATAATAAATGTTAGATCAAAAAAAAGAATTATTTGAAAAAGTTGCACAGCGACTAAAAATTGAGGGTTTTAATGTTGTTAGCCGAGATGAAGAACGACCTTGGGGTGGATTTTTCGTAATTGATGAAGATCAGGCGCAACGGTTTGCAGATGTATATTTCGATAAGTTGAATGTGGATGAGCTCAAGATTTCGGGAAAACTGAGCCCTAAAATACTAATTGTTGCACCCAATGCCAGGCTTTCTTGGCAGTATCATCACCGCCGTGCAGAAATTTGGAGGGTTGTAAATGGACCAGTTGGTGTAATGACCAATGAAACTGATAAGGAAGGTGATGTACAGCAACTTGTATCTGCACAAATGATTAGATTAAAACAAGGTGAACGCCATCGTTTAATCGGTTTGGGTGATTGGGGTATTGTATCAGAAATATGGCAACATACTGATCCCGAAAATCCGTCAGACGAAACCGATATTGTTAGGGTTCAGGATGATTTTGGAAGATAATAGCAACACTGGTACCTATTCCAGCCCTTATAGCACCCAGTAATAAGCCAAAGAATGAGAAAATAGCGAATTTGGAAAGTGATGAGGCTACATCTTCTCCAACTTGTTTGGCTTTTGCTATAGCTTCATCTTTTGCATTTTAACTTTTCCTTAGTTTGTTTAATTGTATTATCCAGTTGTCTACAATTTGTTCAGATTCTACTTAGTAATATAATGATATACTGATTGACTTTTGCCTAAACAAGCGGTTATTCAAACGAGCATCCGCTTGTTTAGGCTATTTAAATCTTAATGTATTATGCTTAAATGCCATATAAAGCTTCAATGAACGGATCGGTATTGCTGGGTTTTAACTGCATGCTAATCGTTTTGTAATTATCTGTTTTGTAATGGCTGTAAGCCTGTAGCATTAGGCTATACATTTCTTTTTTATCAAAAGGGGTGATTTGTTGGTATGCCCATTTTTTTTCTCCAAGTGTATAAGGAATTAGCCAGTCTAACGCGGCTTTTATACCTTTCCCGTCTGCGCTTTTATAATTCCAGAGGTCAACATTTATTTTTTCGGCAATATTGGCAACCTTAAACCAGGCATCGAGATTAAATGCGCTATAATGCATGGCTTGTGTTCTTTCCAGCTCTAGAGGCTGTTTGCCATCGACTTCAAGCTGTATTTCCATGCGTTTTAAAGTTGTTTTTATATAGTTTTTGGCAAATTCTGTTTGGCCCGTAAATAAGGCAAAATCCAATATTTGCATATCGTAAAAAGTACCATGGTTATTTTTAGAATTGTGCTCGTCAATTCCATTTTTAGAGGTCTGCATCCAGATAAGGTAATCGCTGTACCACTTTTTAATAGAAATGATGCTTTCGGCCGGGATGTTTTTACTTGGCAGCAAAAGCTGTACCCCATCAGCAATTCCGGCTAAAGCAAGTGTTTCTATAATGCCTATACCCCTTCCATCATTTACTCCAGGTACACCCTGTGCATAATCTAAATTAGGGTTCATTCGTGTATCTGCATCAATAAACCAAGTTTTTAGTAAGCTAAGTGATTTTGATGCATATTTTTCATTGCCGCTTAGGTAATAAGCTACAGATAAAGACCTAATGGCGGCTTCTAGCTTTCCAATATTTTTTCTGTCGGTAATTTTTTCAATCTCTGGGTTTCTTTCCCCATCTTTTCTTTTATAGGGCAAGCCATTCACCTTTGTAGAATCGTACCAGAAATACGGGGCCTGACTCATATAGTCATGCTTATTGCCCGATTTTGGAGTAAATGATTTTTCCATTACAGATACAGGTTTCATCGTAAGAAACTGATCTGCTTTACTAAGAATTGATTTATATAATACTGTTGCTTCCGTATTGCCGGTACTGATCTGTTTTTTTAACCTGAATAGATGATCGCCGTTTGTAAGATAAAGAACTGGTGCCTGAGCGAAAGTGCTTATGCCAAATAAGATTAATGACAGGCCTAAATAAATTTGTTTCCTCATAATTTAACAGTTTAATTGGTTTTGGTTAAGGAGCGTGCAGAGCAAAACTAGAAACTAATTCCGTTATGTAAAATGATGAACGGGGCTAAGGCAGTCTATTTAATATTTTAACCCTATTCTTTTAAGAATTTACCCCGCGAGGCCTGTGTACAAACCAGTAGTTTTGTCATTGCCCATATAGGTCATTAAATTGAGGCCATACTGCATTTATCAGTATGATCTGCACTGTTGATTTGTTTTGAATACGGTATATTTGTTAAGTCTATTCGTTTTTTCGAGGTTAGAAATAGATAATTAATTGCAGATATAACTGAACCTAAAAGTCGTATCAGTAGAATTTTTTATCCATTACGGCAAAGTTAAATGCCTAGTAATATTTAATCATGTTTAAGTTGTCTGCAACAAAAAATAATATTCTTGTACTGCATAAAATCCTTTTGTTAACAGGATTAATCCTGTTCTTAGGTCGGTTGCATGCGCAGGCCCCTTTATCTTTTGATCATCTTACTGTAGAAAAAGGGCTGTCGCAAAGCAGTGTTTTATCTATTGCACAAGACCATATGGGCTTTTTATGGTTTGGCACCAAAGACGGTTTAAACAGATATGACGCAAGGCAGTTTAAGGTTTATAAGCATGATCCTAATGATAGTACTTCGCTGAGCAGCAGTATAAATATTAATGCAATGCTGGTAGACCGTAAGGGCAATTTGTGGATAGGAACACAAGATGGCCTGAACCGCTACCAAGCAGAAAAAGATGCTTTTATAAGGTATAAATATGACGCCAAACAAAAAAATAGCTTAAGCAATAACCTAATTAGATGCATTTATGAAGATAAGCAAGGGAATATTTGGATAGGAACAGATAATGGCTTAAATAAATTAATTAATGGGAATACATTTGAGCGGTTTTTTCCGGGAAAAGAAAAGAATTCAGGTATTGCCCACCCAACCATAAAATCAATTTATCAGGATTTTAAAGGCACCATTTGGCTGGGTACCCAAAATGGCCTTACAGCCCTCTCTGCGCAAAAAGGGAAATACGTGTACCGCAATTTTTATAATGACACAAAAGATGCTAAAAGTTTGGCTTCGAATGATGTTAATGCCATTGCCGAAGACCATGATCATAATTTATGGATAGGAACACATTTTAAGGGGCTTGACCTGTACGATCAAAAAGCAAATGTATTTAGGCATTTTACGGTTGAAAAAGGTACAGCGGGAGGATTGGGCAGTAACACGATACGTAAAATGATGGTTGATAAAACCGGGAATTTATGGATAGCCACCCTGAGTGGCATCAGTATATATGACCAGGCAAATCATAAATTTAACGTTCAAAAACATGATCCTGAAAATGCTTCAAGTATTAATCAAAATTCTGTATATGATATTTTTCAGGATACCTCCGGTTCTGTTTGGATAGGTACATATTTTGGAGGGATTAATGTTTATCATCCTAATGCCGTGCCTTTTAAAGTTTATAAAAACTATGCCTATAAAAATTCATTAAGCAGCAATATCATCAGTGCAATTGTAGAAGATGCCCAACATAACTTATGGATTGGTACAGAAGCGGAAGGCTTAAATTATTATAACCGTAAAACGGGCATAATTAAAAATTTTACTGCCAGTCCACTTATCGGTAATGCATTGAGCTCTAATTTAATTAAGGCAATTTCCATTGATAATAAAGGCAATCTGTGGATAGGTGCCTATGAAGAAGGACTAGATTTTTATTCTCCGGCATCAGGTAAATTTAAAAACTACCGGTTGGATGATGGCAACCCGAATACCATTGGTGCTAAACGGGTATCAGCCTTGTTGTATGATCAGGATGGCAGGCTTTGGGTAGGCACAAGAGGGAGTGGTTTATTTATGTATAATGAGCAAACTGACCGCTTTGCACAGGTAACTTCCCCTAACGCTTGGTATAATATGCCTGCAAAGATGATTAACTATATCTATCAGGATAAAAAGGGGCAAATATGGGTAGCAACCGATAGTGGTGTTTTTTATTTGCCCAAAGGGAAAAATAGGTTTAACTCAATTGCGTTAAAGCACCATAGTAATTTTCTTAATTTCATTAACTGCATTGGGGAGCATAGCCTTGGTCATATATGGTTTGGCAGTTACGATGAAGGTTTGGCCCAATATGATACAGAAACAGGAAAGGTTCAGATGTATACCAATAAACAAGGCTTGCCATCTAATAATATCAAAGGATTTATAGAAGATAATAATGGCCATTTATGGGTATCAACAGATAAAGGATTAGCCTGCTTAGGTGCCGACGGAATTAAAGTCTATAACCGGAATGATGGGCTGCCGGGCAATGTATTTAATTATAATTCATTTTTAAAAGACAGCAGGGGCGAACTGTTTTTTGGCGGTTATACCGGTATGGTTAGCTTTATGCCCAATCAGATCAGGGAAAACCTGCAACCACCAAAAGTTGTATTTACAGATTTAAAGCTGTTTACCAAAGAAGTGAAAATAAATGACGGATCAGGACTTTTAAATAAGGCCTTAAATACAATGCCGAAAGTTGTTTTCTCTTATAGTCAGAATGTTTTCAGCATCACATTCGCTGCACTGAATTATCTTAGCCCATCTAAAAACAAATATGCATATAGGCTATCTGGCTTTCAGGATCAGTGGACTGAAATAAACAGTCCTGAGGTATCCTTTTCAAATTTACCTGCTGGCCATTATACTTTACAGGTTAAAGCGGCCAATAACGATAATGTTTGGAGTACAGTATCCAGTTTAAATTTAGTAGTAAAGCCACCTTTGTGGCAGACCTGGTTTGCATATGTACTCTATACAATGCTACTGGGCGGAATATTTTTCATCATTATGCGCTTTCTGTTTATCCGGGCATCACTTAAAAAAGAACAGGAAATACACCAGCTAAAATTAGATTTTTTTACACACGTTTCTCATGAAATAAGAACACCATTAACCCTCATTACCGGGCCATTGGAAAAACTCATGAAAGATACTGAGCAAAATACCCAGGTGAATAAACCGCTACAGGGCATTAGTAAAAATGTAAACCGGCTTTTAATGCTTGTAAATGAACTGTTAGATTTTAGAAAAATAGAATCAGGGAAAATGGAGCTCACTATTGAAACCGTGGATATGGTGGCTTTTTTATATGAAATTTTCTTTTCCTTTCAGGATGTCGCCGTACAAAAACACATCAACTATCAGTTTGTACATGTAGGTCCACGTATTGAAGCTTGCATTGACCGGCGTAAATTGGAAAAAGTTATTTACAACCTTTTATCCAATGCATTTAAGTTTGCGCCCAATTCCGGACGGATTGAATTATCCATAAAACAGGTTGATCAGGAAATAGAGATCGCCGTAACAGACAATGGGCCAGGTATACCTGAAAAGCATCTGAAAAATTTGTTTACAGAATTTTATCAGGCCGATAACCATGCAGGAGAAAATAAAGGAACAGGTATTGGACTCACCCTATCTAAGCAAATAGCTAGGTTGCACAAGGGCAATTTATTGCTTGAGCAGGAAGCAGGCAAAACCCGTTTTTGTTTGAAACTGAAATGTGGTGATGGCCATTTTAATAAAAAAGATTTTAAACCTATTGATGGATTGCTAAACCACACAAAGAAACACGAGCTTTCTT
>Ga0116227_10009325_pt1 | contig 17884 bp, 14 predicted proteins | sample S1TSphgellanicum_FD_89693 | JGI IMG/M metagenome (GOLD analysis project Ga0116227, IMG submission 89693) | Host-associated microbial communities from peat moss isolated from Minnesota, USA - S1T2_Fb - Sphagnum magellanicum MG | ecosystem: Host-associated > Plants > Peat moss > Unclassified... | reverse complement strand
TTCGGAGCAGACCTCCGATGACGGCGCGGTCTGAAGCAAAGTTGTAGATCTCGTCGAGACCTTTCCAACGGTATGTCGCACGTTCTCAGCAGCCAAGTATTTCGGGTCGATTCCCGACTTTTACTGCCCGGGAGTCCAAACTGGCGGACTCCCGCGAGTTCGACTCCCGGGCCTTCGACTCCCGGGTTGCGACACAGTATGTACAAAAAATAAATAAATGTGAAGACTCTGAATGTAAAACCACCATTGTTGAATACTAGTAGCAAACAATTTTTATTCATGTTGAAACTTGATGGAGTTTTGATGGACAAAATATGGAATTGTACCAATTTCAATAGATTAAAATACCCTTGATGGACACATTAAATAAAACATTATGCACACCTAAGCTTTGATGGACATGTTGAGGAAAACATTATTTACACCTAGGCTTTGATCAACACATAAAAGAAAATATCATGTACACCTATGCATTTGAAAGACACATTGAGGACAATAGGATGTAAATAGGTGTTGTTTAAATTGCTAATTCTAGCATACTGTGATATGGATTACACATCTAAAATTGATGACTTCTTAGAAGTTCCAAGTATGTTTAAGGAAATTCAGCCCACACAAACCTTAAGATGAATATAAATGGTGAGTTTGAATGGAATGTCATTCTAAGGCTACATCTAATTCTCATTGGATTATAGATGGACTCTATAATTTCATGCACATCAAAGCAAAATCAAACTACCTAACATTCCATTCAAAGGAAAACTCAATGAACATGTGAGAAAAATTCAAACTTATAGTATTTTTATGATGCACTTGTGGTTGTTGTGCCTTTCGCGAGTTACTACCTCCTTGGCTAATGTTAATCAAAAGAGCTAGTTTTTTTAGACCCATTGAAGTCCACCATGAATCATGCATTTCCTCCCCACATCCTTGTTGAACACACTTAGTGAGAAATCCAAAGAAATACAATGCAACACCATTCATGATATGCATGTTTGTAGGAAGTAAGACATACTTCCCAAATAGGAACAAACCCTCAACCACAAAAAACACACTTCCTAAAACAATCCAAGTTTTTGGTATTAAATTAAGACTTTTGAATGGAAAGAAAGGTTGTGGCACCAAGTTCCTTTGAATATGAAACCCCCTTTGAAATTTGACAATTAAATCCCTAACTACATTGTCATGCTTCTTACAAACCATTACTTGATTTTCCAGTGCAAAAAAGTTGCCAACAACTTCACTTAACAAATTATGCACCTTTCCATACTTTGTTTCACTTGCTACAACTACAAACTTTAAGTAATTTACTAATTCCTCTCTGAATAACCACTTGATTAACGAGTGTTTTAACATTCTCACCCACGGAAACCTAAAGCATACATAGAAACATGGGGGTTGGGTCCAAGAGCTTGTTCTCTTTCCAACTCCAAAGGAAGAAATTCAAGTTGTCTTTCTCCTAATGCAAGTTGATTTCTTCTTTCCTCCATTTGAGAACAAGCTTTGACATTGGCTAAAACAATGTCATTTTTACATTATAGATAGGTCATTCACATCAAGCAAGTCTCTATCATTGTTGTAAAAATTAACTCTGTCATCAACATCCATGTGATCATCAGCAACTACAATAAAACCTTTTATGAGTTTTTGATGCCAATGCTTATTCTCCATTTGTCCATTCAACAAATGTCATCCAGTTCATATTAGTTATTTTCAATTCACAAACAAATCCTTTAACTAACCTTAATGTAATAATCCCGAAAAACAAAATGTACTTGGCTTCTAATGGATAATCATCCAAAGATTCTCCACCCCTCCAGATCTGTACACTCCATGTAATGATGCCCATTTTTGTTGACAGTAGGGCCAAACACATTTTTTATTTCCTTTTTTGTGCAATCTTGAGGAATTTTCATTTGCTTTGGATTTAGCCCTATAAAGGACAAGTCATACTTATTTGCAAACTCTTTTCAAGTGAAACCATGGCTTTCGACAAGTTGAAGCAACTTTCAAACCTTAACAAATATAACTTCTATAAAACTTCAATTATTAAAATTAAGGCAATCTTCATTTTTCACTCTCTTGTTGTTGTTGTGTTAGACATTTGTTGACAACACCTTCTTGTTATTGTCACTATGACCAACACTTATGTCAATTGATCATCACTGGTAGTGTGAAGCAATGCAAAGCCCAAGTTAATGGTCGCAGAAAAGCAAACTGTGACCAAAATGAAAACACAGAATGAGACCCAACCATATCCTAGTGCTTGACTTCGAATGGATGAGGCTTGTTTGTATCTTTTGGTCTCTATTTTATATAGTTTATACCCTTTACTGCTAAAGGCGACCATTTTGTTTTGGCCTAGTCTAGAAAGAGAAACACGAGAAGTAGGGTGGCGAAAGCGAGCGGGGTAAAGACTAAGAAATAGGTCAACAATGCGACAAAGAGGTTGCCGCTCTTCCTTCGCGAGACAAACAGGAAAAGTGCATGCTTCACGAGTTTTCAAACCCTAAACTGGGGTTCGCCATTGGCATCATGAGGTTGCGTGGCCTGACTGGATTGCGGACCTGCGGAGTTGCCGGTGTTCCTCACTTGACGATGGCTCCTTTTGGCTCCTTCGCGGCCGCTATCCGTTGCAAAGCATCATCTCCATCTCAAGACGAGGTACTCTCTGCGCTTCTGACCCTCTTATTTTCTTGGCCGCGGTCGGTACTATAATGAAGGCTGTTGACGACTCCATTCTGTCCATATGCATCAGTAATCGAGTCTTAGCTTGTTTTTAGCGAAATCCGGTTGAGCTTAGGACACTCAGATTTTTTATGTCGAGTTGAATGGGCAATTAGTGAACTTCTATAGCTTCTGGCCGAGATGTACAGGTTCTGGTGGAGGAGGGATTTTCAGCAAAGGTCGCCATCTTGAACCGACCCAAAAAGCTTAATGCGCTGACTACAAAAATGGTATGCTCCTGCATTAGGTTTCGACTTTCAAATTAGCATCTACTCATTTGAATTCTCACCTGATCTTGAAGTAGCTTGAAGAAATGACAGAAACACTCCAAGAAGGAATATGAAGAATGTCGCTTGTAGAATACTGGCAAGTGTGTCTGCCAGAAGAAGATGCATATAACAGTAGGCCTTTGAAGGACACTCTGCACAGTTTGAAAATGGTGAGGTGCGTTTCTTGGTGAATCAGGTGGAAAAATTGAGGGAGTTATATGAGAAATGGGAGAAAGACAGGCATGTCCGCATGGTGATTATCACAGTAATATCCTGCTTCCACCTTTGTAACTTCATGTGGAAAGCCCAACACTCACTAGCCAGCCATGGTCTTACATGCACCAGTTTCATGACTGAGGTGAAATTTTTGGTAGAAAGTGGCCTGATATGATCGTTTTAACCATAATCCTACTATTAAGGAAGGTAGATTGTTTGTTTCATTTGTTTGTCATGTTGAGATTTCCCATACCGTGGTGCTTCCTGCTGCGCTCTTAATATTGTTTGAAAGCCCTCAATGAATAGGGGTGAAGTAAGATGATTTTGTAATGTTTAGACAGAAGGTGTGGGAATTTTTGAATATTGAACAATTTTGTCAAAAAAACTCAATAAAATAAAAACTAGAAATTCACGGAAATTAGGGTGCACTCTTGGTATTGTTGGAAAGCCATTGATGAGGGATTTCTTGGAGCTGATTTTGTAATCTGTAGACATAAGGTGCAGGAGATATTGAATTTTGAGAAATTTTGGAATTTAAATAAAATGATCTATTTTAATGAAAATTGGATTTCATACCTAATCTAAAGAAGGTGTGCCATTTGGCCTCTCAAAATTCATTCAATATTATTGTGTGTGCTCAATGGCACAGGCCACACTAGTATGTGATGGTAACCTAAATCCTTGTCCAAGATTCAGAGAAGCTGACAATTGTGGAGATTGTTTGGACATTATAGCTTAGATTTTGAAGATGAGTGTGTTATGAGAATCATTTTATGGATCTGTTGAAATCATCTAAATCGTAAGAGAAGTTTTATATACAAGTTCTGAAATACTGAGGTGTGTTGTGGCAAAGGGTGCTGGGCGAGGCTTCTGTGCAGGTGGTGATGTGGCAACAGTTTATCATCTGGGAAAATCAGGTATATGGGCTTCAATATCTACAATCCTTTCAATTGGGTGAAGACTTGGTTGAATGGACAGGGTCCATGTCCTTCCAGTTATATTTCCACACTTGCAGAAGTGTGTGCACAGACATGCATATCAGTAACAAGCCTGGTTGTTGGCAGTATGCATCCTCTCTTGCTTCTGGAGATTAATTAATGGACACCCCATAGGATAACCTAAGGTGCTCAATTGTTCAGACATGCAAATGTTGACAAGCTAGTTTTGGGTTGTCAAATTGTTGACAGCCTCCATGCAGATCTGTCCAACTTTTAGAAAACTCAAATCAGTGATCAGATGCCATACATATACGTCTAGAAAAAACCATGGATGATATTTACTGTGGATCTTGTGGATCTTATGAAAAGTTCTTTTTTTCTGGCGTAGTATAATTTCATTTTACTTTTCTGTTTGGTACTGTGTTGAAATGTTGAGTCACATTGTGTGACCATTTATGCAGTTTGTGCACCTTTGGTTTTGTTCAACTTGTGGAAAATATAAGCTACTAAATTTCACATAAGTTTGAAACACTGAGCACCTTATGGTACGAGGTTGTTACCCAGTTTCTAATGTAGTTGAGCAGCACGTGTAGCTATGTGTATGGCTATTTTTCCAGTAATGTGCAAATTTTACTTTCAGAGCTTAGTAATCATGTTTGTGGTCATTCTGCTATTCAGGGATGAAGAATGAGGCCAATGACTTTTTTGCTAAGGAGTACCTGCTTAATTACATTCTGGGGACTTACAAGAAAATCCATGTGAGTACACCTGTCATGAAGTTTGACATTGACTAAGCTGCATATAAGGTCATCTTGTTGTGTGCTTGAATTACTGTGAGAATATTAGCAAGCCATATTTGAAGGGATAGGGGGTGAATTGGTCTTCTTGTTGTTTGGTTATGGGCAGGTTGCCTTGTTGAACGGAATTGTCATGGGTGGAGGTAATGGCGTTTCCATTCATGGAAAGTTTCGGGTTGCCACAGAAAATACAGTACATTTTCTCTCTTTGCACTCTTGAATAGACAATATGCAGCTCTTTGTTAGTGCCTGAGCTGGAGCATGTCAATCAAATGTTTGAAACCATGTTGCAGCAGTGATATAAGGCTGATATAAGGTTGCTGGATGAAAGCAAGCAATTGGTTGAGGACTATGGGTCAGAGAGTCTTTCTGACAGTCAACTCTGGATTTTGGAGCAGCTGTTTGCCATGCCAGAGACAGCTATTGGGCTTCACCCTGATGTTGGAGCTTCATACTTCCTATCACGACTACCTGGGCACTTGGGTATGATCACATTCTACTAATAAATCTATCCATGTGAGATGCGTTTGAAGCCAGGCTGCATGAAATCTACTTGTGTGTGCAAGATGTGTGCAGGCCTAGCATGTGAGATCATAAACCCTTGCAACTTTCATCCTCAAACTCAGCAACAATGTTTGGGCATTGTTCATTCTCAAAATGGTTCAGGATTTACAGTCCCCACAGGCTTGAGAATTACATAATTGGAAAACCAGACCATATTGCAAAATTGGATCTTTTACATTCCCTTATGTATGTGGGTCACTGTTGAGAACAATTTTCATGTCTATCATCCCTCAAACTGCCAAGGCTGTCTAAATTGCATGGTTGATGCAGGTGAGTATCTAGGCCTCACTGGGACTCGACTTAATGGAGCTGAAATGCTTTCATGTGGCCTTGCTACTCACTTTGTGCCATCCCAGGTTTGACTTCACTTCACAGTGCCAGTGATTGATTCATTCTTACAGATTACTGGTCAAGTGTGCCACTACCATAGTTGAACTGTTTGCCTTCGTGAGTGTTTGCAGACAGATAGAGCTGCACATTGTACACATACAGTTTTTAGTTTTCTTGAGCATCTGTTGCAGCTTTGCTGGATAGGTGGGCTTCTTTCATTTTATTCTTAGCATCTGTGGGTTACTTTTTGTGACTCCCTAAGCTCATCAAAGGGTTCTGGTGGCAGCGACTGGCTGATTTGGAGGAGCGCCTTGGGTCTCTCAACACCTCAGATGTAGAGATTGTGGGGACAGCTATTGATGAGTTCTGTGATGTTGTCTATCCTGGAGAAAAGAGCCCTTTGCACTGGTACCAATGATGCATGTGTACATCTCCATTTTCCTTTGATGAAATGTTGCAGGATATCTTCTATGCACAAGGGCTCTTTTTTTGAGCTCAGATTATGTTTAACATCATGCACAGTTGGACAGATCCAGAATAACTTGTGAACTTTTAATTGTAACTCTCAGGAATCATACTGGGTCAGAAGTTGGTCGCAATAATCTCAGGAGACCCAGAGTGACTTTCAGTGAAATCTTGTTGGTTTTATGTTTGGGTTACAGGAGGGAGGCCATTGACCGTTGCTTTCAGAAGGAGAATATGGAGGAGATAATGCATGCTGTTGTAAGTTAATTTACCTGCCAAGACCGGTCCTTTGTTTGTGTTGACTTGATTACATGAACACATGGATAAGAAGAAGTTGGCTTGTTTCCACTTCTGTAAACTTCATGTATATTTGCTGGTGAGTTCTGATGAAGTTTTGTTTGTTGACCGGTGTTTAACGTATTCCATCCCCAAGTGCATCTGTTTCTATTCCTTTGATTCTCAAGTTGTATTTAGGTTTGTGGGAACTGTTAATTTGTGGGCAGGGACACCTCATTTATCTCACATTGCTTGTTTGAAGGTGGATGATGAATCGCTGACTTGAATGATTTTTTGTTATAAATTTCCTTGCATGCAGGAGGCTGAAGCACAACAGTCAGCTGATGAGTGGTATGAGAACACTCTGAACTCCTTGAAGAAGATGTCTCCTATCAGCCTAAAAGTTACTTTGAGATCTGTAAGTTCTCCCTTAGTGGTTATGACTGCTGCAGTTTAAACGCATGGCAGGTGGTGCATAGCTGGAATGATCCCTTGATACCTTGAAAATGTGGATGCAGAGGAAACATGGCCAGATCAAGAGCCTTTTGTCATTTTCAGATAATCAGTGAATTTTCTCTTGAAGTTCTCCATCTTGTTTGTCTCTTTTTCCCTCTTTTCTTAGACAGGTTTTTCTTGTTCTTTTTCTTTTTGTATTCTTTCTTCTTGATTTCCTTTGTCTTTAAAAATCTTTTAGATTTTGTTGAGTTACCTAGTATCATTGTTGAGTCTCCTCATTACTGCTAGTCTTGTGGCAGAAACTCAATTCATTGGTTAATGTATGGCATTGACCTGTACCCACTGCCATGAGCTGATGAAATTAGTTGGGTTGGTAGCTGGTCACTACAAAACATATTGCTATTGAAGGTCTCTAAACATGTGTGACTGTCAGTGGTGTTCAAACTATCCTCAGTTTCCTCTTTTGGGTTGGTTTCATCTTTTTTCTAAATGCCCATTTTTTGCCATTTGTGAAATTTCTATAACCTTATTATTGGGTCATTTCTCAGTTCTATTCATGTTGAGTTAAGTATGGAGAACTTCATATTTACATATGATGATATATGATCAATGATTTCCTCAGCAGCTTTAGCCATTAAGAGTGCTTGATCTTACATCTTGATTTGCTGACATATCAGATACGGGAAGGCAGACAACAGTCTCTTTATCAATGCTTGGAGCATGAGTACCGGGTTAGTGTGAATGCAGTAAATGCAGAAGTCTCTACAGACTTTTATGAGGTACGTGTAAATTTCTTCTCTTTTTATAACCCACTTGCCATCATTGGTTAGTTCCAACAGTGAGGAAGATGGAAAATCTGATGATCATGTTTGTCAAAAATCCTGCAGGGTTGTCGAGCAGTTTTAGTGGACAAGGACAATACCCCTAAGGTACACCCATTTTGCTTTGTTGTCTGTGTAAAGATAAGACATTATTTGCCTCAAGCAATGATTCAGTTGCAGTCCCTTGTCAGACACTGTATGGTTGATGGGATCATCATGATGTCCAGTGGCTTAAATCATGTGCCATAAATGATTCTGGTGTCAAGCATGCCACCTAATCTTTTTGTATTTGTCTCTCTTGTCTAAAACAGTGGGATCCTCCTTCTCTGGAGGAGGTCACACCAGAGATGGTGAGTCAAATATTTGCACCCTTAAGAGAAGGTGAGGAATTGCAGCTACCTGTTGAAGAGCGTGAAGGGAGGAGGGCACAGCACCGTGCAAGGCTGTGATTTAATAGCAGTTTGGTCTAATCAGATCCAAATCAGCCAGAGTTGAACTTTGTCCTGTTGAGCTCATGAATGCCATGAAAGTTAGCTGTGTTATCCGAGTAGGCACATCAATATTGTCACTTGAATGAGTGCCAACATGGTCCTCTCCATACCATTAGATTTGTCTGACATACTGAACTTCAGTCTCTGGAGCCATCCAGCACTAAGTCCTTCACACACATCTTCAATCAGGATCCCTCAGATTATACTCACAAGATTATTCCAGCATGAGCTTGCTGTGCAGATTGAACTAGGTTTCTAGTGGTGGCCCAGGATAGAAGGTAGTTCATATTTTGCTTAAAGGTCCTCTTCATACCATTAGATTTGGCTGGCATCCTGAACTTCTTTCTCTGGAGTCATCCAGCACTGAGTCCTTCACAAACATATTCAATAAGGATGCCTCAGATCATACTCACAAGATTGTTCCAGTATGAGCCTGTTGTGGAGATTGAACTAAGTTTGTCTGTAGTGGTGGCCCAGGAGAGAAGCTAGTTCATATTGTCACCATATATACAAGAATCAAGCAAATGGAAAATTATTTTTTAACCAACATTGCAAACATAGGGGGATTATGAGATGAAGATGACTGGACAAAGAAACCTTTTGAAAGATTTGTTCAGTTTGACACATTTTAATTGACTGAAGTTTGGCATAGTAAACTACTCCATCGCCAAGCCCTTGGTGATGGCTGCATTCTGGAACTAGCAGAATGCCTTACTCTGTCTAATGAGTAAGTAACCAGTGATGTCAGTGTCAGTACCTAGTGATGGAATGAGCAAGTGTCAGTAACCAGTGATGATTTCTTAATTAGTTACACTTTTGGTTCTGTGAAATTTGGATGTACATAAAAGGATGAATGTTGTTTGATGAGAGGGATGGGGCAATGATGGAAAATGTTTGGGGCTTCCTCCATCCATTTTGGTCCCCTTTTCTAGTCACTTTCCTTTTTAGTAAAACCTTGAATTCGTAGTACTCTTTTGCCCTAAAGTTATTTCATGAATTCAAACTTCCATAAACAACAAGTTTACCTTTTATCACAAGAAAGTTCTTTCAAGTTTTCCAGTTGCATAAGGTATAATCATCCGTGCACGGGCTAAAGTATTAGGTTTATTACTTAGATTTATTAAATGCCCTCAATATAAAAACTATCTGAAAAAAGACAAGTAAAGAAAAAAAAAACTTCAAAATCTAGAACATTAAACAATGTTACAGTTAAAGTGGACTGAAGAAATCAAACAGACGCTTCAAATTCCCAAGAAAATCAAAAGAAATCATCAAACTTCCAAATCTAATGGTCACTGTGCTTCTCTATTGATTCACTCCTACATGGGAATCCACCCTCACATGATCTAGAAGCCTCCAAATTTAAAGACACCTCTGTATCATGCATGTGAAACTCCGTTTCTTCTTTTCTTGTGCATTCAGGTCCAATACCTCGATGCCAGGTCTTTGATGCCTGTTTAAGCACCTCCATTACCAAATCCTATGCTGTGCCAACTGCAAGTCCTTTGCTGAGTTCATGCACCTTGGCTTGAAGCAAGTCATCCCTTGATTTAGCCTCTTGTTGTAGGAGCACATGTCCATACTCTCAACATCTTCAATTTGATTGTCTTCATTTTCCACTTCGTCTTGGAAAGGTGATATTGCATCATTGCTTGGCCAAAGCCCACGAGTTGACACTTGTACAATGGCCTGCAGCACTTCCCTGAGAAATGTGTATTTCCCTGAGAATGTGCATTTCCCAAAGCCTTCTCATTCTCATAGTGCCCTGTTAGGGCTAAGATTTTACAAATATTTAATTCTCATTAGTTCTATTACCGTTTTAAAGTTCTGGCCCCTTCTTTTATCTCAAACATCATGTGTCAAGATAGCTAGGATAATTATCAAATTGTGGGGGAAGTTTCCATTTACCTCAACAATTGTATTACAAACTGCTCAGTACTATATCTCCATTCCAATCTATCATTTGTTCTTGTTAACAATGTCCATTTTTTTGTATTCATTAATCACAAATAGTCATTAAATATATATCTCAAATATTTAAATCCTTCAAAAGGCCCCTTGTCTAAATATGGAAATGTAATATGGAAGTATCTACTGAAATTATTGTGGCCAATTGCTACCTAAACATATATTAAGTCAATTGCATGGTTGAATGCTTCAACACATGATAGTAATTTTTCAAACAAAGAGCCCCAAATTTGTTTAGGGTTTGTAACATTGAATGTTAAAGTACCTTCTACCTTCACAATTATTTGGCCATTGTTGTTGGCATATAGTAGACAATGTCACTATATTGAAACATATACAAGAAGACATTCATATGAAGATATATGCACATTCAACAACACATAGTCCACATTATTGTGTTGTTAATTTATCTCTCATATGCTAGCAACCATTTTTTTTCAAATTTTAATAAGATCAATTTTTCTTATCATGCTTTAGATTCCCCTAGACTCCATAAAAGCACATATTTCATCACAAAAGGATAACTTTTGTGAGTACAAAGAATTCTCCATATTCACATTATAAATTGAACAACAAAAAAGTAACAATAACCTAATAATTTTAAATGAAAGTGTGAGCATATAGAAGTAATGTGCTTTGTACATGTGAGATTCTTCCAACATCATCAATGTGGAGCTCTCATGTTGTCACTTTAGGCAAACTCAATTCTCTTTGTGATCACAAAGCGAACTTTTCATCTACCCAAAAACAAACCAAAACTACAATCACAAATTAGACCACTTCAAAAAAACAAGTAGACAACAAACACCAAGCCTTCATTCCCACTTCATGACTTTTGCACAACAACTTTTGCATTCCAATACATATGGCAACAACGAGATCAAAGAAGGAAAGGTATATCAAACAACATATATAGACAAAAGGATATAAAAATAAAAGAGAAATGACAATTTCTTAGTTATTCCAACATGATTGATACTTACACTTTGGGAGTGTGGTGGCTGTGATGGGAAATGTGGGCAATTGATTACTTGAGACAAGTGTGCATGTCTGTGTTCCTATACAATTTCCAATGTTGTTACTAAAACAAATTTCTCTTGATCATCAATTTGATAATTCCCTATCATATCACCAATTGTTACTTTCCATTTACCATCTTATTTGCATTTTCATATCATCATCATCACATCATCTTTTTCATCATATCAAGGCATAAACCAAATGAAGAATTGGGTAGCAAGTACATTTTCTAGGGCAACAAAATAATAAAAGTGTGCACTTGCTACACTAAAAAGGTGACGTGCTCTCATTGGAATTCTCATCTTGCTTATCGATCAGTATTTTAACCATGGCATTGGTTTTCAAGAGGAAATTAGGATGAAGAATTTTCATGATGGGCCACTACATAAATCAAATTTGGCCTCTGGTGCCCCCACAGTTGATTGTGCTAGGTAAATATAGGTGTAAGGGTTAATGACAAGAAAACAAGAGGGAAGACAAATATGGCATTAGCTGACCCCTTTGCCAACCCATAGATGGATGTTAAATCATGTTCAAAAGAAAGTTTACAAGAAAGGGGAAAAGAAAAATCATGATTTAAATTATGAGATTACATATGAATGTTTCCACCCCAATCATGTATTGAAGTAGTTTACAATGTAAATGAGCCAAAATATTTCAAGTATGAACCTTTTTTTTGTATATATAATGATTTCATTGTTTGGATTGTAGTGGCTTTGTTTTACTGTCTTTTTCAGCTGAAAATCAATATTGTCAATGCTTGGCAAACACAACTTGCAAAGATAGTTGCTGAAAGGGTGGCACAACATGATTGACTAGCACAGGTGCTACAAGCAGATGGAGTGGTGTTGGTGGAATTATTTGCAAACTGGTGTGGTCACTATAAAAGTTTGGCACCTCAATGGGAGAAAGTTTGAACTGCCTTGAAAGGCATTGTGACAGTGGGAGCAGTGGATGTTGACACTCATTGTGCTTTGGCCCAAATGACATGCTGATCTTTCACAATTTTCAAATTTTTGTATTGTCTCCAAAGTTTGAAAGCACCCTAATTGATCAACGTCAGGATTGATGCAGTTGTTGGCTGTCATAGGATTAGATCCAGGGGCAAGCTCAAGTAGCTTGACCCTCACAAGTTTGTTGCAGCTTGTATGAGATACTATTGATTTTTTCTTAGTATTGATGACTAGCTGGCTTTCTGACTTAGAATTCCTGTTGCTTTTTTTAAATCCAAAGAGAAACTTATAGTTGTTTTCCCTTAATTTTGAGTGGGTTATTCTGCACTTCTCTACTCCCAGTGTAAATAATGAAGTCAATGGTCGTAGTCTTATTTGTGACACTTCTGTGATTATACCACTCATTCTTACTGTGTTTGGGTGGAACTGAGAAACATTGTTGGTTTAACTTATGGCTTTTGTGAACTTGTGTCTGTTATCACATTGATATTACATCCACATAGATGGAAAATTTCAGACCCTTTGTCAGTTGGCATTTCAGTGGGAGTGTTGTAGGGTTTGGATTGTGAACAATGTGTTTGATCACAGCTTTGTTGCTGCTACTTGAAAGTGTGGTGTTCAATGTAACATGAACATGAAATTAAAGGCTTTCCAACAATCAAGTTTTTTGGTGTTGGCAAATCACCTATTGATTATAAGGGGGCATGCGAGGCAAAGCGAATTGTGAAGTATGATATTCAACAGTACCACTAGAGCACAATCCTAGCACCTTCTGACGTTCTGCCTCTCATTCTCCCTATTTCTTGCTTTTGAATCTACACCACCTATCACATTTCATTCACTATAGGTATTGTGTATGGTGCAAGCTCTACAGCCATCAATTTCACCTTTCATGTGTCAAGTTTAGTTTATTTGCATTAGCAACTAGTGTGAGAAAGCACATACTGGGAAGGTTGGTTAGAACTATGTTCTACAACCGAATTCGAGTGTGGCTTGGTTTGCATAGTATGGATGGATTCATCATTTGAACTTCGATATGACAACGTATTGTTGGATGTTGGATCCATAATGTTGGATGTTGACTTTGTTGCAATGTTGTTGGATGCAATATTTTCTTCTTTTTCTGTTTTGTGATGTACCCAAAAAGGGCAATGATCCATTTGATGATTTAGCCAAATTTGGCAATATTTTTTATAAAAGTAAAAATATTTAAACACTAGTCTATATTGTTGGCTAGCTAGTAGGACATAGTATAATATTTGGTGATTTTTTGAAAACCAATTCAAAATTTGGCATTTACAAAACTCAAAAAACACTTATCTTTGGCCTTTTTGGAAAAAATCACCAAATGGTGAGAATTCCATTGGTTAGATTATCATGTTGTTTGATGTGTGCAATTAATTGCATCATGTTTGAATGCATTTGGTAATTCAATGGATGTGGTCAAATTGGTTAGCAAATGTGATCTTTTGTTGTGTGTGTCCATGGTTCAACATTAATCAATCGCATTGTATGCTATTGCTTGTGTTTGTGCCATTCTAGAAACTTATTAAGTTCAATTTGATTGATTATTTCGACATGATATTTGCATTATGGTAACTTGGGTGTTCAAACACAACACAAAATGATCAATTATTGAAGGTTAGGGTTAAGATTTTATAATGATGATTGACCTTGTCTTTGAATTGAGATAATCCAGGATTGAGATTATTTTTTAATTTTTGATTTTTTGTGTTTCTTAACAAATGAAAAATACTTTCACACTTCTTTTGAATTCTATGCATTAGCCCTAAGTTCTAGCCACCTTTGACATAGGCTCTTGGAATCGATGAAGCCCTTGAAAATCAAACCAACTCTATTCACTAAACCCGAAACCTCACCATCAAAATAAAACAAAATTTAAAGTAGATCATGAAATCAAATCAATGACAATCTTACAAATAATTAGTTTTTAGAACAAAGTTTCACCAAACGGCTCCATGATAAGGGAGGGGGTCTACAAAATGTAAATAGGAAAATTTTATTCAAAGAAAGAATTATTTCACTTGATCCACCACGATTGTGGATATTAGATCATAGGAAGGGCTTCATCATAGATCTCATGGAGGCACAACCATAGATGGCTAAGGATGGAATGACTACATCTTGCATTTCAAAATGCAAGGTTTTGTAACCAATCATCCTCCATCTTCTCCATGGAAAATTATTTTGTCTTCTTCACAAGAGATTTCTTCACTTCCACTTGGCAAATTGTTGTAGTGTTTGCCAAGTTCTAGTGCCATGTCATGGTGCATATATGTGAGGATTTTGTTATAATTCAAGAATCAAAACTTTTAATCTTAAATATTGACCATTGGCAACAACGCTTTTGGGTTTTAATAACATCAATGAGCATTGGGACTTCTTTTGGGGTTTGCAAGACATTGAATAAAAAAGGATCATTTAAAGTTGTGAAGATTCAAGAACATTGACAACTTTGTTGTTGAGGTGTGCACTTTGTCCATCAACCTTAAATGGCAACAAGTCTAACATAAGTCAAAAGGGCATATTTTCAATTAAGGTCACTAAATGACTTGCTCCAAAATCACAATGAACATCAAAGTTTTGGTTAGCCATTGTGAATACCATAATGCATGTTACATGATTTTAATTTTTTTGTTAAGTAAAAATGTATATTTAAATAATTATGGTTAAGAAGAATCATAATTTCATTATAAAATAATTTCCTTAAATGTCTTGAAACATAGTTCAAAAACCCTAACTCAATTTTGACATTTTAAATAATTTTAAATAATAATAAAAAATTATTTAAATCTTTACATATTTAAACCATAAATAGAAAAACATATGTTCCATGTTCTATGTTAAATAATGTATAAGAATATTTTTTCATGAAAGAAATGCTAGAACTTTGACAATTTTAGGTTTTGGGGTTGCAAAGAAAAGGAAATTTGTATTAATTAATTTTTTTTTAAAATAATTTCCAAACGTTTGGTAGAAAATCAAACACATGTGCACACAAAAGTTGATTATTATTTAAATTTTTGGATAGTCCACTAGGCCAAAATGTGGCATATATTATTACACATATTATTATATTTGTGGTAACATGGATCACATATTAACATGACAAAAGTTGGGCTTGTGATTTATGTCATTAATAATACACATGGTCATAATAACTTCTGCCATTAGTCATGTGATTTTTATTACTACCATGATTATTATTACTACAATGGGAAAATATAATTAAATAATAGGTATTTATTGACTTATGAAATGTAAACATGTGTTTAAACATAATAAAACCATGTTGAAAATTTAGCTACCTATTTATTAACATAATTTATAAACCTTACTTAGGTTAAAACCCTAATTAACAACCTAGGTTAGGCTACAAAAATAGGCTACCTAAATTACATAACCTAAACATAGGTAGCCTAGAAACCTAAGCTAGAAGCTTAGGTAGGTAGGTAGGTCTAAATAGGTAGGAAATAAAATCATATTTATTTTTTGGTCACTTGAGCCTTTTGATTGGCTCATCATAGGTGTTATTTGCACTTTGAATACATTTAGTGCATACATTGTGTGTAAACTATATATATTTTCATCTACTTATATAAATAGATGAAAAAATATATAATTTACACACAATACATGCATTAAATGTAAATAAATTTAATAAAAAGGAAACATCACAACATTATCCGACATCATAACATGTATTTAATAAATGTTTGATTTTGGAGAAAACCAAAAATAATTTAAAACCATTTGGATAGTTTAAAAAATTCAAAATTGCAAATTGAACCTAGTGGCCAACAAGCTCAATGCATATTATCATTATTAATAATGATAATGAGAATCACATGAAATAAGGTTAATTTGTATATTGTGTAGATAAAAAAATTAAAAATGAAATAAAACCAATATCGAACGGTCACCATGTAATAAAAAATGGAAGTGGAGGACTCAAAAGGATTTGAAGGATTTAAAACATTTCCAAAATAAAAGAGGGTTTATAAGGATAATATGAATATTGTGTAGATCACACAAGAAAAAATAAAATAAAACTAATACATGGTGGTCACCATGTGATAAAAAATCAAAATGGAGGACTCAACATGATTTGAAAGATTTAGAGCATTTCCAAAATAAAAGAGAAAGTATGAAAGATACATCATTTCAAATAATTTTTAATTATATAATAAAACATTAAATTGAAATAAAAACTAGGAAACTTGGAATGGAAATTTGAAATCCCAAAAAAATCATCATTTGCTAGCATACTATTACTAGCACAATTATGATAATTGTGATTTAAAAGTAGTTAGATACTCAACTACATTGGCACCCTCTTGAAATAGAAGTCCAATTGGAGAACATCATTTTGTACCCTTTAGAGCTATAAACAATGTCACATCGTCTGTAAACAATAATCCAAACCAACTATAAGCAAAATTCAATTATCGGATAAGTAAACATAATTTAGGGGTGAATAAAGAAAACACATTAAATTAATTTGCCTTAGGTATAAGAAGAGTTCATACCTAAAGGAAGTTGAGTAATGTCATTTTCATATATTGCATGAACAAATAATAAATCAGTGAAAAAAAAGTCAAACAAGGCTTTGTATATATGACAATGATTTCATAATGGACACCAATTGTCCTCGCCAATGATAATCCAACCAATGTTGGCCACAAATAGGATGTTAGGTCCAACAATTGAACTTTATTCTTTGACAACTTATGTCCTTTAAAAGACTTAATGAAAAGACTGTTACACTTGAATTTTGAAGGCCCTTGCTTGGTTCATCATCAATGAACAACATTTGGTCTTCTTTCCCATGGGTAGCCCTTGACATGCAAATTACACACAATTCAAATCCTTAATAATATGTCCTTGCAATGAGCTGACCCAAGGTCCTAGTGCATTATTTACATCCCCAAATATAAAAAATTTGATCAATAAGTGCTTGTGGCACCAACAAAGGAAGAACTTGCATCACATCTTCCAATAACATACAAGACCAAATTACAATATAAAACTTTTTAAATGCTCAAAAAAGAAAATGTTGCACTTTAACTCTTGATTTTAATTTGTTAATGTCAATATTGCCCCCCCTCACACAACAATTGCTGTGCAAAACAACACATTTTGGGAAATAACACATCACACCATTCATGCTAAGAATCAACAATTGGTAGACACACGACTCTTAGGATTTTTTAGGCATAGGAAGATATGATCGAAAACAGTTATGCAGACCTAGATGGATGGAAATGGACATAAATAAACAACTTCCTTGAAAATCAAGAGATGTTAATCCAAGTAAAAATTTACAAAAATTGAATTGATATCTAAAATATGGAAGGATAATCTAGAACATTTGCTTTGAACATTTGTAGAGGAAAAAAAAAATTCATTAATCACATGGATTCAAAACACAGCACGACGCACTCCTAATTCCTTAAAGGGCTCAAATGTGAACCCAAGTAGAAAGCAACGGAAAAGGAGGAGTCGGAGCACGCTCCCTAGCTCACAACACTTTGAGGGGTAGAGGGGCGTGTTGGAGCTCCGGGATGGGACT
>Ga0116227_10009323_pt1 | contig 17886 bp, 15 predicted proteins | sample S1TSphgellanicum_FD_89693 | JGI IMG/M metagenome (GOLD analysis project Ga0116227, IMG submission 89693) | Host-associated microbial communities from peat moss isolated from Minnesota, USA - S1T2_Fb - Sphagnum magellanicum MG | ecosystem: Host-associated > Plants > Peat moss > Unclassified... | reverse complement strand
TTGGGCCATCGAAGGTTTCGTGAGGGCCCCAGGTGACCGGATCGATGACCCTGGCTCCCCAGCCATATTCAACGAAGAACCCCGAAGGGCTGTTGGCATAAAAGGATGTCATGTGATCGTTGGCATGGCGGCCAAGCGTGTAAGCGACCCTGTCATCTTGCAACTGGGCAAGATCGTAGCCTTGACCAACATCGTCGAGGCTCAACATTTCCACCATAATGTGGTGCAGCGAATTCTGTCCGGCAGCCACCATGGCAAAACTGTGATGACGCCCGTTCACGTGAAAGAAATACAGCTTGTATGGTTCCAGTGCATAATCGGTGATCCGGAAACCGAGAAGGTCTTTGTAGAACGGCAGCAACAGCTCGACATTGACCACGCTCAGAACGACATGTCCCATGCCCATTGGCCCGGTCTTGAAACCCGAAACAGGCCGACCGGATCTGAACGGATCCGATGCGATTTCGGCGCCATGAAACGCCTCGAGTCGATTACCCGCCGGATCGTGAAAGATGATAAGTTCGGACACCTTGCGCTCCTGCGCCAGCGCGCGACCGCCCTTTATGACCGCCACGCCATGGTCATCCAGCCGGGTGGCCAAGCGATCAAGATCGGCTGATCCGGCCACTTCCCAGCCGATGAAGGCAAGGCCATCGGGCTGCTCGGGTTGAACGATAAGGCGCTGCTTGCGATCGTCCATGCGAAAGGACATTGTCCCGCCGGTGCGATCGACACACTGCATGCCCAGGAGGTGACCGGCGAACGCGGCCCATTCATCCGCACGCCGTGCGCCGACACCAATATATCCTAGCGCTTGGATTTCCACGAACCTCTCCTATCGCGCCAGTGAGCAGCGCCTTCACTCTATGCTTGCATCGCCACCTTAGTCTCAACAGGGCTCCTCAACGCGTCCGTTGGGTGGACGCCTGTTCTGACTGTTCCGACCTGGTTCTCTGCTCCGGGATCATCCTGCCCAGCAGGCCATCGCGTTTGAACCAGACGTGCCAAACAACTGCTGCAAAATGCGCGAGAAGGAGACCGTAGAAGGCCCATTGCGCGCCCAGATGCAGCGACCGACCCCACTGTGCGACCAACTCGTTCCTGCCGATCGCTGGTAGCGGCACGCCCCAGAACGCCACTGGATGGCCGCTGGCACTGGAATAGGCATACCCCGTGATCGGCACAACGAAGAGCAGAGCGTAAAGCGTGCCATGCACTGCCGCAGCTGCTCGGCGCAGGTATGGCGATCGTTCGATGGGCAAGGGTGCGGAGTGACGAAATCGCAAGACGAGCCGGGAGAGAGTCAAAAACCAGATCGTCAACCCAAGGGACTTGTGCAGTTGATACAAGACAATTCGGTAAGTCGCGCCTGATGGCAGCGCCGTCATTATCCAGGCGATGATGATCGCTGCAAGCACCAGTATGGCCGACAACCAGTGCAGCGCCATGTTGGCCGGCACGTAGCGTGCAGGCCTTGCCCGATCGTCATTGTCATTTTGCGTCACGCGCCGCACTCCCGTTGTTACAGCTTGAAGCGGATACCCGCAGTGAACGTGCGGCCGAACACGTCGTAGGCAGATTGAAAGGTAGGATAACTGTAGCCGGGCAACTGATCCTGCGGGATGATTGGAGGCTGCTTGTCGAACACATTGTTAACGGTGAGGAAGAACGTTCCCTTCGCTCCGCCTTGCGTGACGTCGAATGACACCGTGAGGTCGGAGATGAAATAGGAAGGGACGTTCAGGCTGGAAGGCACGTAGACGAATTGTTTGTCCTGAACGACCGCGCTGTAGAAGCGCCCTTGGTAGCCGATCGAAAGCGGCCCATGCTGATAGTCTAGCGTTCCTGTCAGCGACCATTTGGGGCGGCCCAGAATACCGGTTTCATCAACGGGCGGCGTCGCTGCCGACAGGGTCGTGACATATTTATCGAGATAATTGGCGATCAGGCGTAGCGACAGGCTGTCCTGATGGCCGATGGAGAGACGCTGGCTGACCTCAAAGTCGATTCCCCGTGTTTCCAGCGACGAGGCGTTGAATGGCAACTGGAGGATCGTGAGGGGGTAGTTACCCGCAGATCGGTCGCTATACCCCCCTGGACGATTGATGAAGGCGCAGATCGAGGAGGTGCCGTTGCTTGCTTCGCATTGCTGGTTGATTTGCAGAGGCGTCAGTGTCGAAATCGCATCACTCATCTTGAGCTGATAGAAATCGACCGAGGCAGTGAAGCCGCGCAGGGCGCGTGGCTGGACCACAATGCCCACTGTCGTGGTGTCCGCCTTTTCCGGCTTGAGGCTGGGATTACCCGCTTGCTGGATGAAGATCGACCCGTTCACGCCAGTGTGGACATCGTTGAAGGTGTTCTGGCTCTGGCGCAGCCCGGCGAACAGTTCAACCAGATTGGGCGCGCGAATATCGCGCGAGCGAGTGCCGCGAAACCGCAGGCCGGCAATAGGCTCATAGATAAGGCCAGCCTTCCAGGTGACAACAGTCCCGCTTGTCGAATAGTTGGTGACGCGGCCTGCGCCGTTCAGGCTCAGGCTGCGTCCGATGCCGGAATCCTTGAAGATCGGAACTTCGACCTCCAGATAGGCTTCCTTGACGTTGAAAGCGCCATTGGCCACCCCGCCGTTGGTATTGGAATAGGCCAGTGAACCGACAGGAACACCGCGAATGCCGGTAAAGGCTGGCGGAGTTGCGGGGTTGGCATTGCTGGTCTGCAACAGCGACTGGTGACGGTATTCGATACCTGCGGCCATCGTGGCCGCTCCCGCCGGCAGGTTGAACAGGCTGCCCGACAGATTGGCAGCGCCCACATCGAGGGTGTTGCGCGTGCGGAACTGGCTGCTGCCGGTGACATAGGCGATGGCCTGTGAAGAGGGCGATCCCTGCCCGAAAAGGTTGATCGGCACGCAGCCGGGATACAATCCGGGATTGGTGATGGCGACCCGGCAAACAATGTTGCCTGATGTATCGCGCACCGCGTCGGAGGCCGCAAAATAGTGCTGATTGTCGAGCACATTGTTGGCAGCAACTGTGAGCCGCCCTTCGCCATGCGTGAAATAGGTGTCGTATTTCCAGCCGTTGCCTACCTTACCATCGAAGCCGGCCGTGATGTTGAGCCCGGTCGAAACCAGATCCCCCTGATAGTAAGGAAATTCCGAATTGAGGCGCCCAATCCTGAAACTCGTCGCGCCGCCTGTTGCTAGTAGAGCCTTGGCATCGGCGGGAAGGTAGGCGTTATCGTTGTAGATCGTTTGAGAGGTGGTGTAGGTAGGAATGTTGTTAGAAACATAGTGGGAGCGGGCATAGCTGATATCCACAAAAGGGTGGAATGCCGGGGCCACATCAAAGCTGAGCCGACCATACAGTTGCGTCGTATCGACGTCGGGGGTCAAATCGCTGCCGGGTTTGAACTGCGATACAGTGCAATTCACGCACAGGCCGCCGCCAATGGGTGTGCCAGGGGCGGTCGGCGCAAGGCCATTGACCGTAAAGTAATCGCCCTGAAGAGGTCCACCGCCAATCACGACGCTGCCCGGATTATAATTCTGGAAACTTGCCGCCGGGGCGGTAAAGTAGGGCGACGCCGTTGTGCCGGCGCCCCCGCGCGCATAATAGTTGAGCATAGCGGAGCGGCTGGAGCGTTGAATGGCCGTCGCTCCCGAATGCTCCGCGCTCAGCAAAAGATGCCCGCGTTCATCGGCGAATTTGAAGCCAACGGCCGCGCCCAGACGGTGGTTCTGTCCATCTCCTCTAGCGCTGATCCCGGATTGTGCCACGGCTTTGAGCCCCGTGAAGTTGCGGTCCAGCACAAAGTTTACCACCCCTGAAACAGCGTCTGAGCCATAGGCGGCAGAGGCCCCCGCCGTGACGATATCGACGCGTTGCACCAGAAGCTGTGGCAGCGTGTTGGTATCGATGTATCCTGTGTCGGTGGTGGCAGGCACCCGCCGGCCGTCAAATAAGATCAGGCCCCGCCCGATCCCGACACCGCGCAAATTGAGGTAGTTGCCAACATTGGTCAGCGCGATCACGCCGGGCGACACACGCCCGGGCCCGGTCGACATGGAAAACTGCGGAAGCTTGTTGAGCGCATCGGGAATGTTGCTTGGCGTACCCTTGAGCAGTTGGTCCGTGCCAACCACTGTGACCGGCGTTGGAGCCTGTGCTCCATTTTGAGCGATGCGCGAGCCGGTGACGATAATCTCCTTGTCGGTGATGTCATCGCGCTGTCGTTTGCCGGAGGTCGGCGATAATGTATCCGCAGTTGGTGCAAGGGCACGTTGGACCTCGGGTTGCCTGGGCAATGCGCTCTGGGCATGGACATTTTGCGCATAGGCCCCTGGCACCAATGCGCCCAAGCCGATGGCGACGAGCCAGCGATGGCGATTTTTCATGTTATCCTCCCCCTTATTATTTTTATCTGTCGCTGTTACGGCAGCTCTTCTTCCTTCAGCATGGCGAGCCGGGGTTGCCGTGGCAAAAGGCTTGAGCAAAACGTCCGCCAAGTAAGACACTGCGTGGATATGGCACAACCGCAAGTCGATATATCCGCTGTCGGGCGATATTGGACATCGAAGTCCCAGCACGCGGACACTTCCACAGTTGTACTTTTCGAGACGCCCACCTGACCGCAAAGATCGCCAGGCACAACAGCGACACAGCGCGCGATACACTCAACCCTGGGAGGGGAAATATGACGGTCGTTCCTGAATCCGATCTGGACCTGTATTCGGACGACAACATCGTCGCTCCCTACCAGGCCTATCGCGAACTGCGCGATACCGGTCCCGTCGTCTATCTGCGCAAGCACAAGCTCTATGCTCTCTCTCGCTATAGCGACGTCAGGGATGCGCTGCGGGATCATGCGACTTATTCCTCAGCGCAGGGCGTGTCCGCCAATGACGCGGCGGCCCGTCAGGCGGTCGGAACGCTGCTGGCCAGCGACCCGCCGGCCCATGACAAGCTTCGTCAAGTGATGATGATCCCCCTTTCGCCCAGTTCGATGACCCGCTTGCGCGGCGTGGTGTCCACAACTGCCGAGGCGGTGGTGGACGGTTTGGTCAAACAGGGCGCCTTCGATGTCGTTGCCGATGCCGCCCGCGCCCTGCCGCTGGCGATCGTTTCCCACCTGGTTGGGCTGCCAGAGCAGGGGCGGGACAATATGCTGCGCTGGGCTGCCGCTACTTTCGACGTTCTGGGGCCGGACAACCAGCGGGCGGCAGACGCCCAGCCCCATGTTAGGGAAATGCGCGCCTATGCTGCTTCTGTCGCCAAACGCGGCTTGGTAAAGGCGGGCGGCTGGGCCGATCGTCTGATCGACCTTGCCGACGAAGGGGTGATCGACCACGAAAGGCTCCCCTCGCTGTTTCGCGATTTCATGGCGCCCTCGCTCGATACCACCATCCTGGCGACTGCCTCGCTTTTTTGGCTGTTGGGCACCCATCGCGATCAATGGGAACTGCTGGTCAACGATCCATCCCTGCTGCGCGGTGCGATCAACGAAGCGGTGCGGATTGAATCGCCGATCCGCGGCTTCACACGTGTCACCACCCGGGTGGTGAATGTTGGGGGGGCTGATATCCCTGCAGGTGCGCGTGTTTTGATGCTCTATGGCTCGGCCAATCGCGACGAGCGCAAGTGGGAAGAGCCAGAGCGGTTCGATATTTTGCGGCGCAATGGCGATCAGCTGGGCTTTGGCTTTGGCGTGCACAGCTGCGCAGGCATGCATCTGGCCCGTCTGGAAATGGAGTGCCTGCTTACAGCTTTTCTCAGCCGCGTGCGCAGGTTTTCAGTTTCGCAACCGCGCTGGGCGCTCAACAACACCTTGCACGGTCTCGAAAGTCTGCGTGCGAAGATCGAAGCGTGAGCGGATCGTGCTGACGATGGTCAACAACAATATCGGCGATGGCAAGGTTGGGGTGGCACTCCAGCTGCGTGAAAAGCGTGTGTCAATTTCCCCGTGGTTGCCGCCGCCGCTGGGCTTTGCCATTGCCCGCAAGCGTCTCTTTCTCGAAACGGCATAAGGATTGCACATGAAACTTGTCAGTTTTCTCCACAACGCCAGGGCATCCTGGGGCATCTGGCAGGACGATGGCATCGTGGACCTTGGTGCCTTCCGACCAGATTATCCGACACTGAAGTCAGCATTGTCCAGCCTGAACGAGGCTACCCGTGATTGCGATGGCGCGACCATATTGGCCCATGCCAGTGTCACATTGCTGCCACCCGTGCCCGATCCGGGGCGTATCCTGTGCGTGGGGTTGAACTACAAGACCCACATCGCCGAAACAGGGCGCGAGCCGCCGCAGCATCCGATGCTGTTTCCCCGCTACCCAGATAGCCTTGTGGCATCGAACCAACCTCTGGTGCGGCCCATGGCTTCACGGAATTTCGATTTCGAGGGGGAGTTGGCCTTCGTGATCGGCAAGAGGGGGCGCCATATCACGCCGGACGACGCGCTGGACCACGTTGCCGGATATGCCTGTTTCAACGACGGGTCGTTGCGTGATTGGCAGCGCCACACCACGCAGTTTCTGCCGGGCAAGAATTTCTGGCGATCGGGTTCCTTCGGACCATGGCTGGTAACGCTTGACGAGACGGGGCCGATCGCCGCCCTTTGGCTGGTTACCCGCCTCAACGGCGTCGAAATGCAGCGCGCCCGGCTCGACGACCTGCTCTTTGGCGTGCCTCAACTGGTCGCCTATCTCTCGACCATCATGCCGCTTGAACCAGGTGATGTGGTTGCCACCGGCACGACCGGAGGCGTTGGATTGTTCCGCGAGCCGCCACTGTGGATGAAGCCGGGGGATGTGATTGAGGTGGAGATCGACCGTTTGGGAACGCTGGCCAACGGCGTCGAAGACGAAGCCGCCGCCTGACAACGATAAGGCTGTAATCCGGGGAGAAGGGGGATGGGCATGGAGCGCATGGATGGCGGGCGCGCGGCATGGAGCGTTGCGGGAGGGGCGGCCATCGGTTTGAGTGTGGCCTTCGGGCCGGCCTTTTTTGCCAGTTTCGGTCTTTATATCAAACCTCTCGCCCAGGAGTTCGCGTGGTCGCGCACGCAGGTCAGCGCCATCATGTCGGTGTCTTCCATCATTGGCGCCTTCGGCACGCCGTTCTTGGGCTTTGTGCTCGATCGGCGCGGCTCGCGCCCGATTATCGTGGCAGCCAGTGTTGGCCTCCCCATGGTCCTCCTCACGCTGTCGGTGCTTCCGGCAAGCTATCCGGCCTTTTTGGCTGCCGGGGTGTTGTTGGGGCTGATGTCGATCATCACCTCGCCCGCACCTTATATCAGTCTGTTGCCGCAATGGTTTTCGACCCGGCTGGGCAAGGCTGTGGCCCTGGCGATGTTTGGTGCGGGGCTGGGGCAGTTTGGCTTGGCGATGATCCACGCCAGCTTGCTCGCAATCTATCCATGGCGTGTGGCATGGGCGGCTGTTGCCGGGCTTGTGGCGTTTGTCGGGATTCCGGTGGCCCTTTTGGTTGCGCGAGACAGGCCGGCCGTGCTGGCTGCCCGCCTTGCGGGGCAGCGCGAAGATATTCCGGGCATGGCCCTTGAGCATGTGCTGCGCAGCGCCACATTCTGGACCGCAGCTATCGCGTTCTTTCTCGTGCAATTGATCACCACCGCAATGCTGACGCATCTGGCTCCACTGATGGGCGATCGAGGATGGGGCATCGAGCAGGCAGCGCGGCTGATCGGTTTGATCGGCGCATTTTCGCTGGTGGGTCGGGCCTTGTCCGGCGCGCTGCTGGATCGCTACGGCTTTGGCGTAATGGGTCTTCTTTTCTTTCCGTTGCAAGGCATCGGGTGCCTGTTGCTGGCAGGCCATGGCTCGGGTGGCGTGCCATGGCTGGCCGCCGCCTGCGTCGGCATGTCATACGGCGTGGAGGCCGATATGCTGCCGTGGATGCTACGCAAAACTTATGGTCTGCGCTGCTTTGGCCGCATGTATGGAATTGCATTTGGTCTGGTGCAGCTTGGTGCGGTCTTTGGTCCGCTCATCATGGGTTATTCGTTCGATCGTTTGGGCGGCTACACGCCGGGACTGTTGCTGCTGGCCCTGCTTTCTGCACTTGCCACCTGTCTTGTCAACATCGCAGCCAGGCAGGCAAGCGCCCTTGTCGAGCGCCGCGCCTGTGTATCGGTAAAAGGAATACGTCCATGAGCTCTATGGCTTCTTTCGACTGGGCCGACCCGTTTTTCCTCGACGATCAGCTTGATGATGAAGAACGCATGATCCGCGATACGGCGCGATCCTATGCTCAGAACAAGCTTGCGCCGCGGATTGTTTCCGCCTTTTCCAGGGAAGAGGCTGACCCGGAAATTTTCCGCGAGATGGGAGCGCTCGGTTTGCTAGGCACGACGTTGCCGGAGGCCTATGGCGGTGTTGGCGCTTCCTATGTCGCCTATGGCCTGATCGCGCGCGAGATCGAGCGGGTGGATTCGGGCTACCGCTCGATGATGAGCGTGCAATCGAGCCTGGTGATGTATCCGATCCATGCCTATGGGTCACAGAATCAGAAGCTGACCTATCTGCCAAGGCTTGCCAGCGGCGAATGGATCGGCTCGTTCTGTCTGACCGAACCGGACGCTGGCTCAGACCCGGGCGGGATGCGCACTCGCGCTGAAAAGATCGACGGCGGCTATCGTTTGACCGGCAGCAAGACCTGGATTTCCAATGCGCCGATCGCCGATGTCTTTGTCGTCTGGGCCAAAAGCGATGCGCATGGTGGCCGCATTCGTGGCTTCATACTCGACAAGGGATGCGCGGGAATGGCGATCTCAAAGATCGAGAACAAACTCTCGTTGCGCGCCTCGATCACCGGCATGGTGATGATGGAGGGGGTCGAGGTGTCCGATTCAGCGCTGCTACCCGACGTGGAGGGGCTAAAAGGCCCGTTTGGCTGCCTCAACCGGGCTCGCTATGGGATCAGTTGGGGGGCAATGGGGGCAGCCGAATACTGCTTTCAGGCCGCTCGCGGCTATGGGCTGGATCGACACCAGTTTGGCAGGCCGTTGGCGGCGACGCAACTCTATCAGAAAAAGCTGGCCGACATGCAGACAGAGATCGCGCTGGCATTGCAGGCATCGCTGCGCGTGGGACGCCTGATGGACCGTGGGCAATTTGCGCCAGAGATGGTTTCGATCATCAAGCGCAACAATGCTGGCAAGGCGCTCGATATCGCACGTCTTGCCCGCGATATGCATGGCGGCAATGGCATCTCGGGCGACTATCACGTCATGCGGCATATGATGAACCTGGAAACGGTCAACACCTATGAGGGGCCCCATGATGTTCACGCACTGGTTTTGGGGCGTGCGGTAACCGGCATCGCCGCATTTTAGCACATGGCGACATGTCATTGTCCTGCTTGACAAGTTCTGGTCTGAAGGGGGCGCTGCGGACCGGCGCGGGGGGCTTTTGGAAATCGCTTAAGATGAAGCACAACTTGGTGTGCTGGGTTATGGTGCTATCTCTGCCTGCTGACCTGACGATGGATACATGCCCATGAAGGACGAAAGATCAAGCGATTCCGTGCGCAGCCTTGAACGCGGTCTGCGCTTGTTGCAAGCCATGAACCGGCGACCGCAGGCCTCGGTGACGCAACTGGCGGCAGAGGTCGGTGTGCCGCGATCGACGGCCTATCGCATGCTCGATACGTTATCGAGCATGGGTTTCGTCAGCACAGCCAGCGGGCGCTACACACTGGCGCATGGAGTCCGCACGCTGAGTGACGGCTTTATCGACGAGACCTGGACATGCCTGGCATGGGTCGAGATGGTGCGCCTGAGCAAAGAATTGGTATGGCCTATTTCGCTCTCGACGCCTGATGTTGCGACCATGGTGATCCGACGAACCACCCACGAGTTAAGTGCGATGTCGATCGACTATGGCATGGTCGGACGGCGCTTACCCATGATGGAAACGTCGGCGGGCCGCACCTATCTGGCCTTCTGCCCCGAAGAGGAACGCCGCCTTATCCTTTCCTTACAAGGGCCCTGCGGCGCGGAAGGTCATATTGATCGCGAGATCCTGGAAAAACGGCTCGAGCGTATCAGACAGCAGGGGTTTGATACCCGCATCGGTGGCTATGTGGCCAAGACGGGGAGCCTTGCCGTGCCATTGATCGTAGGAGAGCGCGTGTTAGGCTGCATGGCGATCATCTTCATTGCGGCGGGCCTGACGCTTGAGCAAGCTGTTGCGCGGTTTGAGGGACCGCTCAAGCAGGCGGGGCAATCCATCTGCGATGCCGTCACCGGTAGAAACGATCAGCAGAATCTCGAGTCTGTGGACCTGTGACCGAAGGCCCCGGCCCGGAATTGACTGCGCGAACGATGCCAAGCAGAGCCGCCGATTCCCATCTGGCGGACGCCTTTAGATAGCCATTTGCTGCCAGTTGTCTCTGTTGCGATCAAGGGCGCGGGGGATGTGGCGGCGATCAGGCCCAGTCGACCTTGCCCCAACAAAGGCTGAACACAGCCGACAACCGGGATGGGCGAAGGGGGGCAAAGCAATGCCACTACAGATCACGTCGTTGCAATCCAGTTCCAGGCTTGCGCTGGCGCTTTCAGGCGTTCTGTTCGCATCTGTAGCACATGGACAGGCCGCCCCGCCCGACCGCAACAGCGCCGGCATGGCAACGGACGTCGTTGTCCCTGCCGTTCTGGGTGAGATTGTCGTTACGGCTCGCAAGCAAAGCGAGGAGGCACAGCACGTACCTATTGCCGTGACCGCACTGAGCGGGGCAGAACTGCAACGATCAGGCATCACGGAGATGACAGAGGCTGTGAAGCTGGTGCCTGGCATTCAGATGTCGCGCGCCACAGGTGATGCCTTTACCCTCAACTTCAGGGGGCTTGGTACAACGGCGCGGCCGCAGGCGTTTGAGCAATCGGTGGCTATGTTTGTCGACGGTGTGTTCATGGGGAAAAGTATCCAGTACACAACCTCGATCTTCGATATAGAGCGGCTGGAACTGATCAAGGGAACGCAATCGACGCTCCTTGGCAAGAATTCGAGCGAGGGTGCGATCAGTGTTATCCCGCGCAAACCCAAAGATAAATTTTCGCTCGATGCCTCCGCAGGTTACGATCTAGCCAACGGCGGATACCTGACGGATGTCGGCGCGGATCTGCCTGTCTCGCCTACGCTCAAAACTCGCCTGGCGGTCCATTGGAACGATCAATATGGCGGAATTCGCAACACCGTCGATGGACAAATCGGGCCAATTGACAAGGATCTTGGCCTGCGAGCAACGGTGGTGTGGGATCCGTTCGATGCCCTGGGGATCGATGCTTTCTATCAGTATTCAAATAATCGTCGAATTGGCAGCAGCTGGCAGCTAATCGGTGCGCTTCCGGCAGGCTATGGCAGCGGACAACTGGACGACACACAGGCGATGTTCACGCCCGGCACCCGTAGCGGTGAGAGTGAAGATCGGATTAAAATGCATGTCGGCACCATCCGGGCGAATTGGGATCTGGGCGGAGCGCATCTTGTCGCGCAGACTGCCTATACCGGATACAGGGCCTCGGAAATCGACGATCTGGATTTCAGCAAGGACCCGACGGTCGAGTTTGACCGTTATGAAACCTATCGGCAGTTTACGCAGGAATTGCGTATGCAGCCAAACACCTCAGCACCTTTTCAATATGCAGTAGGGGTGCTCTACATGTCCAATCATTGGACCTCCTATGAAAATCAGGTTTGGGCGGTTCCCGGTTTTCCACCCCCGCCGTCACCCATTTCAGGGCAATTGTACAATGGATCTTACGCCAATAATTTTGTTCAGAGTAACAGATCCTATTCCGCTTTCGTCTCTGGAAAATACAGTGTGTTCGAACGGCTAAATCTGGCGGCCGGACTGCGTTATACCTATGAAACAAAAAGCGGAACCTATGGCCGCACCGTGACGAGTGCCCCAACGATCTGGAACACCATCGCCAATCCACCCTTCGATCCGACAGGCTTTTCCCACCGCTCCAACTTCCTCGACGGCAATATCAGTCTGCTCTATCAGGCCAGCCGCAACATCAATATCTACGCCGCAATGGGGCACGGCAGCAAGTCGGGTGGGCTTGTCGAGACCAATTCGATTGCCATCGATCCGGCGTTGCTGGTCAATGGCAATGTACCGGCCGCGCTGGTGACATCGGGTGCGGCCATCAAAGACGAACACACCACAAGCTATGAGGTCGGCATCAAGTCGGAGCTTTTCAATCGGCGGGCGCGCGTCAATATCGCGATATTTGATATAGACGTGAAAAATTTCCAGGATACCGTGTTCACGGGAGGACCGCTCGGGTTTCTGACAACAAACAGTCCGGCGCGCAGTCGCGGCGCCGAGATCGACACCGCATTCCAACTGAGCCGCGCGCTACGCCTCGATGCCGCTTATTCCTTTATTGATGCCACGACGATCATTCAGCCGATCGTCAACAACGCCTTGCTTGTCGATGCTGCGGGCAATGCGGTCTATCAACGGTTCCGTCGCACTCAGGCCCCCATGTCACAGTTCAACATAGGCGCAGACTATTCTGTGCCCCTGACGAGTGGTGTCGATGTCAGGTTGGGTGCAAAACTGCGTTACCGTTCCGGCATGTTCAACCAGCGCCAGGAGCAGTTCCATGCCGCACCTCTCACAACGCTTGACCTTTCCGCGGGTGTGAAATCATCGGACGGTCGCTGGACCCTCGATGTGGTTGCCAAAAACGTCGCCAATGCCCTGTCTGCAGAATTTTCTGGCCCTGCTGTCGATCCGCGTTTTACCGCGCAGGCATCGGCCAATACGCGGCGTTCGGTCATGCTGACGGCCGGGGTGCATTTTTAAAAGCAACCAGATCATCATGGCATGCAGGAGGATAGGATGACAGGGCCAAGACGGGTCGTGACCGGTGTCAGCGAGGGACGATCGGTGTTTCTCTCCGATGGCTGTCCCCCAACGTTCCATAATTTCGCCGGCATGCCGGGCATGGCCTCCACCGTGGTCTGGGCGACCGGGCCGGTTCCCCATTACCCCGGCGCTGGCATCGAGGGGGCACCGCCGGGCACGGCCGCATTGCCAATGCCTGGAGAAACGCGCCTTCTTGTCGTTCGTTTTCCACCGGACGCCATTTTCGCCAGTGAAGCGTTCGATCCTGTCTTGCTGCAGCAAGAACAGCTCATTCACCAGCCCGGCCTTGCGGAGTGCTTTGCGGCGGATGCCAATGGCATGCATCGCACCTCATCGCTCGATTACTGCATTATCCTGCAAGGAGAAATCTGGCTGGAGTTGGATGATGGCGCGACCTGCCATCTCTTGCAAGGCGAGGTTGTGGTGCAGGGCGGCACGCGCCATGCCTGGCGGAACAAAGGCGGGAAGGACGCCGTCCTGGCTTTCGTGCTGATCGGTGCGGTTGCAAGTCTTCAACGCTGATCCCCGAGCCATCATATGCTGTCTATGAGGTTTGGTGCAAATCCACCCGAGATGTGCCGTCGGTGAAGCGCTTGATCGCTCGCCAGGATTGGAAGGAACGCGACATGACAGGCGCAATAGACTTCAATCCCCCAGCCATCCAGGATGGGGGAGCACGTTGGATGAGTACGGGTCGGCCTTGTCCTCCTGTCGCAAGCGCGGTCGCGTAGTGGTGGAGGCGTTCACTAGGATCGCTGTTTGCGGTGCAGGCTCCATGGGTTCCGGCATTGCCCAGATCGCGGCTCAGGCGGGGGCCAGCGTTGTAGTGTTCGATGTGGCGGACAAGGCGCTTGCGCGCAGTCGCGAAGTCATATTCGCCTCGTTCGACGACCTGGTGAAAAGAGGCAAGCTTGATGGGACTGCATCCCAGTCGGCCAAGGCTCGTCTGCGCTGGGTCAAGAATCTGGCGGAGCTGGCTGACTGTCAGTTGGTGATCGAGGCGATCATTGAGGATGCAGACATCAAGGGGCAATTGTTCAAACGACTTGAAGCAGTTGTAAGTTCGGACGCCATCATTGCCACCAACACATCGTCGCTGCCGATTTCAAGATTGGCATGTGACCTGGAACACCCCGGCCGTTTTATCGGCATGCACTTTTTCAATCCGGTTGCGCAGATGAAGTTGGTCGAGGTTGTTGTGGGGGCCGGTACCGCGCCTGAGGTGAGCATCCGGATCATGGCAGTCGCAAGCGATTGGGGCAAGGTCGCCATCGCCGCGCAAGATGTCCCCGGCTTCATCGTCAACCGCGTTGCGCGGCCCTATTATGCCGAGGGCTTCAAGGCACTGGCCGAGGGTGCGGCGAGCGCCGATGCCATAGACACCTTGTTCCGCTCGGCGGGGTTCAGGATGGGCCCACTCGAGTTGTCCGACCTAATCGGGCAGGATATCAACTTCGCCGCCGCCTGTTCCATCTTCGATGGCTATTTTGGTCGCACACGTTTCGCGCCTCAATTGCGGCAGGCGAGGCTTGTGGATGCCGGATGGCTGGGGCGAAAGACAGGGCGTGGGGTCTATACTTATCCTGGCGGGCCACAGCCGATGACTGGCGAGGGGGCTGGGGCGGAACCGACACCCGCCCGCCAGGCCGCGGCTGCCGCGCTGGCTGGCGCGCCAGCCGCATGGACGCACTGCGAAGGTGTGGTGGTTGGGCAGACACGCGGCGCTACCGCCAAGGCCGAAAGCCGGCGCCATGGTAAACCGGTAATCCTGTTCGACTGGCTCGGGCAAAACGATGGTCTGATCGGCTTTTCAGCATCGGAGGCTCAGGCCGTCATGATCGCACATGGCGTGGCGGCGGCATGGGGGCGCCCATCCTTGCGACTGTCGGATCGGCCGGGCCTGATCGTCGCGCGCGCATTGGCGCAGATTGCCAATGCTGCCGCCGACGCCGTTCTCGAACAGGTTGCCAATGAGGCCGCCATCGACATGGCCTTGCGGTTCGGGGCGAACTATCCTGTTGGGCCGATGACCTGGGCGGACGGATTTGGCCGTAAGGCGCTCGTTGTGCTGCTTGATGGTATTGCGGCTGAAACGGGTGAGGGTATCTATCGTGCATCGCATTATTTGAGGGCTACAGCATGACCGGGGAGCAAAGTATGGTCATCGTCGAGCGATTTGGCGAACATGGACTGCTGATCCGGTTGAATCGACCCGAAAAACACAATGCGCTGTCGACGGGCGGTCTTGCAGGCGTGGCCGATGCCCTCGATGCCGCTGACGCGGATGACACAGTGCGTTGCGCGGTGATTGCCGGCAATGACAAACTCTTTGCTGTCGGCGCGGATATCGGCGAATTGCTGTCTCGCGAGGCGGTAGGGATGCTGTCCGACCCCCGCCCGGCGATTTGGAGGCGCATTCGCGGATTTACCAAACCCTTGATCGCCGCGGTGGAAGGCTGGTCATTGGGTGCGGGCAATGAGTTGATGATGTGTTGTGATCTGGTCGTGGCAGGGCATGGGGCCAAGTTTGGGCAGCCGGAAACCAATCTGGGTCTCATCCCTGGCGCTGGCGGCACGGCGGTTCTACCGCGCCTCGTGGGACGCGCTCGGGCCATGCGTATGGTCCTGCTGGGCGACCCGTTAAGCGCGCAAGAGGCTTTGCAGGCGGGCCTGATTACCGAACTGGTTGATGACGGATTGGCTCTTTCGGCAGCACAGGTGTTGGCCGATCGGATTGCTGCCCGTGCGCCAGTGGCAATGCGACAGGGTAAAGCGTTGATCAATGCAGCGCTTGATGTCCATCTCGGCGCTCATCTGATGCTGGAACGCCAAGGCTTTTCGGCAACCTTCTGCACGGCCGATCGGAAGGAGGGAATCACGGCCTTCCTGGAAAAGCGCCCTCCCTTATGGAAGGGCACATGATAGACGACCTCCTCAGCCAAGGAGAGGCTTCATTGCGACGCATTTGCGGCGTCGCTGGCTATAAAGGCCTTTCATGATATTGGCGCATATGCCGCAAAGTCCGTCTTGATGATCGCTTCCACCTCGAACGCGTGGACGCCTGCACCAAAAATGACAGTGTCAAAGATCCCCGACGATCCGCACCTTGAGGCCATTCAACTCATCGCTGAACCTGATCTGGCAGGACAGTCGTGAGTTGGACTGTCGGTGCTCGGAACCATCGAGCAGGTCGTTCTCATCCTCGCTGATGGCGGGAAGAGCCTCTAAGAAAGCCTCATCGACATGGACGTGGCACGTTGCGCAGGAGCAGCACCCTCCACACAGGGCAAGCATCTCGTCGAAGCCGGCTTGACGAACGATTTCCATGATAGACAAGCCGGGTTGACCATCCAAAATTGTTTCAGAACCGGTGCGATCCAGTACAATCAGCTTAGCCATGTGGTTTCAAATCCCGGTGGTTTTGGTCTGCCAGCCGTTCGGCATGCCAGGCCAGATGGTCGGCCAGAAAAGTCGAGATGAAGTAATAGCTGTGATCATAGCCCGGCTGCATTTTCAGCGTGAGCGCGATCCCGGCCTTCTGGCAAGCGGCGGCCAGCAATTCGGGGCGAAGTTGCTGGGAGAGGAATGGATCGGCGTCGCCTTGATCAACCAGCGGCGCCGGCAAACGGGCACCATCCTCAATCATGGCCACCGCGTCATGCTTGCGCCAACTCTGCTTCTCGAGACCAAGATATCCCGAGGGTGCTTTCTCGCCCCATGGAACCTGTCCTGGTGCGACAATCGGCGCGAAAGCGGAGACGGCTTTGAAACGCTCTGGAAAGGTCAGGCCGATCGTCAGGGCCCCGTGCCCGCCCATCGAATGTCCCAGGATGGACTGGCGCGCCATGTCGGCAGGAAGCGCATCTGCGATGAGGTCGGGCAGTTCCTTGGTGATATAGCTCCACATCTGGTAATGAGCGGCATATGGTTCCTGGCTCGCATCGACATAGAAGCCAGCGCCAAGGCCGAAATCATAGGCCCCTACCGGATCGTCGGCTACGCGCTCGCCGCGCGGCGAGGTGTCGGGCGCCACGAAGATCAGTCCCAGCTCTGCGCAGGCCTTTCTGAACTCGCCCTTTTCGGTCACATTGGCGTGGGTGCAGGTGAGACCGGAGAGATACCAAACCACGGGCAACCGCGCGCCATCCGCATGAGGCGGCACGAACACCGAAAACGTCATGTCGGTGCCCGTGGCGCAGGAGGCGTGTCGATAGACCCCCTGCACCCCGCCAAAGACACGGTTGGTCGAAACCGTCTCCAGCATCGTCAGGTCCGCTTGGCCGCATGGGTGGCCAGCGCATCCATCAGCGGCGGATTCAGGCAGTCATAGTACGGCAGGCCGATCTCTTCGAAACGAGCGCGAATATCACCCATCACGGCAGGGTCGACCCCACCCTCGATCACCGAGGAGACGAAAGCGGCAAAGCCGGGCGATGCTGCGCCTTCTTCCTGGAACAGTTCCGAATGAATGAAATCGAGACCCTTGAAAGCATGGGGTTTTTCGATTCGGCCGTAAAGATGCACACCGCAAGCCGTGCAGGCATGCCGCCGGATGGTGGCATTGCCATCGACCACCGCCAGCTTATCGCCATTGTCGAGAACCGTAACTTTCTCGCTAGGCGCAACGCCGACGATCGAGAAGATCGCCCCATCCGGCTTCCAGCATTGCGTGCAGCCGCAGGCATGATTGTGCAGGGCATCACTATCCACCCTGACACGGACGGGCTTGTCCTGACAATGGCAGGCAAGTGTACCCCCAGTGAAGCCGCCCTTGGCGGACTTTACGCCTCTGTCGATCGCGGGATGCAGGGAAATGGTCATTGCAATTCCAATCTTTAAAAATGTTGGGAACGTCGCGAAATTCAGAAAATTACGACGCTTCTGATGCTCTCGCCGGCGTGCATCAGGTCGAAGGCTTTGTTGATGTCTTCCAGGCCCATGACATGGGTGATCATCGGGTCGATTTCGATTTTGCCGTCCA
>Ga0116227_10009322_pt1 | contig 17886 bp, 6 predicted proteins | sample S1TSphgellanicum_FD_89693 | JGI IMG/M metagenome (GOLD analysis project Ga0116227, IMG submission 89693) | Host-associated microbial communities from peat moss isolated from Minnesota, USA - S1T2_Fb - Sphagnum magellanicum MG | ecosystem: Host-associated > Plants > Peat moss > Unclassified... | reverse complement strand
ATTGTGAAACAACCCAATGTTACAGAAACACAATGCAGCATCTCTTGGCAATTCATAGAAAGCCAATCATAATCTAGCCCTGCAGATTGAAATGACAGGCTGCCTTGCCACTGTAGGTCAAGGCTCTGAACACCAACCACCTGTAAACAAGATGAACAGTGATGAGATACTCTTGGAAACAAATTCAATAAGTGAAATGAAGCAATAAGAAAACCTCCCTCAGTCATGCACTTTGCGACAAGATAAAACACCTAGTCACCTAGAGTTGGCAATGTAGAGTTGATCTGGAAACGTGTTTTATTGGTTCCGTCCAGGCTCCATTATTGTCACGATTCTTGTTTTACATCCAGATGTTTCCTGTATTCTCATTTCACCCAGTGTCAGTGGACTTTTAGTACAATCTTGCAAATGAAAAATCGGTAAAAGAGGTCCATAGTCCAAGAGTGAAAGGAAGACTTTTAGTAGGATGTTGCAATTGAGAAATCCGCAAAAGAGATTCTGGCCAGTGTCCTTTGCTGGTTCCTACTTTAATTAGTTCACATGGCCTCTTCCTTGTTCAGCGCTGATGGTACTTGATACTTATTACTATCAACCAGGCCCATATTGCCCTCAGTCTACACTTTGTACAACTTGGCCAGACTCAACTAACGGCCACCAGCGCACCATGCAGAATGGATGGTGTGTGGATTAGAAACCAATTTTCATTGTGTTCCTATAGCATAGCTAATCACAGTGGTTAGTTATGCACTAACCATTCACCTACCTAGTTGCCACCAAGTACCTTACTTTCTCACTTGCATAATTTGCACTTGCATTCCCTACCTACTTGCCAGGGTACTTGTCCACTTCATAGGTAGCTACCTAGGTGGGGAAGGGGGGAGGAAGTGGATTTATGGGATAGGTTACCAAGTTGGAACCATGGTAACTCACTTGTAGTTCATCCACAAGGCCATCATAAAGCGGTTTCCAAAGGATGGGCGCTGGTGGGTACTCGGTCAAATAATCCCACTTGGTGTTAGGTGCATGTCATCTGGGTGTCAGCTATGGCTTATAATGTGAGGCCAGTTCCTGCTGCCTGTCCCGTCAACACTTTGTACTAACTTACACTTCATATAGGGGGCCGGTTCCCACCTGTAGTGCAGGGCTGGTTGACATTGCCACTAATGCGGCAAGGTGGGAACCGACCCATCTGGGTCAGGATTCTAGGTAGTAGCCGGTCCCAAATGACATTTATGAGAAATAGTCGGTTTATCGGAAGGCATTTCTCCAATGACTAAAAACAAAAGGGTACTGAAGAGTGGTCAAGTGGGTTAGGCGGTAAAGAGGACAAAAAAGGTTGGATGGGAGAGGGTTTTGGCAGGACGTTAAACACCATACGAACTCTCCTGGTGTCAGTGTGATGCCCACAAAGTCCTGCCGCAGGGTGTGACTGACATCCTGCAAAAGCTTAATCAAATAAAGAATACAGCCAACGTTGATTGATGGGATGGAACTAGCCCATAGTACTGGCTAGTTTCTTACTTCTACAGGTGCAGGGTCCGAATCCTTGGCCAGAATGAATCAGCAGCAACTAATGCACCAGTTGGGCTTGTTGACAGTGTCAGTAATGCGACAAGGTGGGAACCGACCCATCTGGGTCAGGATTCTACGTAGTAGCCAGTCCCCAATGACGTTTATGAAGAATAGTAGGTTTTTTGGAAGGCATTTGCTGAGTCTCTTTCTCTCTTCCACCCAATCTGTTGCTTTCTCATGTGTAGCCTCTCTCTCTCTCTCTCTCTCTCAAATTGGAATCTATTTTGTGTTCATAAATTTTATTTTGACTAGTGGGAACTAATTCGAGGGTTAATCTTTTTTGGAAATAAGATTAATCTGGGGTTAATTTATCTTGAGAAATAAGATTATTTTGAGGGTTAATCCTTTTGGGAAATAAGATTAATCTGGGGTTAGTTTTTTTCTGAGAAATAAGATTATTTTGAAGGTCCATCCTTTTGGGGAATAAGAGGAATTTGGGGGTTGACCTTTTTTGGAAATAAGGCTATTGTGGGGTGGTTTGTTCTTTTGGGATTCATTTTACATGGAGTAAATATATGATTGGCTAATAATATGACTAATTTGAATTTAACAAAATAAAAAAGAGGACTATTTTGAGGATTGATCCTTTTGAGAAATAAGAGTAATTTTGGTCAACTAAATACAATTATTTGTGTGCTTAACTGATTTAGAAGTCACTATGTGTAGGGTAAAGCCCTATGGTGGGGACGTTTTCAAAATAAGGGACTTAGGACTTCGGGATGGTCCAGAAATATCATATTTGATGAAATATCTCAAGGTTATGGTCTTATGATATCCAGAGTAGAATCTAGATTTCAAACTTTCACATGTAGGTAAGATATCATACTCCTACCTAGGTAGAATATTGTAATGTTACCTAGATCTCCATATCAAGTCGGTATGGGGGTAAGGGAAAAGGATTTGGGTAATGTCATATCAAGTAGGTATGGGTGTAGAGGAAAAGGTTTTGGGTAAGGTATAGGGTATAAGGTGTAGGGTCGTTGATAGGGCTATAAAGTGAATGTTTAAAGGTATATAATTAAGTATCCTAAGCTTTTGAAAGCTTTTAATTAGGTTTGAAAACTTATTTGAATATCTGATAGATATTGTTTGATTATATATTTGACATTTTCAAAAATTGGTCAAGTAATTTTTAAATGCATTTGCTATCCTTTTTGGATATTTGAAATGGGTTTTCTTTGAAAAATACTAAAGAACTAGTTCAATTCTCAAAACTTATTTTGAAAATTAGATCTAATGGACATTTTGTAAATGTGATATTTGCTCAACATGGTGTGAACTCAACATATAAACATTATTATGCAAGGTATATATTCAAATATGAAAGGAAATCTTACTTGAATTGCATGGTAAACATCTTTTTTCTAAGTGTGAACACATTATTGAACTGATTTTTTTTCCAAAACCTAATTTTTCTAATTTATTTGAAATTGCAGTGACAAAAATAATTAAAAATTCAATATCTCATGCACCTTAGGTCTAAAAGTTATGAAACAAATTCCATTAAATCCTAGTCATTCAAGATTTTTCCAATAATACTAGGAATGCACCTAGATTCTACTAATTGTTTTCATTTTAATTTGATCCAATTTTCATTGAAAAAAATGTTCAAAATTCAATAACTTGTGTAACATGGTTTCAAACACTAGAAGAAAAATCGTTGTAAACATAACTAATTTTTGCAACTAAAAATTGTCAGTATAGTTGCAAACGATAATTTTTAGTTGCAAAACTTGGTTGCAAATGACGATTTTATTTTAGTGAAATGTCACAAAACCAATGTGTGCACCCCTATGCATTGAAAGTTTTCCAAGAATACCAAGTGTGTAATTGGAAACCTTACAGTTTTGAGATATTTTAATGTGACAAACTTTGAAAAGCTTTTTTTTTTTTTTTCATATTTTGGATTTTTGTTCAATTTTACTTACAAAAATCACTTAAATTCAATATCTCCCGGATCATATGTTGTCTTGGATGTGAACCAATTACAAAATAAAATGAATTCAACATATGACCATTGTTTTGCAAGATGTATGTATGAATTTATATATATTTGTAACTTATGGAACTTTTTAGAATTATTATTGACATTGTAAAAAAATTATAAAAGATGAAAATATTGTTATTAAAAAAACACAATTAATTGATGAAATCAAATGGTTTGTATGTCTTTTAAATTTGATAATTTTTGTCTTTCATGCAAATATGGCTATCACCTACTAGAATAATAAAAATTGTTGATTTCTTTTTCCCCATAATTTATTATGGATATCAGTTTTATATTTATTTTATTTGAACCAATGTCACATTCGAATCTTTGACATTTTTAATATATAAATTGATATGATGTTTTATCATAATTGCATATTTAAACTAAATTATTGAAACTAGTGGAAATGGAAATGGAAATATTATTAATCCCATAATACATTAATCACTTAAATATATTAATATTATGATCACAAGTGCAATTAAATTACATAACCTTGGATCAATCTAGAGCTTTTTTTCCTCGGTCAAAGGGTTCTATTTATCATAATAATTCCTTGTAATATACTGCAATTGCAAAGGAAAGAACCTTTTCTTGGATGGTGATTTAAGATATTTGTAGTATAAAATAAGAATAAAATAAACTACTTAGAAAAGCGAAAACATGTTAATTTGTAGACCAAAACCTTAAGAACCTTCGAACGTGATTATTTTAAAAAATCATTATGATAATTCTCCTAGTTGCAGAAGGAAAGGGAAGTTAAAGAAGCTTTTCCCTTTTTCTTCCCCCCCTTTTTTTTGATGACCTAGAGGTTACCACCTACCATGTTATTCATCTACAACAACATTGGTTGTTTTTTCAATCATGAAAAAACTATGTGTAGGAAGTACAAATCATTTTTGTAATAATGAATTATATCAGTTATTATATGTTTCTTTTTATAAAATTTAGAATGTATGTTTTGAAATATATATATTTTTTGTAAATTATTATAATATAAAAGTTCTATAGAATTAATATTTACCAAATGGCCATATGTAAATTGTAGTATTTGGATCATGTGAGTAATATTTTCTTACATGACATCCACAATAGGCCTTTGTGTGTTGAATTTTTTGGGAAGTTTTAATGTGTTACTTTTGGTCCACTTTAGATTCATGTACCAAAAAAAAAGCCTTTGAGTTGTATTCAAATAATCAATAGATGTACAACTAATCCTTGCAAATTTGAACACCCACATGTTAAATGAACTTTTGGAGTGCACTTTAATGGTCAATGGACATACATCTATTCTTGCAAGTTCAAACACCCTCACAAATGAAGCTCTTGGAGGGGCATTCAATTGGTCAATAGATGTAGGTAGTTACTACAAGCCCATCAAACAATTGGACAAGGCAAATGCAAGCTACGTATACAATATAAACAAAATACTATCACAATTTGTCAATTTTCAACATTTGTCCACGTTTGATGCATGATGGTGGAAATTTAGAAGATTTTTTTTTATGAAGGGTTCATTCACAATTTGAGTTCCAAAAAAACAAATAAAAACTCCAACATTTCTTAGGGCTACTTTTCAAAATAACAATTACATGGAAAAAAATTGAATGAACAAAATTGAATAGCCCAAGATAAGATAATTCATGTGGTGCTAGTGATTTTTCACATGAATACATAATTGTACATCAATATTTTGATTTACAAATACACATATGACATATGCTTTGAGCTAGAAATTTTGAGCTTAATGGATATAGACAACTAGCAAATTAGTATAAACTAATGAGCCTTTTCCCTTGCAACAATTTGATTCAAAATTTCAAGGCTTTGAAATTTTGATATGATTTTTTTTTCATGAAGTTCACCCAATGAATGCATATTTGCTTTAAACAAAACATGTTTTTCTTGTAAAAAAAGGTTTGAAATCAATTTGCATGATTTTTACATTCCATGTGATAACTCAAAAAATGAAGTTAAAAATAATTAATATATTTAGTTTTAAGATCTCAAAAAGACATTTACATGGTATCCAAAATAGTTTAAAGGTTTTTATTAATATAATAGGACATCAATTTATTTAACTTACCACTCATTAGGGTTTAATGAAGTTTTGTACAAAACCCTAACTTGACCTCAGTAATCCTTTGACATAATTGCCAACAAGAAACACTTCCAAATTTCGACAAAAGACGACACTAGATTCTACTTGTTGGCACAAAAGTTTTATAGACTTTACAAGCCTTTCAGTTTGGGTTGCAGAGAAACTGAAGGGAGGGGAAGACCAATGTTATGTTACATGGATGACAATTTCTTTGTCACTAATGTTTTTAGGGATCTTTTGTCAGTTTATGGGCTTTTTTTCCCCTTTTGACATTCATTTTATTTCGTTATATTGTTTGCATGATTGCCAGCCATGCACTAAAATAGCCATAGCCCCTTTAGCTTTTATAAGCATGCGTGGGAGGGACAAGAAAACCTTAATCAGAACAACATGTACATCTTTATAATGGGCCACCTAAGTGGATTATGTTTTCAGTAAAAAAAACCTCTTAATCAAAGTAATTAATCCATTGTAATGGTTTTATAGGAAACTTTAGTAGATGTAGAACTAGAAGGGGGTTATTTTGGTGATGGTTTAGGGTTGAGGGCTTCATTAGTTAGTGTGTATGGTCATGGCAGGCCTTGCAATTTCACTTTCATCAAAGTGTGGATGAATATCACAACAAAATTATGATATTGTGATGAATTGTATGGAATGTCATGAGACATCTCCACCACTTCACCCAATGATTCCCATTGAATCTACTTTGCTTCATCTAGTCTCTTTAGTTGCATTTAATTTGTCCTCACATTTCATACCTTGTTTACTTCATTAACCATGGGCTATTCCTTAATCATCTATACCTACACTAAGGGCTTAATCATCCCATCAATAACGTTCGCATGTTCCTTGTCCTAGTTGTGATTGCTTATACATAGCAAGACCAGGTTTAGTACATCACCAAACATTGTGCACTGCACAAAAGCAATCATTAACTTTTGGGGTGCCAATGTTTTTGACATTACTATCTTCTCCTCCTTTTTCAATTTGGACATGGATTGCAACATTAGATATCAACAATGTTTTCCATCTTGATTTACCATGCCTTTGCTCGTACCATGATATTCCATATGTTTTCTGTGTCAAGGTTTAACATGCTTTACATATCCCTTTAGTTTGGTTGGCATTCAATCCATCTAACATATCAACTTGGCATGCATTTTTGTTCTACCATTCTTGGTGTTTATCATTTCCTCCACATGGTGGTGAAAAAGGCAACCACAATACTCATGCCCATTTGCATTGGTACATGGCAAAAAATTGGGAGACATTACAAAAGACACATACAATTAAAGTGCGTGCATTAGCTTCCCAAAGATCTTCAAAGATGACAGTGAATCTTACTACACCTCCATGAACACGATTACATCATGCATAGGCACTTATTCATGTAAAGGAATACATCACAAATTTATAGGCTTCATGGGTTTGTTCCAAATCTATGCAAAATTTGTTATTTCATGGGTTCATTCCAAATTTGTGTGAAATTTGTTATTTCATGGGTTTGTATCATTTACACACGAATGTCATGCATTATTTAAACACAAAAGTTATGTGCATGACTTTCGTATGTAAACAATATGAATAAACACACAATATTCGTGTATAAACAATATGAACATGCATATGACATTCATATTTAAACAATGCACACAACATCATTGTCCAAATAATACAAATAGATGAATGACATTCATGTCTATTCCATATGAACCTATGAAAAACAGATTTCGCACGACTATTATTACCAAGTCATGACCCATGAAGTTTGTGATGTGTGTTCGAGCAATATGTGCATTGGTCCCCAACATTCACACAATTCCATTAGTTGAAACCATTATGACCCTTCACCATTTTCATCCATTGGTGAAATTGACCTCCCCCCTTTTGTTGATTATTTTGATACAAAGACAAATCTTGTTTTGGAGGGTCCAACCACTCTATTACGAATTGCACATGCCTCGTTAAACCATTGCCTTATTTTAAAAATCTTCTTGGAATCTTTTAATACTTCTTTCAAAAAATATTTAAAAATTTTAAACTTTTTTTAATATTATTATGTTAAGGTGTATATTAAAAAAATCCAAAAATATTTTCAAATTGTGCTTTTAGTGTCAAAACTACTTTTATGCAACTTTTAAGCAATGGTCACAAAAGGTTAAAAGTCCTTATATGTATTTTTCACTCATTAGATTGATTCCAAATTTTTATGACATGTACATAATGTATTCACAATAACATTTTATTAAAAATTATTTCATATATTTATTTATTACAATCCAAAATTCAAAAAATTAAGTAGTGGTTATGGTTGCTTTTGGTACATGTTAATATGATTACACCTTGGATAAAAAGGCATTTATTTATGCTTTGACATGTTCACCATGTCTTTCATCTAATGGTCCTTTGAATATGGTGTATGAACTTTTGCAATATTGCTTTGTCCTTGATGACTTTGTTAATGGCTTTGATTTTTTTTTTGAGATATGTGGGCACATTGCTTGTGATCATGGTTTTCCATCAATATCACACCTACTTGTAGGATCATGACTATTGGCTTTGGAAAAACAAACTAAAGGCATTCAACCCATTGTGATTAAAAAGGGATTTATCATTTAATTGCCCACACAATAGTAATCTAGTTCAAGGATACATTTGTAAAGCATTTTAGTCCACACCAATTTGGGGTGGCAACGCTGACCGAGTGTAAGATAGTGGTTCATGCGGTTAAAGTTGTGTTGGATTTACATTCGAAGTTGATGGTATTGTAGGTGGATGTTCAAAATGTGTTTAATTTAGTATTTTGAACAACCATTTTCAAGAGTTGCAATCTTATATTGGCATTTTGGATTAGTTTTTCATATTTGTTTGTCAATTTTACGCACACCCATCTCCACTATAATTTTTTGAAGGCTTCTAAACACGAGGATTTCATAATCATTTCCGAGTTTGGTACATGACGAGGATCCTTTGGGAGGAGTGTTGTTTGCACTAGTTCATCTTTTTGTTCTTTGTCTTATTGTAGCAACCCACCGTACTTATATTTTTCTTTCATTCGTGGATGATACACACATAGTTAGTCCTGCCTCAAACATGGTGCCTATTTTTTTGCGATTACAAAAGGAGTTTAGAACATTAGGACTTTTAGTGAAGCCATTAAAGTGTGTAACTTGCTCCTCACAGGGGTTAAACTAATCTATATCACTTCTTCTAAGTTTTCTTACACTTGAATTTAATTTTCATATTTTAGGCGCTTTAAGGTTTTTTGCCATTTGTGGAGTCCTTCATATCAGAGGTGTTCCAAGAAGACCTCGACATGATTACTAGCCTTCCTACACTTACACATCCTTAAGCAATTTTTACAATGTTTCCACTTTGTTATGTTTAGTGGTTGGGCTACCTACAACATATTGTACTTCCATCACCACGTATCTTGTTGCATTATACCAAGTTCGATGCTCGTACCATAACCATGTTGGAAAAGTTATTAGGGTCAAAATCCTTTGGCATCATAATGGGCCATTTGGCTTGTTGTTAGGTCATTTTTTTTACTTCTTTAGGGGGGCTAGGCCTTCCCTTAGTGGTCCAACGTGTTGCCCCCACCTTCTTAATATGTTGGGATTTGATCGTTCTTACACTAACTTCTTGTTTCTAGCAAGATGATCACCCTACTCTTGTTGATGTAGTGGCACATGTAAAGATTGGTACTTATCCCTTCCAAGTAGCACTATGGGATACCCATGCAATGTTCCCTAAGGTCATTTAATCACATGTTTTGCCTTTCGAGAGTCACTGTGAAAAAAAAGGTGTTTTACAATTAAGCTTGCAGCTCATTGTATTTATACGCTATGAGTTCTAATAGACAAGTTGCACGAGTTGCAAAATTGCAACTCACCATATATATGGTGCAACTCATTACAATTTAATTATAATTTAGTCAAAATAATTACATTATAATTACACCAATGATGTCATGCTAACGTCATTAATTGTCATCCATATATTAAAATATAATAGATGGCATTATAAATATTTTTGGACATTAAAAAATTGAAATATTTATCTCCATCATCCATTATGATTATTAATGACTATCCAAGATTGCAACACGTGGCACAATAAAAAAAATTCAGATCGCATATTAATTATATTTTGGTGTATATATATATATATATGAATATTTATTTTAATAACTAGGTAGGTCATACATAACCATAGGTAGGTAAGTTGGTAGGTTTTAAGATTTACATATTTACGTATGTACCTAAAACCTACCTACCTACTTAGGTAGGTAGAAAAGTAGGACCTACTTACTTACCTAGGTAGGTAAATAAGTAAAAAAGCACAAGATTAAGTCCACTAAAGAATAGCCATGAAGTTTTTTTTTAAAATTTATGTTTTGCATTTGGGTTAAGCTTTTTTCTATTCATCCCAAAATGGCACATGTATTTTAATGTGAGAACAAAAGAAAACAAACCTTCTTTATATAATTTGTCACATGGGATTTGAAAACAAAACATTTGGGTTAATTCTTTTAATTGTTCATTAGTTACAATTAAATTATAATTATAAAATTTAAACATTCAAAGTAGGCCAAATCCAAAACTTATGACCCTTCAAATAGAGGGGTAAAAAACTCAAAAAACAAATCACTAAATGCTATAAAGGCCAGCTCCCAAACACCCACAAAATTCCTTGTATGTTGTTTTGTTGTGATTAAAGTTCAAAAATAATTTGTAGAACTTTAGGTGGTGCTTTTATAGCACTTTAAATTGTTTAAAATGAATAAAAACTAAGAAAGTTATGAGGTTTGAAAGTAGGAAGGGTCCAAAGAAAAAAAAAACTGTGTTTTAAAAGTTAGAAAGCTTATTTCTTTTCTTGTTATTTTTTCATTATTCATTTTCTTTTGCATTTCAAAGATGATTTCTAGAACTTGAAGTAATACTCCCTTAACATTTTAAATCATTCAAAATGAAACACGTATGATGAAGATATGAATAACTCATGAATATGTATCCTTATTAAGTTATAAGTAGTTGTTTTATAGCATTACTACAAAATGTGTCCTAGTTCACTTTGGGTTTCATTAGATTTTGAGTGAATTTGGACATTTTTATCTACTGAAATTATTTAACCTCCTAGTGAACAGGGACCAATTGTTACAGACAATGAATTACTTTCAAATGAAATACAAATTTATCAAATCAGTCACTTATTAGTTAATTAACTAACTAGCATGGAAATCAATTAAAATTTAACTATTTAATATATAATATTATTGATAATTTCATGACTATTTGCACCTATGATTTATTGACACATGTCATTACCTAGGCTAGGTTAAAAACTTAACTTAGGTAGGTAGGTAGGCCACGTAATCAACCTAGGCACCTATTATAAGAATTAGATAAAAAAATATTTAGTCAACATACCATTGTTGACCACATACAACATCACTCATGACGTTTGATCCCTTAACTTTCAAAATGGAAGCAAACACCCTTACCATCAAACCACCCCACTTGTTATGATAATATGTTACATTACATTCTATTTATTAAATATTTCATTTTAAACATTACAAAAACATAAACTTTGAAAATTCATATCTTATTGAGATTTTGTTCAAATGAAATGATTCGAGTTATTTTTTTAATTTTTTTAATAATGTGCATAATTACATTTATTTCCTTTTGAAAATTTAAAATTATTTGAACAAAAAAAAAAAGTTGAATATCATTATTTAATAACATTTCAATGACCATTTTTTTGAAAAAGAAAAGTTTAATAAATCGATAATTTTTTTATTAATATAATAATACTACCTATATTAATCTACTTTCAATTATTATATGATTATTTTTCATTAATTTAAATTATTTCACCCTACATTATTTACGGTTATTTATGGTTATTTTCAATTACTTTTGGTTATTTATGGCTATTCCACCCTAAGCTACTTTTGGATATTCTAAGTTACTTTCAACTATTTTCAACTATTATAATTTTTTTGGGTTATTTTATGTTATTTTTGGTTATTGTAAATTATTTTAGTTTAAATTACTTGCAGTGATTATAAATTACTTTTGGCTATCGAAAACTATTTCACCTTATGTTATTATTAGCAATTCTAGGTTATTATAAGCTATTTCACCTTAAGTTGCTTTTATTTATTATAAATTATTTCACCTTAGATTATTTTGGGAATCCTAAACAATTCTAATATATGGCTATTAGTTTTTTTTTATTATGGTTGTTGGTGGTTATTAATGGCTACCTATTCTATTGGTGGCTATTCTATTAATGGCTACTAATGGCGCTCTTATTAATGGCTATTAGTGATTATTCTATTAATATTAATGGTTATCCTATTAATGGTTATTAGTGACTATTCTATTAATGACTATTAGTGGCTATTCTATTAATGGGTATTAGTGGCTATTCTATTAATGGCTACTGGTGGCTATTTTATTAATGGCTATTGGTGGTTATTTTATTAATGATTATTGGTGGTTATTTTACAATGGCTATTGGTGGTTATTCCATTGTAAGCAATTGGTGTTTATTTTATTAGTGGTTATTAATGGTTATTTTATTAATGGTTATTATTGGTTATTGTATTATAAGTTATTATTGGTTATTATATGTTATATTACAACTATTGGTGATTATTGTATTATAAATTATTGTTGGATATTCTATGTTATAATATCATAGGCTATTAGTAGTTATTATATTGTAGGGTATTTAAAATTATTTTTCATAGGTTATTATTTTCTATTCTAAATTACTTTTATCTTAAGTCATTATATTTTATTTTCAATGATTTTGAGTTATTATACTTAAGATAAAATAAGTTATAATAACTAAAAGTATAATTTGAAATAACATATATTAATTTAAAATAAAATAACCTAAAGTATAACCTAAAGTTAGTTGAATAATTTAATTTAGAATAACTTAAAAGCTTATAATAAATTAGTTAAGATACCTTAAGATAAAATAACATATAATAGTTTAGGGTACAATAATTTACAATAACCTATAATAACATAAAATATAAGTTAGAATAACTAATGTAGCTTAAAATAATATAAAGTATATCATAAAGTAGCATAGATAAAATATTTTAAAAAACATAGAAATAAACCTATTTACTATAATAAATTATAATAGTGAATTATGTTAATTAGTAATGAAACATGATGTCTACATAATGATATTAGTGAAATAACTTTCACTAGGGCGAAATCAGTAAAATGTAATGAAGTTATTTCACTTTTAAAGTCCCATGGTGATTTAGGCTAATAAATTGCACCCCGCTTTTGTAATAGTGTAGTCATAACATAGTTGAACAATAATACTTTAATAGTGGCACACTAGTGGTCATACTAATCGTATAAATGGGAATCATAATCGAAAACTAGTTGCAAATGTATCCAATAATGGGTGGTGGAGATGTGGACACATGGCATAATTGCATATATGTACATTGTACATTAGTTACAACATAGTCGTTACTTTATTGACACATTTATAATAGTTCTAAAGTAGTTGCCACATGTAACTACAATGCAACTTTCAAAAAAATCAAACATGGTTGATTACATATGTATGTATGATGTGTATAAATTACTGTATAAAAAACCCAATTTAATTTCACTTGCAACTATAATATAACCAATTAATTTTCTGACATGGCAATTTTTTTTTTAATACACAATATTTTTAAGGGGATAGTTGCACAATAATTGTAATATCCAAAGGATAGTTGCATAATAGTTGTCTATGAGTTGTTTTTTGAGTTTTAGTTGCAAGGTAATGTAGTTTCAGTGAATGTAATTTCTCATAATGAATCTAGTGGTGCAATCCTATCCTTAAATTCAGTTTTATTTGATGGAACAACTACACAAACAAGAATTTATTTTACTTTTAACAAATGTTCTTTTAGACATTATGTGAGCACATCACTGCTTTTGTGTAAGTTGAACAACAAGGGCTTGGTTATTGGCTCATCCTAGCACCACTTCATTTCATTTGTCCTTTGTTCAAATGAAGGTTTTGGAGTGCATTCAATTGGTTAATGCATGTAGGTGATTCTTGCAAGCTCAAACACCCTAACAAATGAAGGTTTTGGAGTGCACTCAATTGACCAATAGATGTAAATAATTCTTGCAACTTTGAACACCTTGACAAATGAAGGTTTTGAAGTGCACTCAATTAGTCAATAGATGTAAGTAATCTTGCAAGTCTAAACAATTGTTCAAATCAAGGTTTTGGAGTGCATTCAATTAGCCAATAGATGTAAATAATTCTTACAAGCTCAAACACCTCAATAGATTAAGTTTTGAAAGTGCATTCAATTTGCCAATAAATGTAAATGATTCATTCATATCAACACATTGATAAATTAAAGTTGTGGCTTAAAAAATCAAAAAACATTTGTGGACGATTACATTTCGTTAAATGGAGTATTTGTAAATGACAATAATTAAACAAATTACTTGGCAACTTTTGGATCATGCATTCTTAGATACACAACCATCAAATGTTATTTAAATTTTGACCTTGGATGAAAATTTCCACCATATTTGGTGAAGCTTTTGTTAGGTCAAGTAACCTCAAGTTGTGAAACTCCTTTGAGCCATTTTGGAAAAAATGAAGGCAAAATTTGACAATGTTTAATATGAATTCCTTTAAAAAATTTCACCACCTATCACATCAAACAAATTACAAACAATTGTCAACATCAACCAAAAAAAAAATTCGTTCTAATGCCATGTTTGTAATAAAAAAATATTACATCTCTTCAGATAAAACTAAAACTTATGGTTCATTTGGAATCTTGACAAAAACATATATCATAAGATTGCATTAGCACATGTTGCTCAAACTTGATTTTCTTGCAAAGATATATTTGGTTTCTAAATAAATCAACTCATTGTAACTTTCATTGCAATATTTCGACCCATGTTTCGTAATTGTTCATGCATGTATAAGCCACCATCTTCTGCCCATTTGATTAAACATTTATCTTTGAAGTTTTATGTTTATAATGAATCATCTCCATTCCAATACACTCGGCAAAACATACTTTTCTTGAAACCAACCAAAAAACAAACAATATTAAAAAACATGTCTTAATGTTTTTCATTCAAATCATCATAAACAATTCGCAAAGTTTTCCAAAACATTTCATTGTTAACACCCCTATTATATTGCGCCCACCTTTCAATTCACACAATGCATCTTTCCATATTACCAAATCACGAATATCACACAAATAACAACTCAATATTTCAAGGCTTAAAGGGAGACCCTTTTAAACTTTTATAATCTCCATAAAAATGTTTACGAAATCATTTTTCACATGATTTGCATGTTTGAATGCATGGAACATGAGAAGTTCCCTTGCTTGTTCTTCCTCCAATAATGCCATGTCTACTTTTGCGGACTCCTTTACATGATTTTTCAATTCTTGCCAATTTCGAGAATTTACAAGTATTTTGCTCTTGCAATCTACATTAGTGGTATGCTTGTGAATAGGATGTTGCAAGGCTCTAAGGTTCTTCATCATACCAACATCATCAACATAAACCAAAATTTTCTTTGATATCATGCATTGTTTGATTTGATCAACATCTTCATGCTTGTGTAATTTTTTATCACATAAATCTTGTAAAACTTTGATGTCTTTTGATTTCACATCCTCCAAGAAGTTAGATTTTTCATATTAGTTGTGGAACAAATGATACATTTTTTTACTCAAAATGGTATTCCCAATCCCACCCATTCCAACCAATGCAATAATAGATTTCGTTTGTAGTAAACTACTTATGGCATTTGCTTTATCTTCTAGTGTCACCTCATAACATGGCAAAGATGGCATAATTGGTGTATTTTTTTCCTGTCAAAGTTTACCAAAAAATAAATTTTATTTCAAATAATGGATAATACCCTAAAAGATATGGCATGCAATTTAAGTGAAATGATGGAATGTTTGCAATCAAATTAGATGAACATATATAATTCCCATAAATTAAAACCAATGTTATTTGCCTTCATAAATTTTTTCAAACATTCCAATAATTTGAAATAGCTTAATTGGTCCTTTGATGGTGGCTTGCAAATTGTCAAATGATTAGCATCTTCGACTTTGTAATTATTACTATTTAACAATTGAATATCTAAAGCCGTTGGCACTAAAATTCCCCTATACATGTGCAAAAGTTATTTTAGTTGAATTTCCTTGAGGCAATTGGATTTATCTTAATATGCAAGTTGTCAAATGTAATGTAGTAACCAAATGATGATTGGAACAATAACTTAGATTTTATGTTCAAATTATATAAATCAAATACATTTGTAACATAACCTATTTAACCCTGTTGCAAATGAATTTAAAATAAAACCACAAAAGTGTTATTTTCAATTGACATTTTATTCACAATGAATTTGCAATTTTTACTATGAATACATATTGCAATGGATTCATGAACAAAGAAGGGAAAGTTAAAACCAATTTCACAACTAATGCTAGTAGTTTCAAAAGTTAAACCAACACAAGTTTTTGTAACATAAAAAATGTTCAGCTATGGAACCTAGTTAGATAGTTAACATGTTTAAATGAAAATCTTGCCCATTCATTGTCAATAGGTAATCCCAAGAAAAAAAGTTGTGCAAAACAAGCACTACAACAAAAGGTGTCTCAATATGGCAAGTGATTTCACTAGATTTTAAGTGAATTCACTAATTGTAATGAATAGGGACTAGTGAAGTAGTGAATTCATTGGTTTAGTGAACGAGGACTAATGAATTACACCCACATTTTGTAATAATGAAGTTCAATCATAAAATCAAGAGGATGCACCACATGGGTGCCTTGTCTAAAGCTTGAAGGGGCATTTTCACCCAAGATTGGAGTTGTGTTGATCACACCATGGATCCACATAACTTTTTTTTTTTTGTGACCCTTGTGAAACAATCAACAACTTTTTTTTAGAGTGAGAGACTAAACTTTCCATACCTCCCATTACTCAAATTCCATTTAGTAACTCTTCTCCTATATGTTTTCTTTGCCCTTTCTACTTTCCTAAAATCTGCTAGAAGTCCTTTGCCCTCTCAAAAGCATACATGTTATAAAATGTCTCCATCACAACACAGATTCGGAGAACTTCATCTTTCCAATAACTCTCTAGACACATTGATGCCTTTCCTCTTCACGATTTCCCTAAAATTTCCACACCTTCTTTTACTTCTTTCGTCCCCTTTTTTCATAAACTTTTCTTCTCACATATCTTTCTTATTTGTTTTCTCCTCCCCTAGAACTTCTTAGAAAGATTGTGCCACCATTGACAGCAAGTACAAGTTTACCAATTCCATGCACACTCAACCATTCATTCATTTTTGTTTTGGACACAAGTAGTCAATTTCCATATCATAATTGAAGATAGAATTGGCAATGTAGGGTTGAGCTGTAGAGATGTTTTATTGGTTCTTTCCAAGTTCCATTATTGTCAAGATTTTTTTTTTACATCCAAATGTTTCAAGTTTGTTGATTTCACCCAGTGTCAATGTGTATCCTTATGGCAATGATCATGTTGGGCAAATCATCTTTACTTGATGACATGGGTGACTTTGATTACAATAGTTTGAACCTTTGAGGGAAAAGGAAGGTACATGGATGGTCATAGCAAATAAATCTAGAGCAGAAAAAAATATATTGTAGAGAGGCAAATATGTTATACATAAGTAGGTGGCCGTTGGAAACGCAACACCTACACTAATACCATGTGTAATGTAATTGTCTTTTGCTGCAATGATGCAGTTTCTATACAAAAATGTTGGATCCAATGACTGAAACAAAGAGGGGAAATTTTAGAAGTATACCACCCACATATACTATGCTTGGTCCCCTGCCCTTGTACTACATGGGTGGGTTGGGCATGGGTCCATACATTTGAACTGTGTGCATCCACCTCGTATAATATTATGAGGGTAAATGCTACTGGAACCTAAGAGGGGGTCTGAAATTTTTGAGAATTTCTTCGTTTTATTCCCAGTTCGACGGTGTTGCTGCTCCATCCTTGTGTTTTGGCCCACAAATATTCATGCAGGCAAGAGTGACCGGATCATCAGGACTTAAAGATGGAGAGATGAAGTTCTTGTTCGAATCTGATAGTTGTCTTCAAATTCACCTCTGACGAGTCCGTGGGTCTCGTTT
>Ga0116227_10009321_pt1 | contig 17887 bp, 12 predicted proteins | sample S1TSphgellanicum_FD_89693 | JGI IMG/M metagenome (GOLD analysis project Ga0116227, IMG submission 89693) | Host-associated microbial communities from peat moss isolated from Minnesota, USA - S1T2_Fb - Sphagnum magellanicum MG | ecosystem: Host-associated > Plants > Peat moss > Unclassified... | reverse complement strand
TTTTTTTATTTTTTTTTTTTTTGTGTGTTAGATTATTTTGGTATTAAATTTTATGTTTTTTATAAGAAAAAAATAAAGAGAGTTTAAGTTGAAGTTTTTTTTTTTTTTTTTTTGTTGTCATGAGGTCTAATGACTCTCCACCTTCTTTTTTTCCTCTGCAACTTAACACATTGTTAAATCTGGAGAGATGCTGAGTTTTGAACTGCATCCACTTGAGGTTTACACTTTACACCACTGCATTGCTTTTTTCTCTTTGATGAGAAAAGCAAATCAGCAGTATGTACCTAGTGGAACATAAAAATGAAAAATGTTTCTTTGAAGAAAAATTTCTGAAGCTTGGAAGATGATGATCACGAGCTCAACTATAATTACTCTCGAACCTTGTGCATTAAATGCTGAGTTTCAGCATTTCATACCCAGATTTAATAAAATTTCCTTACTTTGCAGATATCACTGAAAGAGGGGATAGGGGGGCGAAAGCAGAGGAGATAGGGGGGTGAAACAGAGGGTGACTTTACAGATAACTCTATTGACTCGCAGTGGAAGTCAGTCTAGCGGAAGTCACTTTCTTTGTATATTTTATGAAACACGGTGAGATAAACAAAGGGTGTGTCACACTAATGCCTTGCCATTTACATTTTAAAGTAACTTTAAGACAAAAGAAAGAACTATGAAAACCCAAATATTTCACTACCCGCAATAATATAATCTTCAAAAAATCCTCTAAAAGAAACTAAAATCCTTCAAGATATTATATAACTCTATAACTAATCTTTCAAGTTACAACACAAGCCAAAATATCATCTTTCAAAAATCCTCATATAAAAAATAGACCTATTATTTATTTACCTAGGGGCCAAAAAATCCCTTGAGCTAGTATATTCTATAATGAATCTAAACACAATGTCCTTTGCCTTGGTAGGCAAGGCCAATAAAGGGGGTGGTGTATTTTATTATTATCATTATTATTGTCCAAAAACATGTTTTAATAAAAAGCAAAGAAAGACAGTAAAAGACAAAAAAGGAGGTCTTGAAAAACTGTTGTCCAAAGGTCATGTCAATTCCAGTTTTTCCAACGCTACAATTGGTCGATTTCTAGTTTGTCCTGTCGATTGACGTATCACGTAAGCCCATTTCATTGCCCTGTTCATACTGTGATCCGTGTTACCCTGTCGCGGTCCGCTCCCTCCTCCTCCTCCTCCTGCGCGCCTGTCCTTCGGCCCCCGCGCTTTGCTGCTGTTGTGATGTTGCTGATGGTGGCTATGGAGGGAGCGAGCAAAGCGCGGACGATCTCTGCACCACTCACACGAGAGAAGAGATGTGGCATTGAGGCTCTCAAATGCTTGCTGCAGAAGAAGAAGAAGAAGAGGCGGATTCTGTGTTATTATCTCTACTCGCTTGGCTTTCGTTTTTCTGTCAATTGCAATCGAGTTTGGACAAGTGTAGTTTTGAACTACTGTGTGGAGGACAAGTGGTGTGTGTTCCTCAGGGGTTTGCAACGTCCAGGTACGGATGTCGTGTGGGGATTTCGGTTTGTGATTTCAGGTATTGAGGAGGCGGTTTTCTTGTCAGGCGTGGGGCATGATGAAGGAGGCTAATAATAATAATAATCAGCAGCAATACTTGGATAACGGAGCGGTCGACCTCAACGATAAGGAGAAGGAGTGGCCGAAGTTGCTGCACGAGGAAGGAGATGGCGAAGAGGAGGAAGATGAAGACGTGGATGTAGACGTTAATGGCGGCCATGGCGGCGGTGGTGTTTTGATCAATGGTAAGAATCACCAAGGCGCACAAGACGACCCCGGCAAGGTGATTGTCCTCGAAGATGATGATGATGATGATGATGATGATGACGACGACGACGAAGGGGAGGATGAAAGAGATGACGACGGAGAGGAAAACGACGAGGAGGAAGAAGATGAAGGTGGTAGAAGCTACCAAGAGCAAACCTTTGTGGCTGCTGCTGCTGCTCACGGCACAAGAAGAGGAGCTCCTCCCGCTCGCGTCGCTAACAACATAATACGTGGCTCCGAGGAGGATGACGAGGTTGACGACGACAACGACAAAGACAATATTGTCGATGTGCAGGAAATCGAAGATGAAGAGAGCGAGGATGAAGAGGCCGGAGACGATGAAGAAGAAGAAGACGAAGGTGAGAAGCCGCCGATGTCTTTGATGAAAAACGATGAGAACGAGGAAGACGAGAATGGAAGTCTTGGTGCAGAAGACGACGAAGCGGAAGAAGAGGAGGTGGACGACCACCACCGGAAAGATGAGGTAAGAAAGAAAGGAAGCTCTTCTGTCTCCTCCTCCCCTATGGTTCTGGTGTGTTGTGGTTTTTCAAGAGCATCATAGTTTGCAGGCTATGAGTATCTGTGCTGCAGAGGTGATTCCTTCTTTGAAACAAAAGACAGCAGTCTGATGCAGGGCTTGAGCATATTCTGCTACACAAACTGGCTTGTGCCTTGAGGCTCTTGATCTGCCTCGAGTTCTTATCATGATTCCTTTATTGGCTCCTTTGTCAAGGGATCTTGAGGAGAGGAATATAGAAAGTCCTCAGAGGCTTTGTCAGAACCTGAAGCTTCAAGGAGAGCAGCAGGCTCCATGTAGATGTACATAGAAATGATCCAGTCTGCATGGTTGCACAAAAGGCTGGCTTGCTCACTGTGGTGGTCTTGTGCATAGATTGTATTTAGCACCTAGGCTTTTTCTGGAAGTGTGCCATCCAGGCTTTTGCACAGGTGTCTAGATCTGATGAGTCCTGCCATGCAGTGTAAACTCCCTGATGTTGCAAATCTCAGTGACTTGAGAGGCACAGTAGTGACTGCAGAGTTTTCACTAGATCTAGTTCCCCAACATACCATGTGTGTGGTAGTGTGCTCACATGTCAATATCAACCTCTATTGCAGGAGGATGAAGAAGACTATGGCACAGAGTATCTGGTGCAACCAGTAGCTCAGCCAGAAGAGGCTGAAGGAGCCAGTGACTTTGAACCAGGTGAAGGTGACGATGAGGTCAATGATGATGATGAGTTTGAAGATGAAGAGGATGACATCGTGGAGGAGCCTGTTCCAGAACCATCTTTGGTCAAGGAGAAACGGAGTAGAGAGGAGGATGAAGGAAACGTGGGACGCCCACTTAAACGGTAACTGACTACTTTTTACAGAGGGTGAGAGTGACACACAGACAAGAGATTGAGGGACAAGGCAGAGAGAGGGAGGGGCGGTATTGTTTATTCCAGTCCTGCAGTTGGACATGGGAACACATGCAGCATTGCCCATCTCTTGGAAATAGCTAGAGCTTTTGTTGTTTAGTTGTTATATCTCTGAAAACAAGAGTTTGGAAAGGGTACAACTGTGTGAAGCAGAGCAGATGTTGTAAATAGCAGTCTCTTGCACAATTGAAACATGGTGTCTGAGGATACTACGTACCAACCCTCCAATACTCATCAAAAACTACAAATTTGTAAAATGGCTTAAGCTTTTCATTTCATTCCTATAATTATGACTTGGTTTGGCATCTGATACCACACACAATTTTGACACTTTGGACTTTTTGCCACGTGGTTGTTCAGAATCACACCACCATTATGGATTTTTTATTTTCGTCTCTATCAATCAACACCAAACTAATTGAGGCTAAATTGGGCTACTTTAGTAAATTCGTTCTGATTTCCTTGACCAGAAACAATAACTTTAGTGTAATGGGAACCTTTCTTGTCCACAGTACAACACCCACATAGTGTGGGCTGACGACAGCCATAGCAAGCCAAAACAAAGCAACAAAAACCAAACATAAAAGGTTAGTGATTGACGGTTTGAATTCCTTCCCTTTTCTTGAGGAATTTGAGTTTTTACACTCGATTGTAACCAATTCGCTTGCTGAACAGCTTTCGTATCATATAGACTTGACCGATACTAGCTGCCAATAGCATCACATACTCTGCCACTGTGTAAGCTATTAACCGCCTTTGTGTGCTTTCATTTGCTGCAATACCCACATTCATACAGGAATCTATTAGACACAACAGAAACATGTGTAGTCTCTGCTTCTGAATAAGCATTAGAACGCAACTCTGGGTGAGTTCACTTCTCCAATGCCACTCTCCAATAAATCTATGCACTAATAATACTCCAGCCCGATTGGTCTGTATTTGAAATTCACATCATGTTCTTGCTAAGAAAGAGTTCGTCAGCATCTTGCAATATAATATGAAAACTCTCGAAGGTGGCATTCCAGCACAGGCCGGCCTCTTTTTCTTCTTGTTTTTCTTTTTTCTTTTTTTCTCATTATGCTACAAAGCTGTGATGACAAGATGTGTGGCAGACTTACTGATGCGGTGGCGCTTATCTCGGTTTTGCATGTATCGAATTTCTGCAGAAACTGCTTCAAGCGCTTCAGCAAGTTGTGCAATCTTTACATTCACAGGCGTCAAATGCTCTGCAAGCCCCAAAAAAACATTAGAAGAAAAACACTCAAACTATTGCATATTTGAAAGCACATTCAATTTTGTGCACTCCTGTTTCAGAGGGTTTGGTTTGCCAAGTACAAACTGCACATCTTATATAAACTAAGTAGCTTATCCATCCCCTCACAAGTTGGTCAGGATTGCATTTCATGCTAGATGGACAGGAAGGACGATGATTGCACACATGCCCAAAGAAGAGAATGAACCACCCACTCTAAACCCCAAAAGAAACTCTTGCCCAACCTGCAGGAAAACCAAAGCTTGATATCTATTGATCTTGATGAAGAAGATTGTGAGCATGCTCATGCAATTGGTGGTTGTGACCACACAAAAAACCCATGTTAAGAGACCCTAAACCCTACACCCATGAGAAGCACAACTTTGTGCAAAATTGTTCAGAGAATTGGGGGAGAGATTCCTACCATCCTGAGCCAAATCCTGGATGCCTGGAATATGGCCAACATGGATGTAGAAAGTGAGGTCCTCAGGAGCAGGCGCCGGATTGTGAAAACAGAATTTGTACAGCCCTCTTCTGGGAGCTCGGAACTCAAACTTTTCTGCCTCCTTGGTGGTCGATGAGTGCACCTTGTTGCCCTGTGGTCCTGTCACCTATGATCCCCCAGAAAACAAAACCCCCATAACAATTCGTGACTAAAAACGTCCAATTACAGAAGAATTTTGACGTCTTCGAAAGAAATAGACAGAATTGGGAGACGAAGAAGAGGAATTTTTTTTTCACAATTCTCTTTATTATTACGAGCAAGAGCCGGATTTTGATTCAAAGGCTGTACATACCACGAGTTCGATGCCTGGGTGATCAGAGCCCCAAAAGATTTCGTAGTCTTCGACCACAAAATTGCCGTAAACCATGTCGCCGTCATACTCCACCTCCTCGTACACGCACTCCACTTTGTTGACGGTCATCGTCAGTCCGTCTGCAGTCCTGAGGCACACGCTCAGGGCTATTGCTGCGATGCCCAACAACAGTGTCCATGTTCTCATCGTCGCTTCTTTCCTGCTACTATTATTATTGCTGTTGCAATCCGCCCCCACCCGGTGGCTCGCTGGATCGATCGTCGCAATCTTCAGCAAGGGGACAATTCAGAATTGAATTCGCGAGCGCCACCAATTTAGGGTTTGGCGCTCATGCCGCTCTTCTTCCCTTTCAAACTTCGAACGCGCTTTGAGCGGGTACTTGACCGGGTATAAACCGGGTACCATGTTCCCAAGGTCAATGTGGGAGAGAATGGCTGACTTTACCAGAGTTAAAACTTTAGGAATAAAAGCCGTAAATCTCTCCTAGTCTGACTCCAGAGTGGGCCCTTTAAAGATCAGGCCTCTTCTCCAAGAGGGGTTAAAAAATTTCTCCAACTGCCCAAAAACCAGTGTTGCCGGTTATTTCTTTTCAATAATCTCCGGGTATCAATATCCCAAAAAGCTGGGGGGCCTGAGGTAGGTTGTGAAAAGAAATTGGATAAATAACCGTTGGTTATGCATTAAAACAAATTATCAAATAACTGGTTGAGAACCATCATTTAACCGAATGGGTATACAACAATTATAGGGTTTTTCAAAAATAAATGTAATTCTTTTTATTATTTTTATTCTTTTTATTCTTTTATTTTTATTTGGGTTCCACATTGCTTTGCACTACTAATGACAGTGATTTTTTTTTAAATTTGGACATAATAATTTTTTTGTAATCAAAAAAAATTCAAAAAATGAAATTTTGTAAATTTCATTATATGTCATTTTGTTTCATTAATATTTTTTTTCATTCTTGTCAATGAAAGTTTGATTCATTAAATAAGTTCACAACAAGATACAAATAGACCCAAATAAAACACACACACACACACATTGAAAGGGTGTAAAAAAAGCAACGAGATACAAACAAACAAAAACATTGAAAGGGTGCAAGACAAACAACAAGAAATGATTATGAAATGAAATTTGATCTATGATGAATTATAATCTAAAATGGCTCGCTTTAGAATTGTCACAATGACAATCACCAAAATCCCATCCTACATAAACTAGTTCCAATGAAACATTGTCACTAGAATTAGAATTTAAAGATTGATAACTTACCTAGATGATAATTGATTCATCCAAATAGATTATTCAATTTTGAAAATTCAATACCAAGCAGTTGTCAAAATAATTGGTTATCCAAAATATCAAGAACAAGCTAGTAGGTTATTACTAACCAACTTGATAACTAGGTTGATAACATTTTTATAAATTGTTAAGTCAGAATTTTAATAAATTTTAATTTAATAATTATTAAACATGTATTACATATTAATTTTGACATTTTCAAATATTAAATTAAAATCCTTTGTAAGAATTAATAATTAATAATAATAATTAAACATGTATAAAATATGTATTTGACTTTTGTGAATGTTTAATCAGAACCTTTGTAAACATTAATTAATTAGTAGTAATTAAACATATATTAAATATAGGTTTCACCTTTGTAAGTGACTTGCAACACCTTTCCAAGTTCATCAATTGGCACAAAAAGGTTCACACTTTTTTCATCGTTTTCATGAACCCTTGTCCCCCATGAAACTATGTTTTGAACTTCTCTTCTTCAAGCTTGACAATGTCTTTGACATTTTTCAATGTTTGCCTTCTCTATGGCATCACCTCTTATCACACTTAAATGCATTTCTTTGTCTTTGGTGTTACCCATGACCAACAAAAGGAAACCATACTCATGACCTTCACAAGGACACAAAAAAACAACTATCCCCCAAAAAAATTCAACTTTCCGCCTTAGGAAACCTTCCTTCCCAAACCCAAACTTTAGACCTTAGGTTTCATATAGGTGATGATGTCATTTTTTTTATTATGGATTCTAGAAATTCTAAAAGAAAAGTAGAAAAGTCCAAATTAACATTGCCCCAAATAAAGCTTGTAAAAAAAATATGATTCTAGGGAATTGTTTTTGACAAATTTATAAAAAATTGCACCTCATATGAACTTATGAAAATATGAGTCATTTCTAACCATTCAAAAATAATTAATTATCTATTAATTAAAGTATTAAAATAAAAGGATTTTGATGTGAATTTATCATCAGATTATAACACATATTGAATCATTAATAAGAATTCAAAATGGAAATCCATACACAATATTTTAGTTCTAATGTTCTAACCAAATGACTAGTCCATATGTTTAGACTTCAAAAGTCCATTATTATTAACAAATGTTTTTAAAATAAAAAACTAGATAAATGCATTCATTATCAAGTTGTTAATATAGATTCAAATCCCAACTTGGATACTTAAGGATATATTAATTGCTATATGCATTTGAACAAAGTGCACTTAACCAAAATACATCATTGTTTCACAAAGGTGAACCACTTAACCTTACATTCACCCTAATATAAGTTTTTGAACCTTTTTGTTTTCTTATGAATTAATTCATTCGGATCCATCAAAATTAAGGAATGGGTCATTGGAAGCATCATGATTATACTTAAAGTGCTTGGGTCCTTGTCGAAATGGGTAGTATGTATTTGAATGTTTTGGGGGTGCTAAAATGTTTGTTACAACATTGGCATGAGGTATTAATGATGTGTTTGTTATGTCTTCTAGATTCCACATGGGTTATGCACTCTACAAAAATTCAAAAGCTTCCAACAAATGTGATATAAGTTTTTGAACCTTGCTACTTTATTGTGAATTATTAAATTGGGATGCCTCAAATTAAGGAATGGGTTGTTTGAAGCATTAGAGGTTACATGGGATGTTTGGGTCCTTGTTGAAATGGGTATGTATTTAAGTGCTTTTAATGTCTTGGGATGTCAAAAGTATGTTTGTGATCATAGCATGGGCTTATTCGATGTTAATTGCATGTGCTTGTTATGTCTTAAATTCCAACTAAATTTTAGTATGAAAATTATAAAGCTTCAAACACATGACATATGTTTTTGGACCTTCTTGTTTTCTTATGAATTAATTCATTGGAATGCATCAAAACCAAGGAATGGGTTGATAGAGGCTCCAAAGGTATAAACGGATTTGGGGTCCTTGGGGGTCATTATTGAAATGGGTACATGTGTGCTTCTAAAATGTCTTTTTGAATTTGCATGTCCTTAAATTTTAATGTCCTAATGAATGCATTGGAGTGCTAAAATGTTCAAGTGATAATAGCCCTATAGAATGGTAATCCTACAAATAAATTATATACATCAAATGCATGAAGCTTGTTGACTATAAAGATGTATTACATATATTTTCCATATGGCAAAGTTATGTTGTGTTTAGTACATGAAAATATAGCAATGATAACAAAATAAATAATGATTTGGTCCATTGGCATTCTAACCTTAATACCTAATGTCTAATTTGTTGCACTTGCAAATCAAAAAGATCTTATGAACATGAAGAATCGAAATCATTTCAATCAAAACATATTTATTATGTTTTCTTTTGCTCAGGTATTGCTCTAAAACAATATATCTCCAAGGACATGTTCATTGAATTTTAAAACCTTGTTTTTCCTTTAAATTCATAACCTTCAAGGCCAAACTACAAGTGTGTTTGTACATTAGCTTGCAAATCACCAAGTTTATCATAGTGAGGATACATGTTGCTACCTATATCATATAAAGTTTAAAGAGTTGTTATGTAGAATAAATGACATAAGAATTGAAGGAAAGAGCATTTGCACAAATTGTAGGTGCAAGTGTGATAAAGTTTGCAATTCACAACAAACAACAACAATGACAACAAATATGTGTACTACCAATTCTTGTACTTTTTCTAGTTTCATTATTGTCCAAAGCTAAAAACATCAATTGGGCATGCAAGATGTTATTTGTTACATGGATGTGGGAATTGTGGGATAATTTTTTTTAATGATCTATCCAAACGAAGTCCAATGTCAAAGCTTGGAATCTTGGAAAACTATAGCCTATGAGATTGGGAGTTTTTAAAGAGGTAGGATTATTCCTTTGAAATTAGCATCTAGTGTGGAATGATGATTGTTTAGGGTATTGAGTCAAGAATGTTAGAGCATGGCACCTCATAGATTTTATTACCCAAGTCTCACCACTTGTTTTACCTTACCAAGATGTTGCTAGATGCTATGGAATTTCTTTACAACCAACCATGATAGAGGCGAAAAGGATGGTGTAAGAACATTATTCAAATGTAAAGTTTGAAAGGAACAACTAAAACCTAAAGGGTAAAAGATATAAAATACTACAATAGTGGTGACTTTTTTGAGAGTTGAATCAAACAAGCATCATGATACCTTCATTGGGGTTAGACATATAAACAAGTATTTTCACCAAGTGAAGATTAATAATGTTAATAGTTTCGAGCCTTTTGTTTGTGAAATAATGAAGGCTAGTAAAAAATTGCATTAAGTTTGATCTATATCAAACATAAAACCTACCATTTATCAATTTTGCTATATATTTTGCTTATGTATTGATTACATTTTAAAATATGTTTATAAAGATCATGTTCTTGAATGGACCTTCACAAGATTGAAACCCAAAAACCCATTAGAAATTAAACAAATGATTTATGACAATGATGAAGAAATAAAAGTTAACACATGAAATGAATGGGGATAGCTTATTATTTGTGCCCAAATGACAACATTGTAATGCCTATTCTTTTCATTGGTGAATCACACATAACCAAGAATGAATTGGGTGTAAAATCCACTTATTAACTTTTTATTAGTGAGTTTGTCTTTACAATTAAATGCCATGTTGTTGTCCCTTACAACTAGGTGGGTGAAACAACAAGGGTTAAACAACACATAAGTTGTCAATTGCATATGTCATTTGCAATCTAATAATTAGTCATAAATGGAAGTTACAAAACCCAAAATTTGTGGTAGTGTAAAGTGATTGCATTGTATATTTTTGAAAGCACAAAAACAACAAAATTGTTCAAGTTGTGCAATTTTTTTTTTAAAATGTATTATTATTTGAATTGTACTTGATTAAACTTTCTTCAAAAAAACATGTCAACTTGTGCACTGTGACAATGAAAATCAATAATAACTTGAAATATTTATGTAAATGAACAAATTTTGTAAAAAACATGTGGACGCCAAGAAAGCTTGAATGGTCAACAAACCATGTTATCATTGTTCATCTTTTAAAATACACAAGCAATGATGCACATGTAGTCATTCATGGCAAATATGGAAATGATCAAATCCAACACTATCAATTACAAAATCTTTTAATAGTTGTAATGCCCACGCCCATGAGTTGCCTTAGAAATGAAAGTTGAACTCTTTGATTTAAACACCCAAAAATTGTATTTCAAATTCATTTAAGACCTTATTATGTCACTAATTCTTTTAAAATTTGTGAACTTGAATTAATAAACTATACATGATTTTCATTGCATACTTGACTATTCTTATGTCCAAAATACATAAATGAATATTTCTTTTCTTGAGTTGGTATCTACCTTTTGTAATATCATCGAGGAATTCAATATTTAGTGTAACTTCAAAATCTAAGATTGCAAAACCATATTTTACCACAAATTGAATTACATAAATTGATGTACAAAATTTACTAAATCCATATACCAAATTTCAACTATTGAACTTGAATAGGTCTTTAATTACATTGGACTTTCATATGTAGAAATTTAACTATCATGCAAGTAGCTAGCCTCATAATATAGTACATTAAACAAAAAAAAATTGAACCTCTAGGCAACAAATCTACCAAAATTACCTACAGTCTAGTCAAGTAGTCCATGTCAAAATTGTAAGACCTTTGTCTTTCCCTTAAATAAACCTTTGTCACTCCACATCTCTTATTTTTTCGCCTTAGGATTTGTAGTTAAATCTTTGATTTGCCCCTTCAAATTGTGAGCAAGTTCAACCTATTCATCTTCATTTATTTATTCTACAAGGCCACTAGAAGCATTTACACAAAACTAAAAAAAATTCACAAACACAAAGTAATTTGTTTTACTTTGCAACAATTCCATGGCCTCAAACCACTCTAGCAATGGTATTCAAAATTATGAATTCCATTACCACATTTTATTCATGAAACCAATGTCATTAAGACCCATTTCAATCCTTGCTATCAAGTTCGAAATTTTGAGCTAAGAAAAATCTACAAATTACATAAATGTAAAATGCATTAGTTGATTCATTGTTAGTTTTTTTTTTTTAATAGGTTGAACATTCCATCAATAATGTGGATGTTGGAAAGCCCCAACAAAGGACATTGAATGGGTATGTGCAAACTAAAGAGGACCAAAAGCAACACAATTTTTTTTCATAAAAGTACATTTTTGTAATGTATTTGAATTGTGACAATGTTATGACATTGTTGGATGTTGATGTTTAAATTTTCAAAAATATCATTTCCAAAAAGTTTGAAATGGTTTGGAAAGTACATTTTTGAATTTCTTATGACATTTATGATTTTTGAAAATTAATAAATGGACTCATCTTACAAACTATGATCATAACGAGTCCATTTACAAGTTCTTTATGTTTTGTTATGACAAAGGTCATGCACACTAAAAAGTCCCCCATTTTGGTGTATGAAAATAATTTTCTAATAATTAAAAAATGACACCTAAAAAATTACATAATAATCACATATTTGAGTGATGATTTTTCATAAAATTCAAAAAGAATTTGACTTGGGACACATTATAATACACAAAGGTGTAAAACAAATTGGGATTTTACGAAGATAATTGTCCATTCTAGTTTGCACATACTTGACTAAGTATTGATGAAGTTTCAAAATTAAATTTTTATAGTGGATGTCAAACAACCAATAGCCATATAAGTGTTTTTTTTAATAATGTAATAAATATTTTATTGAATGGATCATTGTGTGGAGTTTCCATATTTTGCAACTCATTGGTAGGCATGTGGCCTTTCATTTTTAGGGATTAACATAAAAATGTAACATTGTAATGGTTACATGCCCAAGCCTAAATTTTACCACGGTAATTGTCCTAGCCTTGTTTGATTTCCCTTGTGTAGAAATTAAATGTAACACTCATGATTTAATGTGTATGAAGTTGGTATCATTTCATTCATCAAAACTTTTTTCTTATCGTAAGTAATCCAACTCTTGTTCACTCTTTATTTACTTCATGTCTTTCTAAGATCTTAGGTTTCAAATTAAAGGAGACTGTGAAAGGACAAGACAAGAAAGGAGAGGTGATGAAATTCACTATGTTTTCAAACAAGGTCCATGTTGGGTCTTGCGGAAACAAATAGTTAAGAGGCAACCCATTAGTAGGTAACATAGCAATGCAATGATGTGTGGCAAGCTCATTTTGGCTACATGAAAAGATCATGTTGTCACAATATGTGCATGTATGGTATTGCTTCTCTAAACAAAGCCATAATAGGATTTTCATAAGGTGTTTGGTTGGTTCTTAAAACAAATATGATACTTTTGGATAAAAAATTGGTTATGTAATGGTGTGATTCCTAAATATTTCACTTCATTTATAAACATACATCATCATAATGAAAAACCAATTCTTATCAAATGACACGATGTGCAATTGCACTTGGAAATTTTAACTTCAACCAGTTGTTTTCATGGTAGACTCATTTTATGCATATGCCTTATGTGATCACTCATAGGTCCCCTTTACTCAAATATTTTTCTTGTCTTTTCTTGGGTTGATTTACTTGATGTATGGGATTGATGTGAACTTTTCCTCTATTTTTTAATAAAAATATTTAACTTTTAAGGGAGCAAGTTTCCTTGCTCATTTGTTTTGTTGGAGTTGTACATTGATTATTTTCATTGTCTTGCACAAGGGAGTTTAATAACAATTCTTGATGTACACTTGTTTTAAAGCAATGCCAAACTCGACTTATATAATGTCTAGATGTAGGTACTTTGGGTCTCAAGTGATGGGTTGCCAAACTTAATTAAGATTCCTAAAGATGAACCTTGATTTGTTTTCAAGGTGAGTTTATTCTCCTTGAGTCTTTTTTTAGAGAAATTTGAATATGTAACTAATTTTGTTTGTTTCATTATCCTTCCCTTTAAAATATCACACAAGCATTGTGTTCATTAGTGCATATCCAACAATCACCGCTAAGATATCTAGGTGCATATCACAACATTGATATTGAATTCAAGATCAATTTCTTCTTTTAAAAAGTTGTCGTCACATCATGCATACCACATGCCCTTTTACATGGTTCATTACAGCCTAGTTCAGGTCTAATCCTTAAAGGCAATGAAATCTTAATGAAATGTCTTAGATTGTAGGTGCATCATTTAACTATAAATACATTGTTCAAAAGTAGCCAATTGAATGAAACAAAAGATGAAAATTTCTTAGGTTTCAACTTAAATATCCATGATGTAGTTGGAGTATAGTTGGTGTTACCTAGCCAATTTACTTAATGCATATGTTTTGATTTCATTCTTTTCCAAAGCTCGGTAGTCCAACACTAAAACATCAAGAAGAAGAAAGGAAATCAAAGCATATGCACTAGGTCTACCATATTAGCGTTTGCTTGTGTAGCTTGATACCAACTTCCTTATTCAAAATAAGGCATCGAGATTCAAGAGATGAACATTTTTTTACCATTGGAATAAAACTAGATTGTTTATATACCTTATTTATTGTTGATCATACTATTGGAAACAAGTTAAAGATTTGCATTCATATTCGTCAAATCATATTCATTAATATAATCATAGTTCACCAAATTGCTATAACCATCACACTTTCCTCACAACCTTTACATAATAAACCCCTAACAAGTCCATGTTGGCACATAACTTGAACATTAAACTAAAACTATGTCCATCATAATATCGTCAAAATAATAATAATAATAATCTTATAACCGTGTGTGCAATATTTCCATTTGGTACTTTGCCACTTCAATCCACTTACCTAGCCTAGAATATATATAAGGGTCAATTACTCAACATTGAAAACCCCAAAAACAAAAATCACTAGCCTAGCCCCTAAAATGGGGGATTTGTAATTTTTTCACATAGAAAATTATGTGAAAATTGGGGAGGGTAATTTTTGGTTGAAATTTTATTAATTACCTAGCTTAAGCAAAGGAGGGTAACCCTTACACCCGGGTATGTTCCGCCATTGAACATACCCGTTCTGTGTGCTGCCAGAACCGGGTAGGATGGTTTCCACTACTGCGGAGCGTTTCTCTCTCTCTCTCTCTCTCTCTCTCTCTCTCTCTCTCTCTCTCTCTCTCGTCGCTGCTTGCGGGAAGTGTGTGTGAGCGATGGCGTTGCAGTTCTCGAAGCCGCCTGCGATGTTCGCAACAACGGCTGCAACGGCAGTAGCGACGGCGACCGCAATATCATCGTCTTCTTTGCTCCGAATTTCTTCTTCTTCTTCTTCTTCTTCTGTAGCTACTACGATTCATCTCTTGAAGTGCTCTAGTTTTGTTGGCGGAAATCCTGTGTGCTGTCCGCAAATTAATAGAGAGGGAAACAACAACAACAACTGTTGGCAATCTGTGAGTTCTGTGGTAGGAGGCGTGAATGTGCGATGTAGTACGAGTAGTTCCGACAGGAGGGTAGGGTTTCTAGGAAGGTTGGGGCGTGTGTTCAAAGAGAAAGCCAAGAGTGACATACAGCTACTGTTTTCTGGCTTCTCCAAGACACGCGAGAATTTGGCTGTTGTCGACGAACTTCTTACTTACTGGAACTTGTCGGATTCCGAAAACATACTCGATGAACTGGAAGAGGTGCAGTGCTTTTCTTTTTTGTGCTGTTTTTTTTACTCGCTTGCTTGCTTGCTTGCTTACAGGCTGCTGCTGCCGCCGCCTATGTCGCTGCTCACCTAGGAAGAAAACTCTTCGCTCAACTGAAAAATACCTAGCAGGGACTCTTGATTATCTCCTTGCATCAATTCTTTGTGAGCACAACAATCTCTAGAATGCTGCAAGAAGAGAAAGAAAGCATTTCCTGCGTTTCTTGCCGAGGTTGGATTGCAGAAAGAGCTATGCATCCATAATGGATGTGCTCATTTCATTTGCTAATTTTCTTTCATTTGGATGAATGCTTGTTGTAGATTCTTCTTGTCTCACATGCCTCTGTTTGTCTTCAGATGATGCTCATGTCCTTAGACATGGCTATCACCAAAGTACTGTCCAAATTGGGCAGTAGCTTCCTGCATTGTCTTCTTCCTTACAGTAACATCCTACAGTATTGTGCCATCTTTGGACCACAATGAAGAAGGTCCGAACAAGCTGTGATGCATGGGAAGAGGAACTTTTTATCAATTCTGCTGGATTGCATACAGGTTGTGCATGCAGGCAGACAAAAATGCTTCTGGCTGTGTAGAGAAAATTTAGTATCCTTTGTTGTACAAACAGAACAATTTTGAATCAGATGCAGACTGTATTGTTAGGGTTTTGAGAAGTAGTATCCTTTGTTGTACGAAACAAAATGATATTGTTCTGAATTGAATGCAGACTGTGTTGTTAGGGTTTTACTTGCAAGTTTTATTCGACTTGTTGGAACAATTCACCAATGTTGTTCTTGAAAGAACCTCCCACCCCCCACAAGACTTGCCACATATTTGGCTATGTCAAGCAAAAGGGTTTTCATATGCAGATTAGATCTCTTAAGGTCTTGTGTCAAGGAGTGGACTGGCAATCCAAGAGCATGTACACCTAGGTTTCTGTAGTCTTGTTCCCTTCTCCTTCTATCTATCTGCAGGTATTCTCTGAATTATGGCACATAATTTGCATAATTGGTAGCTGGAGAACAGAGAGAGACGAACACAGAATGAAGAAATTAGGGAGAAAATCCAAAAAGAGACTTATTTGGTCACACATTGGCTCTTTTACAGGTGTTGCTTGTCTCAGACTTTGGACCAAGAACTGCTATGAAGATTGTTGACGGCCTCCGCAAAGACATTCTTAAGGGAACTCTCAAATCAGGTCCAGACATCAAGGTTTGTTGCAACTTCAGTTCCTTCTTGTTTGTTCTCTCCACTCTTGGTGAGGTGGGAGAACCAGAAGGATGATCTAATGAATCTCAAGGCTAAATGTACAGATTCTGACATTAGATCATTGTCACAGGATGCCTCTAAAGGTGTACTCTTTTTCTGTAGCAACTGGAGCCAAATGGTTTACAGTAATGCAACATAGTAGTGGATTTGTTGAACTTGATATGGTGCCTGTGCTTTGTGTGACCTTCCTTAGGTTGCACTGAAGAGAATTATCGTGAGACTACTGACTGAAAACGTGAGCAGCACTGAGCTACAGCTTGGCCAAAGGTATTTCTGGGACTCTCATTAATCTGAAACACAGCCTGGAATTATGCTTGGATCACATGGTAATCACAGTTGCCACTGAAAATCCCACATTGTTTATGAGATTTGTTTTAAAAGCTTCCCCCAACCAACAAATGTTGTGGGTTCATCTTGTTTCTGCAGTCGACCGGCTGTCATTATGATTGTTGGTGTCAATGGAGGAGGAAAGACAACCACCATCGGTAAGTATGGAATATTATGGTTTTTTGGGTGCCCATGATGATGTGCTTTTGTGAATTCTATTGCTCCAGGTTAAATAAATGGTGGAATAGCATGCTCCTCTGTATATTGGAATCTCTGTTTGTTAATGCATTTTGACAGCAAATTTGCTGAGGAATTAGACTGCTGTTCTGTACAGGGAAATTAGCACACAGGTTCAAGAACGAGAATGTCAAGGTGTCCCCTCATGTCCTTTCTTTTCACTTGAAATGGAATTTTTCTTTAGTACTCTTATGTTTGGGTTTCCTTTGGCAGTTTACTATGCAGCTAAGTGCTGTAGTGTAACCACTTTCATCTGCATATAAAGTTTCTTTTAGGATCTTGTTTAAGTACTACTGGGTGAGTAACATTACAATGGCTTGTTGTCACGTTAAAGGTGCTCATGGCAGCAGGTGACACCTTCAGAGCAGCAGCCAGTGAGCAGTTGGAGGTTTGGGCTGAGAGGACAGGTTCAGAGATTGTGGTGGGAGAGGGATCAAAACCCAGACCTGCAACAGGTAAAATAAATGCAGAGGATACTTGAGGCTTTAGAAGTCCATGCAACAGTGGGTACTGCTTGAAGGGTTTCCTTCAATTTTTCCTGACCTGTTGCCTCCTGTTGATATACATGTCACAGTTCTGGCAGAAGCTGTCCGCCAAGGTCTGGAACAAGATATTGACCTAGTTTTGTGTGACACCTCAGGACGTAAGTACCTCCACAGGCCTAAGTTTTTTATGGTCCAATTCATATAGTTGACAGATGTCAAACACAACAATAGAGTCTTAAATTGTGTCTTAGGAGTCTTGGGATGTTGCTATTGACAGGCCTCCACACCAACTACAATCTGATGGAGGAGTTGCGGTCTTGCAAACGTGCTATCACTAAAGCCCTTCCAAGTGCACCCAATGTATGTAT
>Ga0116227_10009319_pt1 | contig 17891 bp, 21 predicted proteins | sample S1TSphgellanicum_FD_89693 | JGI IMG/M metagenome (GOLD analysis project Ga0116227, IMG submission 89693) | Host-associated microbial communities from peat moss isolated from Minnesota, USA - S1T2_Fb - Sphagnum magellanicum MG | ecosystem: Host-associated > Plants > Peat moss > Unclassified... | reverse complement strand
CAATTTTGTTCTTCTAAGTTTTGGTGGGGGGGGGAGGGGGGGAGAGGAATTTTTCCATTTTTCCTTTGGTCTTAACATGTTCCATTCAAGTTCCCCATCAGGTTGCCAATGTGTTCCCCAAGGGTGTTTCAATAGCACCTCACTTTAATCCCATATGTTTTGCCCAAAGTCCTCCCCTTCTCACCTATCTAACTGGGCCAAAGGAAGACCCACTTCATCATTCCATAGAATCTTCAATCTTGGGGAGCTTCCATAGTTTCGACTTTCTTTTGTGATGGGCAAATCAAATGGCTCATTGCCCCCTCCAACCCCGCCAAAAAAAAAGTTGGAATTGTGAGGCCACTTAACTAATTAATATGAAACAGAATAAGTACCCCCAAGTAGTCCTCAAATTTCTGCCCATGCCATTAGCCCAGGCCAAAAATGGTGACAAACAGTTTTGGAAAGAGAAATTTCATGCAGCCAATGTGAAGGCTTGGCATGCACTCATGAACATTCCAGTTTTTTTCTTTTTGAAAGGGGGGGGGGACAAGAGTTTTTTTTTTGCCCCCTTGTTCCCAATATGTTCCCATCAAGTTCCCAAATGGTTCCCAAGTTCTCAAAGTGTTCCCAGTTGCATTCCCCAAGATGTTCCCAATAGCACCTGCGTTTTATCCCATATGGTTTACCCAAAGTTCAACTTCCCTGTATATAAACTATAATCCAAAGATCATGTTGGCTTCTATTTTGCAACCAGAGGTGCATCTTTTGGGGGCCGTGCCCAATCTTCCAAGAAAATTGCTTATGGGCAAATCAATATGGGTTCTTTTTAAAGAAAGAAAAAGTTGTGAGCACACACATGATCTGACTAATATGAATCACACTATCCCCAGAAGAGATAAACCCCCAAATTGTATGATGTCTCTGGCATTAGCCTAGGTTGAAAATGTTGACAAACAAATGCAGGAATAGTAATTCTGCTCAGCCAATGAGGCAATGCAGCACCCCACCCACTCTCCCCCCAAGGAAAAAACTGGACCCCTCATGAGTTGCATGTTGAGAGCCTTCTCATTAGCTGGGCATGAAACTTTTATTTTCCAAAACTGTTTGTCATCACTTTTGGCCTGGGCTACTGGCAGGGGCACAACCTGTGAGACATAGTTTAGCAGAACTTACTCCTGGAATTGAATTTTTCTTGGGATGGTATATTGGCATCTGCATGGGTCTCAATAGCATGGTCTCAATAGAGCTGGGATCAGATCAGTACCTAATACAGACATCCAGTGAAGTCATATAACAACAAGAACTGTACAGTAATACAAATTGTGTAAAAAATTACCATAAGGTACAGCAGTAAGCTGCTGCACATGATGAATTGCTCCTGATGATTTGGGAAGAGGCTCCATCCTTTTGTGAATGCAACTCGAGCTGATGTAAAACATGATCAAGCATTCTCTCTTGCGGTCACAAAGAATGCTCAAATATTGGTGTAAAAGAGACTTGTACCCCCTGGCCTTTCAGTTGAAAATGATGCTAGCTCCATTATGTGCACTGGATATTCTAAGTGATATCTGACAATTACAAGTTAGAAATGCAACTTTTGTGCTTTACAATTCCTGGCTTGTTTGATTTGGTTGGGGTTGAGTCACCGAGTTTTGGAGCAACATTGTTGGGAGAGAGTGGGAAATGGACGTCCGGGGAGAGTTTGATTGAACTGGAGTGGCATAAATTGAGCTTTGAGGAGATGAGAGCGATGACCCTGGTGGAAGGATAAGAGTACTAGAAGTTGAAAGTGGCGATGTGGAATCTGCCCTTGGGGATGCAGGAGACCTTCCCCCTGGTGGTAACAAATTCACCTTGATCCTGCAGGCATACAAACAAGAAATTAGAATAGACTACATATGAATGATTCAAAACTTTATCCTCACATTTTGCTAATAGATTATAGCACAATGTGTTGAGATTCAAGCACTTTTGCATGTAGTCAGCAGTCCAGAAAGGTTCCTCAACACACATTCAACTATTGTGTTGATTAAGTGAGACAAAATGGACACTCATAGTAGAAACATCTGCACTCCTGATTTTCAAGTTAACATACTAGTGCTGAACACTCTATATCTGCTGCTTCTACATTTGGTGTCAAAGCAAGTTTGATATCATGGCTGAAGCAGTTTGATAAAGAGTTCTAGTACTACTGAGAAAAATCACAAGAAAGTGTCCCATGAAGGCTATTCATCGAGCTCCTAGCCTATTGTGCCTAAATCTCCCCAGTTAAATATTGGACTATTTGCAGTTCCATTGAACTTCTGATGAGAATCCTGAAAATCTTTGAAATCCAACGTTCTCCAAACAACCACTGAAGTTAAGATATGTTTGTTGTATCTTACTTGTTATGAATGTCGATGTACTCATCTGTCTCATCCAAAATCTCCTCCTGAACAGAAATCCAACAATAGTACAAGTCTGTCATGAGATTCCGAATGCATTCACATTGGACAAATTGGATGCTTAGACGTTTATTCTCTGAATTCAGATGAGAAACCTCATTTGCAACTAATGCAAGCTGAAGAAGCATTGCTGCGCTGGTTGCTATACATACTGTTCCTAATACGAAGACATCAGAAACAGGAGCCTGTACAGTGGGAAAAATGCAAGAGTTTCCACCTGTAGGAGCTCCTCAATGAGATCTTCCATGGTTATGATTCCTACCACCTCTCCATCATCTGAAAAGTTTGGCAATGATTCTTCCCCAATTTCCAGCACATTGGAAGCTCTAGTAAGCTCCCACTTCTTGCTGCGGTGACGACTGCCAAATGCTTCTTCATCTAAGCCCAGAACTGTAGTGGAAGCATTCAGTTGAGCACTGTAGGAAGTGCTAAAGCAAGTTGGAAGAGAACTGCCATGATCACTACACACAGCTCCACTCTCTCCTTGTCCTCTTTTCAGTGAATTCTGTTCATCTAGGATGCCATCATGAATGTATTTCCGTTCAGGAATTTCTGGAGCTGCATCTTCATGGGAACCAACATGAACAAATGATGAGTTTCTCTAAATGGAGCATCATCTAGAGAACTGGGAAGAAGAAAATTCTGTGGATCAGACAAGAAAGAAGAAAATGCTTTAGATCAAGAAGACATACCTAAAAGATAGGAGCTCCTACTCTTGAGGGGCTTAGATTCATTGATCGATTTTGAATGCTTTTGTTGACCAAATTTCCGATCCAACTTCAAATCAGGGCCTTGCTGTGTCAAATTAGCCTTTTCCTTCTTGTACTTCACAACAACAGCCATATGACTGTGTCCTTTCTGAAACTCATTCAAGATGTCATATAGAGGTGCCTCTTCCACTATCCTGATCAACCCCAGGCCCACACATTTTCCTCAAACAGTAGAAGTTCCATCTATCATGTACTCAAGCAAGGCAGGTAACAAGAAAGTGCCACAAGGCAATAACACCTGGAGTGCTAATCGCACCATTGAAATCAACGCCATACTGCTGAATCCTGTTTCATGCAGTGGCAAATTTACTATTTGAGCTAAACAAACATTTTCAGTCCAATTTGCACCTATGGTTATAGAATGATTTCATAATAAATAGGCATTTTATGAACTGGTAAGAAAGATGAGGTATGTCAGTGAAACTATATACACAGGACAGTGTGCCAAGGGTGGAAACCTGGGTATTTTTCGTATGGTGCAACTCCTCACAGGGGTCTCATCTTCTGGCCGGAGAGTCAGTAAATTTTTGACCTGTCACCCAAAATGCAAAAGATCCATATCAACTCAAAAACCATATGTAATCTGTTCAAAGGATGACACAGGACTTGTAAAGGCCTCTTGGTAATTACCAATCATGTGATTCCAAGACATAGAGTTAAATTGCCAATGACTGCTCTTTGCATTTATGGACTTCTTGCCCTAATTACCAGAAGGAGACCAACAATATTAGTTGGTTCCCCAATGTAGACTGGAACCCGGCTGTGGCCCTTTGCCATTATGATGTTCATAGTTTCACTGCAATGCCACAAGATCAGGTATGAGAACCAGGTGGTTCATTCTTTAGATTGTACAGAGTGCAAAATGTCTAATACTCCATGGTGTGAGTTGTGCTGTAATGTTAGGAAAAGGTATAAATGGAGCAAGAAATAATCTAAGAAGTATTCCACAAAGTTGCACTCGTTACCAACAATTAATGTGGTACAACTCAAAATTGACGAAGCTTGATGATGTGATGAAAATACACATGCAGAATTCTCTAAGTTGTCAGAGCTGCAGACTATTCTTTGCTTCAATTGATTCTTATCCACTGACAATGAATTGCTTACAATTACATGACAATCTTACGTACAGGTCAAGTTTTGCTGTCACGTCAAGTGAAAACACAGACTCAATAGCAGTCATTGCTTGGGATGCAGTCTTTTCTGTCAGCTCCAAAGCTCCAGCAATTATTGTGGTTTCATCATGTGTTAATTCACCACCTTTCCCAGCCTGAAAACTCCCCCATCAAGTCATACAACAGACCAATAGCAAGCTCCTTTGCATTCCCAATGCAGCCTCCATAATGGCTGCAACCCTTTCAAACATTGTGAAACACTGGGTTATGCATTCAACTAATACTGGGCCAAATATCATGTTCAGGATATTTTGTTGTTGGTCTATGTACAGGAATATAGAAAGGCTAGTGCCTGAAAAAATTACCTCATTGCCATGCAAGTTCACAAGTGTTTTCAACTCAGCCCGCCGAAACAGTGGTGCATGGTCCTTGCCAAGAATTGTATCCAGGAGCTGCTCCATAAGCAAATGAACCTTTCAAAGATGTTGCAAGTGAAAGACATTCTTGGACCAGAGAACTACTGGATGGCCACAACAACAAAAGCTTGCCACTGTGACACACCCATCTGCTATTAATTGTCAAACAGTGCCCTACCGTATGTTACAGTATGGAAGGAAGTATAGAAACGTAAAACAAGGAAGACCATTGCAACAGACCAAACTGCAGTTGGAAGTTGACTAGCTAGCTTTCAACATGTCCCCCAAAATAATTATGAGAATAGGGCTGAGCATTGAGCAAGGAGAAGGTGGGTACAGAAAGTACCTTGCTAATTGGATAAGAAACTGGGAAGAAAACAACAAGCAGTATGCGAACTACTGGTGCCATGGCTGCTCCAACAGCCAATCCATGTCGAGAACAAACTGCTTGTGGGAGAATCTGAAACAGGTACGGAAGGAAAGGGGTTATTTCATAAAACTGGTTCAAAAGTGTCACTGTGTCATGAGGATCTAAAGCACTACAAGTGTGCACAAGGCTGCATGTTGAAAGTGGCTTTTGTAAGTTTAAATAAATGGCAGTGTCCAGAGCACAAAACAATATGTTATTTACCTCTCCAAACATCAGGATTAAGGTCACTGAGATGAGAACCGCACCCCATGCTTCAAGCAAAGCATCAAGAAAGATAGGCAGCGCCTGGTGACAGAAGCATATCGAGTAAAAAACTGATTGATCTGGACATCCCTTCTGACCACTCACTGAAAAACTGACATTGTTTTATGTTGCGCTTCAGACACCGTTTGAAACAGGAGGATGAGGATGAGTTATTGAACTGAAGATTTCTTTCTGGCAGGTGGTCAAATGCCTATTCTGAAAACTTTCACAAGAGTTATGGCATTGGCATGCCAAATCAGAAGTCAGCAATTTGCACAAAACATGGTTTTGCAGGCAGATACAGACATTTTGCATTGATCAAGGATTGCTTGAGAAGAAAAAGGAATCACTGAGCAGCATCAGTACCTCCATTGCAAGTGCGTTCCCTATCAACAAGGTACACAGCAGCAGATGCTGGTTCTTCACAACTGGTAGAATTTTTTCTGTAGAGAAAAGGAACAAACCCAGCCACTTAGCAGAATGCAAACATGAAGGAATTTTTTGCCGAGAAATGAGTTCATGGCACTGTTTCTTTACACGGGGCAGCCCCTCGAAGAACCTTAGTGCTATAGACGATCGCAGTAGAAAAAAGTGCAACACAAAAGGTTACTTCAAGAACAAGGAGAGAGAGAGATGACAAAGGACATGGGCCGCGTGTTGACAGAGAGAGATACACGAAGGAAGTGAGGGCTCCGGGATGAAAGCAAACCTGCATGTTTCTTATCGGCAGGTGTGCCTGATTTGATAAGAACTTCAAGGTCTACAAGCCCCAGCGACATGAGCCCAAGCGTCAATCCCGACATCAGGCCCGCAAACAACACCAGTCCGATTATCACCACAACATATACGTAGAAAGTTGGCGTTCCCGGCGTCTCGTGAGCCATTTGCTTGCTTCTCTTGCCACTCTCGACTGTTGTTGCCTTTCGACTATAACCAGCAGCAGCAGCAAAGCAAAACTCAATGAACAAAGAAAACAATTGACAAGCTTCTCAATTCTTGTGTGGAAGAAGACAATGGAAGATGACAGTCTCCCCGTATTGATGCAGAACCTGAAGCGTCAAAGTGATTTGCCAGTCCTCGGGTGTTGGATCCTGCTCTGGACAGTTCTTCTTGTAAGGCGACGACAAGAGATTAGAATCGAAAGGATGTCAAGAATATGGAGCGAAGCTAAGATTGCCTCTTTCTTCTGTCTGTGTGTTTAGAGAACGAACGAGGATGTGTTCGTTCCGGATCCACGAGCAATGTTCATGTTTACGATGATGATGGCGCAGCAGCAGCGGACTTATTAAGCTTTCATAGCTCCTCGTCCTCAACTTTGTTCACCGACTGCCAAAAACTGCTTCGAAAAACTCCCCGTAATTGAACTACAACCGAGGAGACATCAATACCGGATCCGATCCGCCGCTGTGAGTCCTGCTGTCACAGAGACATTCAATTCCGCAGTGAAGAAGAGTCAATCGTGAATGCAGTTGGATCTCAAATCAAACTTCCTGTCAGCCGCAGACGTTATCGAAACTGGTTCCACACCGGTCTACAAGAGACTACAACATGCTTCGTGTATGCAAGAAAAATACGACATATTGCAGGAAAAAATTGACACGAGCAACTTTGCGACGGAAAGCAAAAAAAAAGAGAAAGAATCATCACCTGCGTCGATAGAAGAAGATCAGTCATCTTTTTGTTGGACAAAGGGACCTCCGAATTGGAGAATCAGGAAGAGAGGAGAGAGAGGGATAGAGGCCCCCCGGCGAGGAGACGTGCTTGTGAAGAAGCTCCTCCCAAGGAATGTGCATTTTCTTTACCCGCAGCGGCTACTCCACACATCATGATGCCCAAAACCTCGTAGTCTCGCGCATTTTTCCCTCTGCACAAAAGCTTGAAAAAACGGGAAAAAAAACACACGCACACACTCCTAATAAGCGTGTAGGTAGTCTTTTCCCACAAAAAAAAGAAAAGAAAATAGTAGATACACTACCGCAACAATGATGATGATATAATCCCCAAAAAATCAGAAAATGGAGCGGAAGAAGAATACATACGTAGGTAGATCCTGCGCCCACACCTCCTCTCTCTCACGAGAAAAAAACTGCCTCACGTGTAAAAGTCCGGTGTAGGAAGGAGGCCGTTACAAAACTCTTCACAGAACATAACAAAAACAAAAAATATGCTGAGAAAAACAGGCAGCATATTTTGTAAGGAAAAGCGAATGATGAACACAGGATGAGTTTCCCTGCTCTCACTTAGAAAGAAAGATACACAAAGACAGAGCTCCGCCGTGGCTGGGGAAAATAAAAAGCTCTGGATTAATCCAAGGTGATGTATTAGAGTAAATAGGTTGGTGAGTGAACATTTAAAAAGCAAAGGAGGTTGAATCCTCACACATTGTTCCTTTGTTTCTGAAACTCAAAGAACATTTGTAACTCTCCACCTAGCACTTTAGATGTCACAAAAATTATGCAATTTGATAAAGGAATTGAAGAAAATATGGGATGTTTGGTGTAAGAGGGTTTAATGTTCAACAAGTGGCTCTATCACGAGAAGCTCTGTCTTGAAAATAAGAAATTACATTTAATGTTTTACTATGAACTCAAGTTATATTGGATGAAAGTTTATTGGTTTTATGAAAAATCATTAAAATTTATTTTTCACATTTGTACTAAAAAATAAAGTTTTCTAACCATCTTAGAATTCATTCTACATGTTTAGAAATTGAAACCATAGTTTCATTATCTTTTCTTTAATCATACAAATGAATATAAAGTTGTAAATAATTATATTACTTAAGAAATTTTATATAATTTAGACAATTTTTAGCAATGTGCATGAAGTATTTCGATGTTTGAAACAAACATCAATATTGAATGGATATAATTTACATGGAAAGATTTTTATTTTTTGTCTCATTTTCATTTTGAATTTTGAGAATTTGACATTTTTTATATTTGTTTTTGTCACATTTTGGGTTTAGGTTTTTTATGAAAGGTATATTGTTACGATGTCTGATGGGTGTATGTGTGGAGAACAATCATTCAAAAATTTTGTGTTGGTATTGATATTTATGTTTTTTTTTGCATGTATGGTCCATGAAAAAAATGTAAAACTACAAATTCAAGCCACAAGGTGCCAACATTTTTGGAGTAATTAATTAGGTGGAAAATGCAACATCTACATGCATATTTTCACAAACGTTACACTTTAAATAAATGGAAACATTAATGGTTTTTTGTTATACATTGGAAGTGTGTTTGGTAATTTGAATGCAATATAAATTGGTTTGTGAAAATCTAACCAATATGTGTTTTTTACATTAGATTTGCATTCATTTCCAAAGATAATTGCCCATATATGATAATTGGGGTCTAACTTTTGTGATGTTTTCACTAAATTGTGATTTTAATTGGAATTTATCCATGAAATATAATGGTTCTTGTTTATTTTTCGGTTGGTTATTGTCTTTTAGATTATTAACATTAAAATCTCCCATAATGATGATTAAACAATGTTCAAAAAATTGTTAAATTATAGTTTGAAGATTGTTTAGGAATGTAAAAATTGAACATGAATGAACTTTATACACACATACAATATATATACTTTTCATGTATTAATATAAAAAGTTGTTGCTATATAATTTAAACCATCATTAATTATTGTATTTAAGGAATCTAAGTGCATGTGTATGTCATACATCATCATTAACCCATGACCATTATGCATTGAAATATATGAATACTTTGATGAATTTTATAAATTTGTGCACATCTATTGATGCATGGTGTATTCTTGTTTTTATAAAACATAAGATATGAGACATTTGAAGGTTATGATCATGATTGATGGATTCGTAATGTTGGCGTAAAGAAGTTGTATTCAAGGGTTGTATAATTACATGAGAATTATGTAAGTTTTTTAATTAAAAAATTAATAGTGTCCAAGTTGTAATTGTTTTCAATCTATTCATTTCTACATGTACTTTTAGATCCACATAAAAAATTTCATGTTGGAAAGGAACTAACAAGAATTATTTTTCTTTTGTTTGAATGGGGGATAATACTATATATGTTAACCCATGTTTTTTTAATGTCAATGGGATCAAAACCAATTCATCTAACGATAATCCATGAGAATGATGAATGGTTCTTGTTATTGCAAGTTGAATTGGAAATTGAATCCTTATTATGATAAATGATTGGAATTTACCAATTCTTATATCTTTGAAGATAGGTTCAATTGGTGTCCATTTTTATTCAATGTTGTAATCATAATAATGATTATACTTTTCTCTTATTAGTGTTCCAATTATAAAATTTTGAAACATTATCCATATAATATTTTTTCACAATATGTTGTTAATGCTTTTAAAATGTCATCAACTCCATTCACAATACCATCAAATGTTGCATAGTTATTAGCACATTATTTAACCGACACATCTATTTTTTATATTGATTATAGAGTGTAAACCTACAATTTTACTTGGATCATTTGAGAGTTTATAAGATGGCAGGCATGATTGATGGTTGATGTCCACTGCTTTGAAAATAACAGTGGGACCAAATGTGCTAGTAAACACATTTTCATTGTGTTTTTGCATAAGTTTAGTTGTATAAAATAAATGCAAAATAGTAAAATTGTTGGGTGGTTATTGATTACAAATTAAATTTATGGATTTAATATCCTTTTTATTTTATATTGCAGTATGATTTTTTTTCAAAGTTTGTATAAAAACCATATCAAACATAACTTTATTTGGTTCATAACATTGGACATATGTTTGCCAAAAAATTGGTGATAATGCATTAACATTATCTTTGATATTTTGAAAGATTCAACTATCTTTCACAGGGGGTGCTTGATAAAATTCATTTATCATGATAACATCAACACCACTAAAAAAATTGTTTTGAATGTGTTTTATGGATCTTAGCATATTATTTACAACATTAAACATTTTAACACCAACAAGTGATATTTCATCTATCACAATAAATTGTAAATGTTCATATCGACATGTAAGCCTATTTAATAAGTTTGATGATAAGTTTAATAAACTAGATAAGGATTGTTGGACAAGTATGTTCAATGCTAAATGTATTGTTAAGCCGTCAATATTGAAAGCATATTTATTTGTTGATGCCATAAGTAAACCTTGGTTTTTATTAAGTCAGGAAGATATGTCTTTATTGTATAATCATAATAATCCTTAAATTATGAGTTTCAATGTAAAAGTTTTACCAATTCCAACACCCCTTGTCAAAAATAAACATATCAATGTATCAAGGTACAATTGATTTTTATGCACAACAATATCAAATATTAATATTTTTTTTCATTTAATTTTCTAAGTAAACTATGATATTCAAATTATTGCATCATTATGAAATATGATATTTTGTGAAATTTTCATTTTCTAAAAATTGTGATTTTTGGTCTAATCCATTACATGATTGAATGACAAAGTCAAATCATAAATCATAGTGTTCAAAATTAATTGTGTTTATTACAAAAACTGTAGGACGTCGATCATTTACTTCATTATTTACATCGTTAGTCCAAATGTTCGTTGAATACAATGGTTTCGATTTTGATCTATTAACTCATTTAGCTCTTTTGTATTTGGACATGACATTTAATAATTCAAAATAGATTTAATCTTAGAAATGTCATCATGTTGTTGACAATATGCATCATGCTAAATTACATTAGTTCCAAATTAAGAATTTTTTGAATTTTGAAATGGTGAATGTAATAAAACTTGTTTTCTTGACCAATTTTTAATATATTTATTATAATTTACAAACCTAATAATTTTGGGTTTGTGATGTTTTGAATTTTTTTAATGTTATAAAAGAACTAAATTCTACTAATGACAACGATTCATATTGATTAGGACAATTAATATATTTGTTTATGATCAATCAAAACATTATATTAGTTGAATTTGGTCTAATTCATTTAATGGAACTTGTGATTTTAACACAAAAACATGTTTTTTAAAAGGGGAAATATTTATGAATTGAAATGTTTGAAATGAATGATATAATGGTAAAGAAAGCACAAGGTAAGTAACAAGTTGAGCAACCATTTGTTGGGCATTAAAAAAAACATTACCTAACTTTTGAATTCTTGTATTTGCATATATATTATTTGCAATGTATTTTTTTACAATAGACTATAGTTATGATGTTATTGATTTATTTATTTTTGTCATATATGATGTGCAATATGTTATACTTGCATATGGGTCCAAGATAAATTGAATATTTGTATTTGCAAACCACAAATGAATAACAAATATATTAAATGCATTATTTTTTATGTTTTTAAGAGTTCATTTTAAGAAAATGTACAGCTCTGTTAATTTAATTTTAAAACTTAATATATATGTATTTTCACCAAACTTTAAATATTTTAAATATTTTAAAAATGATATATCATCATTTTTAATAAATATTTTAAAGATTGAAAAAAAAAATTGCTTGTGTTTAGAGGTATTATTGTGAAAATGGATAATTTCCATTTATTTGAAAAGGTTCTAAAATTTTTGTTTGAAGCATAGGAGGCAATGGGTAATGAAATTTACAAACAACATGATTTTATTTTTTACATGTACATGTATGTTCATGTTATTGTGCATTTCGTCATGGTTTTGATAACAATGATACATCATTAGAAATATACATGTCTATAAATTGTTCAATTTTTTCATTTGTGTGTACTCCATACACAAGCGCATTTTTTATTGATAAAAGTCCATGGTCATGTAAGCTACCATGATTTTGGAATTTAATGACAAAATATATATATATATATACCCAAAAAATAATGATCTTTTGTGATAAGTTTGCGAAAACAAAATGTTTTATCATAATATCTTGCACATGTGACAGGGTTAATTCGTATTAATTCTACTGTACAAACAAATTGGAGGTCTTTTATTTTATTTGAAAAAATTAATCTTGAAGCATGTAATGTGTGAAAAACTTTAATGAAAGGATCCCATAATCTTTCAGTAAATGTAAAAATGACAAAGAACGTTGGAAGACCAAATTGTCAAATCACTACAAATAATTTTTTTCACAACTTTTGAAAATATTCAAATGAATTACACAAAATTTCCAAATAATGATAATTTAAATATGGTTTGAAAATATTACCTAAATTTGGTTTATATTGTACTTGATAAACTTTTAAAGTTCTACCACATAGTTTTCCATTTCATATTCACACCCAACTAGAACCTATGATTTTTTAGATGGAAATTTTAACAATTTTTTTAAATGTTAGAAATATTTGTTGAAAAATCCCCAGATTTATGAAATAATTCCCATTGAGTTATTTGTTGATATGAAAAACCTTCAAAAAATTGTCGAGGTTGCCCATAGAACAATGTTGGAATATTTAGTTCTTTTGAATGTTTATATTTAAATAAACCTAAAAAATGAAAGTTTTGATTTGGGGCAATGGAATATATAGTATTTTCATAATCCATTATTTTTGGAACATCTAAAAACTTATGTATCATTGAATTTGTTGGTGTACAATGTATTTAATTCTCGTCAAAAGTAGAGTTATTAAATGATGCATTATTATAAGTAGGAATTTGAAAATTTGAATCCATATGCAAAGCAAACAAACTTGCTCATTGATGATGAATGCTAACATTCAAATCTTTATATAATGGTGTTTCAATTAAATCTCGTAAATTGATCATCACCATATTTGACAAACATTTCTTAACATATAAAATGATTTATATTCAAGACGTCATTTAAGAAATGCATCTATTGTTTCACCATCATGTGGTAAATGTGGTAATATTGATTAAGTTTGATCCACATTTGCAAGGACATCAATAACATTACCATGCATTTGATATTGCTCATACCCCTGGAGTTTATAAATTTGAGCAAAAGCAAAACGTGGTGAAATAAAACATTTTTATAATTGTGTTAATTTTTGGATTAATGGAATAATTTTGTTTCTAGAAATTTTATTTGGTACTTGATATAAGGGTGGTTTATTTTCAGTAATATGACATAAACAACTTGTACATATTTATGATGTTGAATTAGGTTGTATTTGAATTTGAAAATATATAGAAAGTTGTTTTGACAATTGATTTGAAAAACATTTAAGTTTTTTTTAAAAACATAACTAAAACATGGAATTATGGGAACACCTTGGATTTTTTAATTATAAATTACAATGTATATTGAATTATGTGTATTTTCCTTTATATTAACATCATGTTCTATTTTATTTGATTCAACATCATGTTTTGCAAAAAGTTGTTGTGTGGAAATTAGTTCTTTAATTTCTTTTAGAGTGCATTGAACATATGACAATTGAACTTTGTCATTTATGAAATATTCTTGTGATTTTCTTGTCTATATATTTCATGTGATTCATAATTTGTGATCTTGTTATTTTAATATTTAAAAACATGTTGATGAATTTAAAGATTTTTGTGTAATAAGTTAGATTTGGACAAACCGCTAATAATTTAAAAATATTGTTGTCATAAAATGCCCAATCAAAATATTCTTTTTTTCTTTTTTGTGTTACATTAGGTTCAACAATCAAATGGGAATGTTCCATTTGAATTTTGGAATTTTTAAAATTTTGATAAAGTGAATTGAAATGAAAGGATTAAACAAAATCTCATTGACATGAACTTTTGTGTTGTTTTTCAAAAACAATTGTAAGTATTGAATATAATTTCTAATTTATTTTTTAATAATATTTGTATAACAAGAAGTGTTAAACAATGAAACAACATACTCCAATGGTGAATCCTAATTATTTTTCAAAATGTCCATTAATACATAATCAAAATTTTCATTTCAATAAAAATGTGTAGTTAATTATGATAATTGAATAGGAGGTTGTCGCATCACTAATTCTGAAAGATATGGAAAATCATTTAAATTTATGGTAACTTTGGAATCATTAACTTGAAAAGTATGCAAAAACCTAAATAAACCATTAACATATTGAATTGGTTCAAAATGTTGAGAACTGTACATTATTTGTAAGGGGATAGATTGAAAATTCATGCCGCATCGAAACATAATGTGTTTTGATACTTTATTTCAAATGTAAACTAACCTTTGTAAATATTCAACTATTCAAAATATTGTAGTGAAATTTCCCCACAAACCTCCCATAGTAGTAGTTAATGCCATTTTTGTCACATATTAATGTTCATTTGTGACCATGCCTTGATGCAAATCAAACAAAAAACTTGGATTTAATTTTCAAACATGACTTTGTTGGGTTTTTTTTATATTCAATAATAAACATTGATTTAAATGTGCCATGTTATTTTGGCTCAATTCAAGATATGATAAATGATTATCCAATAAATATGATATACAATCAAAAAGATAATTGTTTATTTCATATTTACATGTTGAAACTAGATGAAGGCCACATGAATGCAATACATGTTCAAATGATGAATCAACAAGATTTAATGAAGGTGTTTCCATTATTATTAACTTCAATTTAATGGATATTTATATAAACAAAAACATTGTTCCCACATAAACACATTAAAAATAAATAAAATCGATGACTAATTGAAGACTATTTACTTTTTTCTCTTGTTTTTTTTGAAAAATTTCTTGCATTGAAAAACTTTTTATATTGGAAATTTACTTAACTAGAAAAATTGCTTGAATTAAAAAATTGATAGCATTGAAAAACTTTTAATTAAAAAAATATTAATGTTAAAATTTTGCATATATTGAAAAAAAAATTCATTGAAAAACTACTTGCATTGAAAAACTATTTATATTGGAAAATCATTTGCATTCAAAATCTACTTGCATTAAAAAACTATTTTCATTGAAAAAAATTGCTTGCATTACAAAACTATTTTCATGAAAAAAACTATTACATTGAAAAAACTACTTGCATTGAAAAATTACTTTCATTGAAAAAAAATCCTTGCATTGAAAAACTACTTTCATTGAAAAAATTATTTACATTGAAAAATTGTTTGCATTCAAAAAACTAATTTCATAAAAAACTACTTTCATTAAGAAAAATGCTTCCATTGAAAAATTGCTTTCATTGAAAAATTATTTCACATACAAAATGTTGCATTTAAAATTATTTTTGGCATTTGATGGAAATTAATGTATAAGAACTTTCGTTTCTTCTATAAAAAAACTATGAAAATGACTATACAATATGGGTTATTTAAACCAAATTTTGATATAGGGAGTTTCCACATATATAAATTTTCATATACTAAAGGTAATTATAGAAAGGTCACACAAAAACTATCAACAACCTTAATGTCTAAGAGGATTTTTATTTAAAAATTGATTTTGATTCAACAAAATCAAATTTGCGTTTCACACTCCATTGGACATTATCATTAGGAATAATTGTCGAAGGAGCAACCAAAGTTTCGCCCTTCAAACTGGTTTTTGGTTGTGGGATAAATTGTTGGATGTCTTTTTTAAAGCTAACAAGGGCAAATGTGGTCAATAAATGAAATTTACCATGAATATGAATTGAAATGAAGAATTGAACTTATTTTGGACAAGGCAAATCCAAGAATTCGGATTCTGTCATATGCATAATTGCTTCAAGCCATTTACTCTCAATAATCAAGAACACAAGTTCATCATTGGTTACAATGTAACCACGAAAAAAACTTAATTTTTGAATTGTTGATTTTGAATGACAAATGTTACAATAAACACCGCATGTTGGATAAATGTTGACATTTGTTACATGACAACTTCCACGTGCTTTTTGAAATGGAGGTGTAGTAGGGCTAGCTATGGACAACACTCTAGTCACCTAGGAACAAAAGATAATATGTTCAAATGAAAAGGTAAATGAAGATGAACATAAACATAAAGAAATGTGCAAAAAAGGTAGATCAATCAAAAAATTATTAAAACCATGCACACACATACATATAATATGTAAATTAAAAAAATGAAATGCATAATAAAAGATGTTATGGAAACATAACAAGGCAAAGAATTAAGACCTAAAGAAAAGACAAAGAATAAGATTAAAAAAATAATAACAACAAAAGAAATATATTTGTAAGAAAAAGGTCATTCAAACATGGAAAAAACCATTATACCCCCTTCTTTCAAACCATATATCTCTTTTATTCGTTATTTTTAAAAAAAGATTTAAAAAGCTATGGGCTGAAATTTAAAGCTTTACAAATGGTCTTGGACATGCAAAAACATTAGACCTATATATATATATCTTAAGCTTCAAAAAAAAAATTGGTTTTTTTATGCTTAAACCTTACATTTTCACCTCCTTCACTTCCATAAGCCACATCTTGTCCATTTAAAAACTAATTCTAGTGATTTTTATGACATTAGATGCACCAAGAGAGGGGCTACAAAATCTTTTAAATGTTCAAAAGCTATTGACCAATGTGGACAAAAATATATAACTTTATTTATAAGGGATTTTCACATATTTGTTTATTTCCCATATTGAAATTACAATATGTTATTCTTTGAACAAATACATTCCAAACTTTTTATCCCATATTTTTTACCCAAAAACGAATTCCATTAGATTATATAGAGACAATTTTTTCACTCCTAGTATTAACATTGTATTTTATGTTTAGTATATAATAGAACATGGATTTTTGTTCTTTAGAGATATAAAATTAAAAAAAGTCATATCAATGTAATTTTATTTTCTATAGATCATTTTAGTCAGGAAAATTATGTGACCACCCGATTATCCCCTCCTCAAGGAACAAAAAAACCAAATGGTTCTTTTTGCTTTTTTTATATTAGATTTGGGTCTCTTCTTTTAAAAGAACCAAATCTCCTTAGGAAGAAGTGAATTGGGTTGAGCATTTGAATCTCCTTACTACTTAGGCAAAAAAAAAAGTTTGAACCTAGATTGCAAAAGACCATTTGGTTCTCACTCGATTGATTTTTTATTTCTTTTTTTTCGTTTAGAAACCTAGTGGCCACCAAGTCGCTCCACGCTAGATTGTGAATGACAACTTGTTGGCCACCAAGTCATTCCATGTTAAACTACGAATGATGATTTGGTGGCCATTAGGTTGGTTTTTTTTTTGCTTGGAGACCTAATGGCCATTAGGTCATTTGATGTTGGACGAAGGATGAATTACTAGCCACAAGGTTTCCAAGTGAAAAGTTAATTAATTAATTAATATTTTTTGGCTCTTGGAAACTTGGTGGCCACCAAATCATTTGACGCTGGATTCTGAGCGACATGGTGGCCACAAAGTTGTTTAACGTTGGACCGTGAAGGACAATTTGGTGGCCACTGGGTTGTTTTTTTTCCCCCACTTGGAGACTTGTGGCCACTAGGTTGTTCGACGTTGGATTGTGAGGGATGACTTAATGGCCACTAGGTCGTTTGATGCTGGATTGCGAGAGATGACCTAGTGGCCACCGGTGACGCACTCCCAAGTCCCTTGTTGAACCCACTTGAGGGTCTAACTATGTAAAGTT
>Ga0116227_10009318_pt1 | contig 17892 bp, 15 predicted proteins | sample S1TSphgellanicum_FD_89693 | JGI IMG/M metagenome (GOLD analysis project Ga0116227, IMG submission 89693) | Host-associated microbial communities from peat moss isolated from Minnesota, USA - S1T2_Fb - Sphagnum magellanicum MG | ecosystem: Host-associated > Plants > Peat moss > Unclassified... | reverse complement strand
TGTCAATATCAGAGTAGAACATTCAAACCCATTTTTTTGGAACAAGACATGAAAATGAAGAACTAGACTTGGGAAATGGAACTTGAAAGGCATGCTGAAATGCATTATGTTTCTTTGCTTTCTCTTTACATGTCAAAGCTTTATCCTTGTTTATGTTTCTCTCTATCCTCCTCAAGTAATGAAAATACCAGGATAGGTTGGCTGGTCACTGTCCATGTTGTTTGAATGTTCTACTCTGATATTGACACATCCCAGCATTAGGGTTAGGGTTAGGGTTTAGATTCAGAGATTTTACATAAAAAATTTGTCAAATTCCCTCCCCTCCTTTGGAAAGTTTCTTTTGTCCGTGGGACTTTGACGCCATCCAATGTGTAAGCTTTTGACTTAGTCCAAGCCTTAAGGTGGATTTTTTTAAGGAGACCATCACACAAACATTAATGTCAAATAGGTATGTCAAATGGGCTTGTAGCTTTTGTTTTCACACTTTGGGGCTTTCAACTAGTTGATTTTGGTGATTGGATTAGTATTTTTGTGAATGGGACTTAGTCAGTGGCGTATATAGTCCACACTTGTGGTTTCGTCATCAAGCCTACCAAGCCTAAGTGTTGGGTTCCAAAAAGACATCAAGCAAACAACCCAAGTGGTTGTTAGGTTTAAAGTTTAGACTAAAGGGGATTAAACAAGCAACTAGGCTACATTGCCTTTTATTATAGTGGTTAGAAAGTGTCCATCTCCAATGAGGAAGGAATGGGCTTCATAGCCTTAAGGATCAAAAGGACACCCCATTCACACTTCCTCAACAAACTTGACATTTTTACAATTCCTTTGAAACTGAAACAAGGGATGAGAGCTTTTATTTTTTGACCCTTTTATTTGATATATATATTTCCCACCATAGCAATCTTAATTTTAGTTTTTTTTTTTTTCAGGGTGGTGAAGTCACAATTAAAGTAGTTATATTTTTATTATGTCCAAAATTAGTATCATTCAAGTACCAAAATAAAAATAAAATTCTTTAATTGATGAACTATAAGAGAAATTTCTATGGTTTTTTCAAAAAACGGAAAGCAAGGAATTTGGATGTTTTCAATATAAAATGATGTTTAAGTTTTTTGCTAAAAAAAATATGTTGGGGATAGGAAAAACATGTTCCTTGCCATTACAAAGTGGTGACTAACTTTTAGCACAATATGTAATATAATATTACATGATAAGTTTATGTGTTGCAATTGTGACCAAGGAGAGAGATACCCAGTGGGTGCACTGACTAATGACAACCACAATGACTCAAGGTTGTTCATTGCACCTTGGAAAAGATCTCAAGGGCTTATTATTATGTTCAACAAATATAAAGCCATATTATTATGGAGTACTTAGCTTGGGGTGTGTAAGCAAAACCACATACCCTAATAATACCTTGGCCAATTTGACACTAATTATATTATTTCCATAAATGTTGAAATTATCAAAAATTATTTCTTGAAAATAAAAAAATATTGTGAAGGAAAAATAGTGAATATTTAGGAATTTTTCCTTTCAAAACCATTTTTTTGGGTATTTCATTAAATTGCAATGATAAAAATACTCAAAATTCAATATCTACCACAGCTGAGGTTAAATTTTTTCCAAATCACCTTCATTGAATCTTCATCTTGGAAGGCTTTCCAAGAATGTGACGAGAGATGCCCAAATTTTCGTATAATTTTTAGTATTGATTTAAAATAAAACTTTAATGAAAAATCATTCAATATTCAATGACTTCTCCACCGTAGGTGGAAACATTATGAAACCAACTCAATGCACCCATACTCTTCATAGGCTTTCAATAGTATGAAGAGTGTGAGGCGAGATGCTATGATTTGGGAGTTCTCAACGTGACAAACAAATAAAACAAACAAAATACCTTCAATTAGTGTGACCTATGTTGTTGGCACGAGTTTGAACTCATTACTCAACAAATTTCTTTTTTTTCAAAACTAAAATTTGCAGTTTTATGAATTTTCAATGCTGAAAGTAGCACACAATTCAATATCTCCCACATAGAACGGGTTTCAAAATTACAAAATCATCTCCATAAAATCGTTCTCATTATCAAATTTCTAACAAAATATCGGAGTTGCACCCCAATTCTCGTAAAAAAATTGTTTTCATTTTATTAAATTTTCAATGAAGAATTTGTTCAATTCAATAATTTTTGCATTATATGACGAAATATTATGAAATCACATGGATGCACATGTACTCATTGAAGGCTTTCCAATGATACCAAGACCATGATAAGGGGTGTTGCGATTTAAGAGATTTGAACGTGACAAACAAAACAAAACAAACAAACAAACAAACAAACTTAATAAATAAATGTGGTTTGGATAATGTATATAAATTTGATTATAAATGCAAATAAATTCATGAGAATATTTCATTCGATCTTATTAACAATGAGCAAGTTATCATGATCTTCATCATCAATTGCATGACATTTGGTCATTCATCCATAATTTCGATGGATGATTTTGATGCTAGTCCTAAATATATCTTTTGGCCTCTGATGGGTGCGCTCCGGATTACCTAATTTTCTTATTGGTTCACTTGTAAGGGCAAGACAACGGCCAGAAAATTAATTGGACATCTTTTACTTTTGAGGGTAAAGATGTCAAATTTTTCGGTCGGTCAGGCAAGGATTAGAAACTTTCTTTACTACCACTTTGCATGTCCGAGGTTAAAAAGGTAGTACTAAATGCCAGTTGCTCCGGAACCAATCAACCAATCGTATCCGTAATCTGATTGAGGAGAGAGAGGGAGTTCTGCAATAAGGCCGTATTTGGTGGGACTTATCACGTTCTCGGAAACCTATCCTATCACAAACAAGAGAGAACATGAGGCCGAGAACACTAAGGTAGTCTGCAACTGGCATACAGCACAACTCCATTGATCTGCATCAATATCTGTGAAACTTAGGGACTTAAAAAGTCTTGGAAGAAACACAGATAACCAATATTGCAATCAGAAAGTCTCCACTTCCAGACCTACAGCATTATCCAGGGCCATCGGATTATCCTGGGTCATTCTAGTGTCTCAACATCTATCTAGCTCAAGAATTCACAATGCTGTTGTTAAAACCATGACAAAAGACAAGACCCACCAGTCCAAAGCTACCAAGATATGAGAGAATCTTGTTTTGTACAGTCTCAGGATCTATCTAAATCAAGCATAGACAAAAGCAGTTCGTAAAACATGGCACACAAGGAGAGGAACTACTGAGGAAAAGCACTCTGCCAAACAATACTTGCTTAATTGTTTGGCAATCGCTATATCTAAAAGTTTGCACAAAAAACTGCACAAAACTTTTTAACAATGACTCTAGGATGATGTGACAGGATTGCACTGTGGTAGTAATTTGATGCCCACACTAAGTACTGAAATTTTACTGCAAAAATGTACATTTTTTTTTGGCTTCACTTTTCAAGATAAGAAAGGCCAAACTGCTGAAATGATCCACATGATGGAGGGAAATTTAGCTGGTTGGCTTGCAATGAGCTTGTCAACAATTCCACCACCTCTTCCAGCATGTACACATCATCTGCTTGTTGCAGCTGAGCCCACTTATCGATCAAACTGTCAAAACCCAGCAATGTTATAAGATAGAGAAATAACATCAACAACAGATAATTCAAGCAGAGAAAATTATTGCATTTGAGCTGGTGCATAGATTCCATGTTGAGGAAAGAGCACCAAGTTGATCAGAAAAAAAATTGGCCCCAGGCACAGATTTCTCACCTCAACTCCTCTGTTCCAAAGGTGCTGCAGTCACAATACATGAACTTAACCACAGGCTTCAAAGTTGCATGTAGCACTTGCTCTTTGAGACTGCTGGAATACTCTGTGCTCAAAGATTGTGTAATCTCAAGCTGCATATCCAACACCGGTGATGCTTGGTGGGTTTCCATTGTCTCAGATGCAGCTTCACATTTGGTCAACCACTGTTTGTTGCACGCACCAGAACAGACCCATGAATCATGGTTCAAAAGCACAAGTTGTAAAAGAGGGGCCCTTGTTTTGAAGCCACGCACCACATACCGATATGAAGAATTGCCTTCACTGTTGCTGAGCAGTTCATGAGTGAACACTCTCTCCAGTGTATGCTGCCTGACAGATGAAAAAGAGAGACATGTCAGAAACAAAGCAAATCCAGGTGAGGATGAGGCTCAAGCAGCCCAAAAACAAACATACAGAAATACCATAGTAAAAAGCAAAGGACTCAGGCTAACCCAAGACCCATTGAAACCAAGAACCAAGTCAGATGTTGAAAAGGCACTCTCTGATAAATTCTAAACTAACTATGGAGCATTTGAACACAGTAGCCAAGTGTGTTGTAAGGCATAGTTTCCCACCAACACATTAAGAAAGTAACCTAACTGGTTGGGTCTGAAGCTGCCTGCTAATCAAGAATGGGATCTTAATCTGTCTGAGTTGTAGTCACAGTTGCAAACTTCTCCATACTTACAATTGATAAAATTGAGACATGACGTGATCATAAATTAATAGAGATTTCAGATATGACAACATATCAGAAAAAAGGAAAAGAAAAACCAAACCCTAAAGAACAGAGAAAAAAAAATAAAGGAAAAAAAAACTAAGGTGGGTCTGAACAACAGCAACAGCATGACCTAGTAACAGTTGAACCCTACAATCACTTGCAAAATGGTCAATAGTCCTAGCCAACAGGGTATAGGCTTGCTGTTACTTCCATATATCATACTTGTGCTCTTGTCCAAAACATGCATTATGTTTTCTTCTACCATAAAATTATGCCACAAATTCAATCTTCATGGGCATTGCCCAAATAGATCGTCCACAGTGGACACATAGTCTGACAGACAACCTGAAGACCTAGTGGACAACCTATGGTCAGCAAGGTTGACAGAGCTTTAAGACAAACCTGAAGACATTCAGTGAACTGCTGCAAATGTCATGGCTTGAAATCTGACATTTAAAAAGATGCACCCCTTTCTCTGCATGTTCTTGAGTATCCCTTGAATGTGCACCCACCAGGTATGAGCAAAAATTGCAGAAGAAGGGCTCCCAATTAGAAACTTCAGGTGGCCCTCCTGGTCCAGTCATGAACCCATTACCAAGGCTTTCAGACCCAGTCCTTGTCTCTAGCAATCCATTACTGAGATCTGTGGGGTCATTGCTTGACCTGCAACAGGAAATGGGGAAGTCACTGTCACCATGCTGGTCTTCAACAGTACTGCATTCACAAGCTTGATGAGTAGAAATTGCCAGATCTTTACAACCATGCTGTACAGTTACAGAACACTGCATTGAAACCTCTGAATCCTTCACTCTTGCGTTAGCTTCACTTTCCCTGCTATGACCAAAGGGTTCTTCTCTACAGCCAGCCAGTTCCTCTGTGTAACCACTGTTCATGTGAACATCACTGCATAGCACTGCACCCAAGTTCTCTTGATCCTTTTCTAACAGTATGTCCTTTGTGCACAAAGTCCTCCCTCCAACCCAATCTTCATTTTCCAGAATGTTGCAGCAGTCTCGAGGCTCACAGAAATGTCTTTGCATGAAAGAGGTCTCTGTACATCTACTTACATGGTGATCTTCTGCAATCCTCAACTCTTCAAGTTTCTCCAAGTCCTGCCCATTTTTCACAAAGGCCACTTTGCTAGCTGAATTGAGATCCAAGTCTTCAATCTTGTCTTCTTTCAAACCTGAGCTTAAGCAACCATTTGCAGATCCATGGCAGTCCCCACCATTATCTTGAAGTGCATTCTTGTCAAACTTATCCTCCACAATGTCATTGTGGTGCACAATGCAAGTTGTGGATGCCACAAGACATGTCCCTTCTGATAGTGTGAGCGATTGTTGGAACTGTGCAATAAGAGACTCTGTCTTCGTTCCAAATGATGCACAACAACAATTACCATACCAATGATCTGCTAATTCCCGCCAGTCTGCCGATGGGAGCTCCATAATCCTCCTATGAGAATCCCACAAATCAATAAGAATTGGTGCACATTCAAAGCCCCCTATTGCAACAGTCTGGGGGTCCATAGACATTGATGATCAAGCAATGAACCAGGTCAGGCTTTGTTTCAGACCTAAACCATACAGTGTAACACACTTGGACACAAACACTGAGAACAAACCTTGACAATTCCCAGCATTCTGAAAGCATGCATCCTGGAGATCTTGACCAGAATTTGCATTCCACAAGAGCTATGTGTGTACCTGAAAGGAGCTTTTGTGAGCTTAGATGAACAGTTTTTGCAATGGAACCCGGTATTTTCTCTTGATTCTAGCGCTTGTGCATCTGTGGATCCATGGTGGAGGAAATTTCGCAAAAAATTAATCATTTATAGCTAAAGAGAGCAGTCAACCAGAAATTCTCCACAATGTGCAGCTAACAAAACAGATTTGGAAGGTTCCAACACTGAGACAGCAAGCCAGAATCAGAAACCAAAAATGCTATTACGAAGATGAAGGGTTTACGTTTAGACAGGAAAGAGAGAGATAAGAGCGTACCGCGATCCAAAGAGAATGGAATCGAGTCCTTCCCGTAGCGGAGAACATCGTCCTTTGCCGCATTCTCCACGGGAGGCTCGCCGGAAGCCAAGCCCAGAAGCGCATGAAAATAGGTGTTGAGAGAAAGCAATCCTATTTTGACCTCGATGTGGTCCTCGCGAGTCCAGAAAAACAAAGGAGCGGAATGGTCAAGGAGACAAGCAGGCAGAGGAACCAGAAGCCGGATCCACGTGCCGTCGTCCGCTGATTTCCAGCGACACAAAACAGAAGGAAGCGGCGACGAGGACGCGGGAGTACGATGAAGAGTTGCAACGAAGTTCAGGCAATGGTAGAGAGGACAAACATGGGAGCTGAACAAGAAAAGACGCAAGCATTCCAAATTGGGCAACGCCTCGCAAGCATATCTCCACGAGCTCTTCCTTGTCCCTTCTCCTATTGCCATTTCCATCACTGCTTGCTCGACAAATACATTGCAGTCATGGAATCCTCGAACATCAAAGCCTTTCCGCATGTAACCAAACGCGAGGAGCTCGCTGGGGTGGAGATCTCAAAACCCTAACCCTAAAACTAAAACCCTAACGAAACCGTAAACCATTTTGCGAGGATTTATTTTTTCTTGTACTTTACTTGGGTAAAATAATTTTTTAAATCGTTTAAAAGAATTTTAAAAACTCTGCATGAAAATAATAATTGTAATAATACATATATTTGGAAATGTGGGATTTTGAGGAATCGAACCTCGAACCTATTGCCAATGGGACCTATAATGGGACCTATATTGTTAAATTATAAATACTTCAAATTAATTGATATTTGTTGAAATTGTTGAAAATTGAAAATCCATTGGGTACTATTTATTACAAATGCACAACTTCAAACTGTTGAAATTTTGCAAAAATTTAATTTAAAACTGTCAAACCTAAAATTTTTAAAATAAATAAATAAATATTCAGCAAAGAAGTGCTGAACTTCAGTGGTAGTTAGTTAGGGTTCCATAAGTTGTCATAGATTGGATAGTGTGGCAGAATAGTCCTCCCAAACTAGAATTTGTTTTAGCTCATTTACAAATGAACAAGCATGAAAAGATGTTTTTTTTTCAAATTTAAATTAAATTTTTTAATATTTTTCCAACACTATATTCACAAGAAAATATTGAATGATACCTTTCCCACCTATTTTGTATCCCATTTCTTTTTAATTAAATTTGATAATCATGAATAGAAGGTACTCTCCAAATACATTTTTTTAAACCTTTTTTTTTTCCCCCATTAAAAACACCCCTATAGTGAGTGTTGGACGTCTCAACATCATCTTATTTTCATGTTAGGTTTTACTTTTACATTATTTATATTTCATTCACTTAATATTTTGGAACTATGAGATACTTGATTTAAAGTTTTAAAGTATTCTATATTGTAAAGGACGTCGGGATGAGAAATGAAGCTTCCCCTGAATCCGTCCGGTCGTCCATCCCGTCATCCCTCTGTCCATCCTCACACTTAAGTGGAGATAACATTTGCATGGGATGATGACTTTGTTTGTGCATATGAAATTAGGGAAAATCAAATTTGTAAGTGGGATGGATGTTCACCTCTTATGAGGAGGAAGCTAAAAACTCATGCAGATTTATGTTTTTATTCATCTTGATTCTCTTTCTTTTATTTTTTATTTTTCCAATTTCTATAGTCAAGTTCCTTACGGAAATGCACTTGTGTATGGTATGCAAGCCCCCTTTTTTTTTTGTGCTAAAATTTGCACAAGTGCCAAAACCCTCTTTTTTTTTTTTTTTTTTTCTTTTTTTTTGGGTTGCATACTCTTAGTTTTTGGGGGAATTTTTTTTTTCAAATTTCCAAAAAAGAAGAATTGCCACATTTTGATTTGGACTTTAGTTTGGGGGGTTTTTTTTTAATCTTATTTTTTCACTTTTTGGACAAGTCCTAAAATTTTTTGTCACCATTCAATACTCTTGGGGTGTTCACAATTTGATGCAGCATCAAAAAAATTGATGGAAAAGAAAAAAGAAAAAAGATCATTAATATGTTAAGTAAACGCTCCGCTGTGGGCCTTATCAGAATAAGGGCTTTTGCCCGGTCCCAGGGCTCGGGCTTACCACCCACGTGCGGTACCCATTTAGGTTCGGTTTAGGTTTGGAGATGAAGGATAGCGTTTCTGAACGAGGTTTCACGTTTACGACAGTACACGCAGTTAGGTTTGGGTTAGGTTAGATTTAGGCTTGGTAGTGGAAGGACAGCGCTTCAGGAGAGCAAGAAGGAGGAAGGCGGCCAAGAGAGAAGCTCTCTTGCACAATCTTTACCCCGAGCTCGCTCTCTTGCTCGCGCTCTTGTGTCGCGCGACGTGAGCTTGTCACCATGGTAGGGTTTCTTCTTGTGGCTTTTGCAGATCACGTCCACATTTTTTTTGTTTTTCGAAGCTCTCCAGTTCCTGCTTTTACATTGATGCAAGCGGTGGTTGTATATGCGAAGAAACGATGTGATATGTTGCTCCCTTTCTACCCTTATTGCAGGCTCCCAAGAAGGGCACTCTCAAGTCCGCCATCCCACAAGCTGTGGAGAAGAAAAAGGTGTGTATGTGTGATTTTGTGGTTCCAGAGAATGGTAGCATGGTTTGTAAGAGGCTGTTTTTGACAGGAGCGGGTGTTTGGACTCGTGGTTGTTTCTTTCTCGGTGTTTCGATGCAGTAAATGACTGATTAACTGACTGACTGACTGATATGCAGGCACCCGAGAAGGTTGCCAAAGTAGCCAACCCTTTGTTTGAGAAACGGCCTAAACAGTTCGGTATCGGAGGAGCTCTTCCTCCTAAGAGGGATCTACACAGATTTGTGAAGTGGCCCAAGTATGTGAGAATACAGAGACAACGCCGGGTTCTAAACCAGCGCCTCAAGGTTCCGCCTGCGCTCAACCAATTTACAAAAACCCTGGACAAAAATCTTGGTGGGTGTCTTTTCCTTGGAGCTCTGTTTCTCTGTCTCGTCTCTCGCACTTTCTTCTTTTTTCAGTGGACTAGGGTGAGTATTCGAGCTTGCACTATCATCTGCATCTTAGTATTTGTTGAAAGCAAGGGACTGAAATGATGCAATAAGCAGCAACCAGCTTGTTCAAGTTGCTGTTGAAGTACCGGCCAGAGGACAAAGCTGCCAAGAAGGAGCGCCTTCTCAACAAGGCGAAGGCTGAGAACGAGGGTAAAACAGTAGAGACCAAGAAGCCGGTTGTTGTGAAGTATGGACTCAATCATGTGACCTACCTGATTGAACAGGTTTTGCACCCTTGCTATCACCAGCACACCTAGTCCTGATTTTCTGTATGCAATTCAAAGGTTCTGGCTTTAGAAGATGTCAAGTCAGATTTCCTATTAGATGTGCTTTTCACTACCATTGCAGAGTACAGTGTCCTGATGGAGAATTGTTGGATGTCGATGAACAGGGGAAGGCGCAGTTAGTTGTGATAGCGCATGATGTGGACCCAATTGAGCTTGTTGTCTGGCTTCCAGCTCTCTGCCGGAAGATGGGAGTTCCATATGCCATTGTGAAGGGAAAATCACGTCTTGGTTCTGTAAGCTACTGTAAACTCTTTTCTCTTTTTCTTTGCTAGCAGGCAACAACAATCTGGTGCCAATGCCAATGCAAGAACTTGCAACTAAGCAAATAGTGCTAATAATACATGATGTAGGGTTGGACTGAGATGATTTTTTCTGCCTCTGCAGATTGTGCACAGCAGAACTGCAACAGCATTGTGTTTGACATCAGTGAAAAATGAAGACAAGCATGACTTTTCAAAGATAGTAGAGGCTGTGAAGGTTTGTCATTGTTGTCCCTTGCTCTTGTGTTTTGAATGCTTTCTCTCTTGTCTTTGAAGAGAAACCTGCTTTGTAAGCTCTTTTGCTTTGTATGATCTACCCAGGCTAGATGTGTTTCTCCATTTGGTCAACAATAGACCAACCACTTTGTCACCAAAGACACCTTTGATGGTTTAAAGTGTTGATTTTGTTTTGTTTTATCTCCTTTTACATGCCAGCATGACAGTACAATGCTGAAAACAACATTTCCTGCTGTTTGATTTCTCATAATGGTGCTTCTATCCTTATGGAACAAGGTCTTGTAGGAGGTTGTCCTGCCAATGTAGAGGATGCATATTGAGTGCACTTGGTGATGTTGGTTGTGATTGTACACAGGCCAACTTCAATGACCGGTTTGATGAGTTCCGCCGGCAATGGGGTGGGGGTATCATGGGAGTGAAGTCTCAGGCTAAGACTAAAGCTAGAGAGCGTGTTATTGCTAAGGAAGCATCCCAGCGTTTGGCATAGAGTATCACACCGCAGCTTTGATTGGTATTTGTCTGTTCGCTGTTCAACATTTACTGTTCAAAGACAGGGATCATTGTGTTTGAGGTTTGCTTCACTGGCCTCTCTGTGGTTCTCAACTGGTTATTGTGCTAAGTCTGATGCTGATAAACAATTTTTCAAGGCTGGGAAATGCATTTTGGAAACCTGTTTAAACTCCTGAGTATGGTTTTATTAGTTGACCACTGTGTGATGATGTCTTGTTTGTTGGATTTGCCCTACTGCTGACAATAGCTCGAATTTTGATTCCAAATTCATCTGGTTGGTTGGTTCATCAAGAGGGATTTGTTGAGGTACGATGCCTAGCCCATGGTCCATGTGGCAAATTTGTCTTAGTTTTCTTTGCTTATTGCTTGCATGGGTTGTTGTCCATTTCTTTCAGCAGCTGTGTGGTCAGCTGATGTAAATAACCTTGGAGGACAATGTTCAAATATGGGAACTACAACTGGACAATTGGCATTTCTTTGATGAATATTTATTTATCTTATGAAGCAGACTGAGGCAGTTTCAGAATTTCAACAATTGAGGAATAAGGATGCAAAGTACACCTTGTGTTATGTATGTGTAATAGTAATCCAATGTATGTGACCCTTGATTTTCAAAAAAATTGGTAAATATTAATACTTGTTTTTCTTTTGTTTTGGGATTGACCTTTTGTGAATTATTTTGTGCTGAACATCAGTAGGAGGTAGAGGATTGATTTGGCCCTATTTTATGGTCGTAAAACAGATACCTATCCTCTGTGAAACCACATTACAATGTGTGTTCAATGTGACATGCCCCACCAGTGTGAAAAAAGCATGAACCCTATGAAGGGGATATATGCAGGCAATGTATGCGGTTTAATTTGTATGAGGCAACTCTCTAATTGGGTTGAATTTAGGGTTCAATAGAAGACCTAGTAAAAGGCCTTGCTGTATACAAAAGACCAGATGACTTAAGTTTTGTCTTTCCCAGATTCTCCCAGTGGTGTATATATGTTTTGGTTGTTGCAAAGTTTGCCTAAATGTCATTCCTCTCTTTGGTTTCTTTACTTTTTCATTTTTTGTAGGGTATTTTGTTTTCTAGCCTTTTTTCGCTTTCTATGTTAATTAGTTTTTTAAAGGTCTATTGTTATTCTTTTCAATTTAAAGCTTGCTATGTTGAGTTTACATCTAAATAATGCATCGGATGATGTGTGGCATGTACATCAAGTGGGATGCACAAAATAGGTGATTAGCATCAACTTCCTGGATACAGAGACGAAGGAAAAGAGTTGCATTATTTTGTCATTAGGGGTGTAAGCAACACATATTACATAGACGGTTAAACCCTTAACCATCTGATGGTTACCCATTTGAGTTTACCCATCATAGATGGTCAAACCCTTGAACCCTTAATCTCCTAAAATTGCATCATTCCTTAATCTCTCGGCTAAATGCAACAAATTGCTTTGGATGGTAACAATGAGGCATCACTTCAAGCAACCACTTTGATGACTGGAGGACATGTCAACCTTCTGAGAGATCAAATTTGCCCTTGCTGCCTCCTCCACTTGCTTAACCCAATGCTAGATATCACTTGAAATTCTGCAAGTGGATGGACATCATGTGGTACAATATAAATGCAATGGCAAACTGCCAAGAAGTATAAAAAGTAACACAAAATAGCACTAGTTCAAGGATGGGTATTTGCACAAGAGAGACAGGGAAAAAAACACTCAGGGCATGAATTCATAATGCACAAGAGAGACAGAGAAGATCATTTGGGGAGGGGGAAATGCTGCATGGATTGTGTGTATCACCAATTCCGAATATAATTTGATTTTGCTCAAAGTTGCAAGAAAATGCATGTACCTATATGATCCTTCAACATAACATGATGAATTGTTGAATGACAAATTGTGAGCAATTTTTTCAGAATTCTCAGAGCATATGGTGTACTGGGAAATCGGAAGATTAGGGTTGCAAATGAGGGAGAAGAGAGAGAGACACCTGCTTATCAAGGTTGCAGTCTGCATTTCCACACTGAAATTGTTTCACGGAGTAAGATAATCAGACTTGTGGATGCATCCATAAACCCTAAACCCTACCAAATCCACTCTTTGAAAACTTAGAGCCAACAACTTCCTCTTCCTGAGGGCGGCAGCATCGCACAAGATCTTGTTTAAGACCTCAAACGCAGATGGGCGATGTGGTCACACAAGTGGCCACCATAAGCCACCTCCTCAACAAGGCATGGATTAGTTTACTCCTTAAACCTTAATCATTTTAATCCCCAAACCAAGGGAGGGTTAAATGGAACAAAAGTATCCAGTGTTACAAATTTTCACATTTTTATGAAAAAATAAATTGGAACTTTCTAGGGAAATTTTTATTATAAATTAGAAAAAAAAATTGCTAGATTTTTGGAAATATTTTTAAGCAAAAAATTTTTATTTTTTTTATTTTTTTAAAACCCAATATTCTATAACACTTAAAAATTGTGGATGCTTGAAATGTTTCAAAGGGAAGGAAATAATTAATAGAGTGAATACTATATCAAAATATTTGTGGCAAGTTAAGTAAAGCCATCGACCATGGGCTTTTATCACATAGTAAGGGCTTATGTGAAGTGAAGTCGCCTCTGATTCTGGTAAAGCTTACCAGTTTAAAGCCAATGGCAAAAGGCCATATCATGCATAGAGAACGCAGAGGTGCAATGGTGTGGCTATGAGAACAATGGGGAGCGAGCTTTATAATTTTTGTGAAGCTTGTGAAGAGATAGCCAGGCTTTATGAAAATTGTAACGCGCATGCACAAAATGGACCCAAAAAAAAAATCTAGTAAAAAAGCTAGATCTTTTACAAAGTCCAAAAAACTGTCAAAATTCCAGAAAATTAGAAGATTAAATAAACTCATAGATTTCAACAATTCAATATTCCAGAAAAAAGAAAAGAGAAAAATAATTGTCAAAAATGGGCAGCATTTAAGAAATATGTAAAAAGAATAATAAACTCAATGCTATAAAACATCCTGGGCATGGCTAGTCTGCCCGGAAGAGCTGTCCGAAAGGAAAATTTCCATGACGGGCAGTTCAATAATACTGGCAGAATAGCCATGCCCAGGGGATGTTCCATGGTGTGAAAAGGGCTCCATTATTTTCCTCCGGAACCTTCATCTTTGTAGGTACCTTGATTGCACCTCCCCAAGGTTCTTCGTGTTTCAAATTTGAGGGATCCGTCTTACCAAAGCATAAGGTACTTATTTTTCAAAAAGAGAAGGTATTTCACACTTTTGTAAGGTACCTTCTTTTTGGGAAAAAGGGTATCGTACACTTTTGTAAGGTACCTTGGTTTTGGGAAAAAGGGTACCTTACACTTTAGTAAGGTACCTTGGTTTTGGGAAAAAGGGTACCTTACACTTTAGTAAGGTACCTTCATTTTGGGAAAAAGGGTACCTTACACTTTAGTAAGGTACCTTCGTTTTGGAAAAAGCCTGCCTTCGTTCCTCTTTTGCAAGATTATTGAAATTTTTAAATGTTCTTTACATTGGAGAAGGAACCCTTTTTGGGCTCTTCCTAGATTTTTGAGGGCCCAGCCAAAGGCCCTAGATATATAGGCTGGGGCCCTTAAATCAAAATTAAATCCAGGAAGAATCTCAAAGGGGCTCCTTACCCTATATACAGATTTTTTTAACTCTCCCGTCTTTTTTTTTGTTTTGCACACCACTGATTTTGCAAATCAAGGGCACACGAAAAACTTGAGAAATAATTTTTTTAATAAGATAAATAGCATGCCATGAAACATCCCAGGCATGGAAGAGCTGTCCAAAAAGAAACTTTCCATGACGGGCAGCTTGGTACGGGCAGTAGTTGCCATGCCCATGCCAATAGCAATGGCCATGCTTAGGGGGATGTTCCATGCAATTCTTCCTTTTTAAGAGAACCTTGGGGCCAAGTTCAAAAGTTGGGTTTGGTTCCATGTACACACTACACACACTCCCAAATGCTAGAGAGAGTGTATAGGTGTAGGGTAACATATCACCTTGAGGGGGGATTCGTAAGTTTGAGCCCCTATGAGAGTGAAAGGGGTGTAAATTTGTGAAGCACCAAAGGTGGTCCCCATTAGTTTGCATAAAGCATTTTGGAAAAAAAATCAAGAATGTTCACCTACTTAGCCAATCTAGAAAGTGCATTACATCGTACAAACCAATGTTGTGCATGTATATAGTTTAGAACTTACACTCCATGTGAGTGTAAATCTTTTCAAAAAAACATTTATGCATCAAGTGTATGTGTAGCATCACAAAATGTGTAAGAGTAATTAATAAACTTGAAATGTGTAAATGTAAGGTTGTGTAAATAATTTTTGGCCTTATAAAAACAAAGCAAGTGTAAGTGTAAATCACTTACACTATTTTTACACGCTATGTAAAGATGTGTAAATGTAAAGCTTTTTACTCTTACAATTATACTTACACTTACACACTGTGTAAAACAAAACAAAAAACAGAAATTGAAAGAATGAAGATGCCAAAACATGCAAACTTTGATTAAATTGATCACTCGAAAGATTAGATCAATTTTAGTTTCTAATGTGATCATAGAATTGGCACATTCATAAAAGTGACAATAAGGGATAAGAGCAGGGACCCGTAGTCGATGCAGCTTTTAGTCAATGTACTAACTATAGTCTCCAACTATCTACGTAGATAGTCGACTAGACTACTGAGCAACGTAGATAGTTGACTAGACTACCAAGCAACGGTCATAATAGACTAGATTACAGAGCAATGGTCATAATCGACTAGACTACCGAGCAACGGTCATAATTGACTATTACTCGGTTGTAGTCGGGTCAATAAAAACTCAAAATAAACGTAACTTGCTACTCATGACATCCAACAACAGCAGCTTGTGACATCCAACAACAACACGATGCGAATGGGTCTGCCATCGCTCAGAAGAGGGCTCGCAATGAGTAAACGACAACAGTCTATAGTTGACTAATTCAAGGCCAGAGTAGTCAACTATGTAGTCAACTATAGTCGACTATCTATCTATGGGCTAGAAGATAGATAGTTACAACTATGACTATATGTAAATAAGGACCGACTACGGGTCCCTGGATAAGAGTTTAATCAAACCTAAAAAAGTTCCATGTGTAGAATGAACAAAACACTACCAAAATCATGGATACATGTCCCAACTTTGCACACAATCCTTTACATGATCCTCAACCTCATTAGAAAACTCGACATCCAACAAGTCTAGTATCTCCTCCTTGGCCTTTCCAAACTCATCAACATCTTGAGGTCCATTCTTAGACTCAAATCCAATAGTAAGATCATCATGCCAATTCTTGATTAGAATAACTAAGAGATCCAAGTTCTTTGAACCAAGTCAACAATGACAAAGACATGTGAGAATGCCCATAATAGAAAATATTCTATTTGTCCCAATCTAACTATCAAGAAGGCTTTAAATTGTTCTAGCTAAAAAAATAATTGTTGGAATTGCCCTTCATGTTTTGACCACCAAAGAAGGTCTTTTGATTCTTTCAAGGGCACATCAAATGTGCAAAAGCATAACAATTCCCATTGAACCTACATTTACACGCATAATCTTCAAATAAATTGGCTTGAAGATTACACACAAGGAAACAAATCAACTCACAACGTTTTGCAAAGAAGTAAAAAAAACAACACATACTTGTTCAAAACAAGTTTCATCTTCAGACACTCCTACTTGAAAAACAACATTAGTACTGTGCATAGTTTCTTGCACAATAGTTGAAGAAGCATTGGAACATCCATGGTGTTTTTGGTACAAAGTCTTGAAGGTAGGGAGGAGAAATTATTTATCGTATGCACTAGTAATATCAATTGCAAATGAGTGACCAACATAATCTCCCGCTAAACTCAAGTCTTAAAACCAAGGATCTAACATAAGAATAACCATATTGTGAGTTTAAAAAAGTTTGAAACAATCCATGAAATCAAGGAAGGGCTTCAAAACATGAACTATTTGCTCTTGCATGTAGGCACCAATTTTTTTCGCCTTGGTGCACATGTCCATCTCCTTAATGGCATCAACTTCAACTTGCAACTATAATATTTCCTTGGTAAGTTTCACATACAACTTGATTGTAGTAGCAAAATCATTTGATAATAGCCAATACCCACGGTGTTGATTGACTACACATGTAATCATAATAGGGGAAAATGCAACACAAATTGCCTCAATAATTGCCCGAGTTTGTGCTGAAGGAGTCATGTTTGCTAAAGTTTATATTTGACGACCATAGCACATGATAATGGCAGACCTATAGGCCAAGCATTGCTGAAACATAGCAACCTTGGATGCAAAATGCATTTTCACTGGAGTTGTTAGTTTGCATTCCAACAAACCAAATTCTAGGCATGTATGCTTCAATTTTGTACACCAAGTCTTTGGAAATCTTGTCATCATTTGTTGTATATTGAGTTGTTTTGCTCATAACATGTCCAAAACATGCACCATCAAAAGGGACAAGCAAACTTAATGCCTCACATGAAATTACATACTTTAAGGTTATGATCATGCTTGCTAAATTGGTGCCCTCGTTTTTCACATAACACAAAACCTTGGAAATGGGACCAAACTTCTCAAGCATGGCCTTTAATTGCTTTGCCAACCCTTGTCCAGTAATGTCATTGGCCTCAAAAAGGCCTATTGTAACATGATGCGATTTCCAATATGACGATAAAAAATTCACAACAAATGCAAAAGTATCATGTTGCCCCCTACTCATCCATAGATCAAATGTTATTGTAGTTGTCGCAACCCCACTTTGGCCAAGTGTGGGGGTGAAGCCCAACACTTGGAAAAGTTGGAGATTTGGAGTCCTCGGGGACTCCCGAATATTTAGAGCTCGACAGCAAGGCCCAAAACACCTCGCATTGAGGTGTTCTTGGTGTCATTGGAAAGGTCTTGAAACGTAGATATCGAAAATGGCCTCGCATTGGCCATTCGGACATCTGCAGCCCAAGTTATGGGC
>Ga0116227_10009317_pt1 | contig 17892 bp, 19 predicted proteins | sample S1TSphgellanicum_FD_89693 | JGI IMG/M metagenome (GOLD analysis project Ga0116227, IMG submission 89693) | Host-associated microbial communities from peat moss isolated from Minnesota, USA - S1T2_Fb - Sphagnum magellanicum MG | ecosystem: Host-associated > Plants > Peat moss > Unclassified... | reverse complement strand
TGGGTTCTTTTCTCTCAACAACACCAATCATTTCCTGTCTTGACTCTTGCTTCCTGGCTCTTGATCCTGGGTTCTTTTCTCTCAACAACACCAATCATTTCCTGTCTTGATTCTTGATTCTTGGCTCTTGACTCTTGACTCTTTTCTCTTGCCTCTTTCCCCAAAAACCAAAAAGCCCTTTTTGTGTTTAGGTAAGATATTTATCTGCTCATGAAAAAACGATGCTTTTTTATGTTGTCGCTTATCGCGGTCTACCTGTTGCCCGGTTGCAAGGCCCGGTTAATGGATTCGAAGGGTATAGCCGACAGTCTGAATAAAAGCAAGGCAACAACCGCTACAGGCGTGATCGGCGTTAATCTGGATGATGCCAAATTTGCCACGGATGCCGCCGTTGAAGGGATGTATGCGCTGGGGATGGCAAAAATGGCCCTGGTAAAAACAAAAAACCCGGCGGTAAAAAGATTTGCAGGCGGCATGGCGTCCGACTATACCAAGCGCAATGCCGAATTGATGCGCATCGCGAAAGCAAAAAATATAACGTTGCCTTATGCACTGGATTCGTCGCACCAGGATAAAATGGATGCCCTTGGCAAGCTTGGCGACGACAGTTTTGATGTTGTATATATTGCCAGGATGATCAACGATCAGAAAGAAACCCAAAAAACCATGCAAAATGAATCGAGGGATGGCACCGACAGCAACCTGCGCGCCTTTGCCCTCCGAACCGGCGACCTTGCCAAATCGCACCTCATAGCCGCTCACAAGGTGCATGATAGCCTGTACGGAGGTAAGCAGCGGGTACGATAACCGTTGTTTAAACTTGGATTTTTTAGCTTGGAATTAATTGAGGAGTTGAGCGTTACTATCTGTATATTTGAATTATGATTAGAACAGTGGTTAAACCGGTTAATCAAAAGATATCTATCAACTTGCCTGCCGATTTTGTAGGCAAACAGGTTGAGGTAATTGCTTTTACCATTGATGAAGCCAGCGAAAAAGAAGGAATCACCGATATTTCTTTAACCTCGTTTGCCAGTGAAAAAGTTTTATCGAAAGATTGGTTAACCCCTGAAGAAGACCTGGTATGGCGGGATTTGTAAAAGGCGAGGTTGTGGTGATCCCGTTCCCGTTTTCTGATCTATCCGGAAGTAAAAAGCGTCCCGCTTTGGTTTTAGCGGATTTGCCGGGCGACGATATTATCCTTTGCCAAATAACCAGTCAGCAAAGTAAAGATACTTTTGCAGTACCTATCAGCGCCTCTGATTTTGTAACTGGCGGGTTGCCTGTACCTTCAAATATCCGCACCTCGCGAATTTTCACGGCTGATAAAGGCATAATTGTTCGCAAAGCTGGCCTGGTAAAGCCCGGTGTCATTGCGAAGATCTCGAAAACGCTTGTCGACCTGTTTAAATAGCCTTTTTACCTTGGTAGTTTAGCACAATCGTGTTATCGGCGGCCTATAATGCCGCAGCCCCTGTCCGTCCGTCCTTTTTTACCGCTTCTTTTACCCCGTTTACCGAAAAATTGCCCGGCTTTGCCAAAAGCAACACAGGCCCTGCTTAAATATAAATTACTTTTGATTCGTAATAAGGTCGGGATATTTTAGCTAATATTATCACACAAACAATATCCTGAAACTATTAAGAAAAACACAATGAAGAACGCAATTATAACAGCATCAACAAAAGGAATGGGTAGGGCTATAGCGATAGCTTTTGCGAAGGAAGGCATCAACCTGGCACTTTGCTCAAGGCACCTTAACGACCTCCTCACCTTTAAAAATATGCTGCTTGCCGTTAACCCCAGCATCAATGTTTTTACCGCTGTCGCGGATTGCAGCATCAAACAACAGGTAATTGATTTTGCCGCTGCTGCCGAAAAAGAACTGGGGGATATCAACATCATTGTGAACAACGCAGGCATTTATGAATATGCGAGCATCCTTGACGACAAGGATGAAACCTTTGATAAACACGTAAATACCAACCTGATGCCTGCTTATGAGCTGTACCGTTATTTCGGTAAAAAAATGATAGCGGCAAAAGAGGGGCACATTTTTACCATCTGCTCCGTTGCTTCGTTAACGCCCTTAGCAGAGGCCGGTACCTACAGTGTAACAAAGGTTGCGCTGCTTGGTCTTAGTAAGGTGATGCGTACCGAGATGCAGCCGCATGGCGTAAAGGTGACCGCCATTATACCAGGCTCTACGCTAACAGATTCGTGGAAAGGTATGGAGGTTGATAAAGATAAGATGGTACTGCCGGAAGATATCGCCTCGGCAGTTGTAAACATTTACAGCATGAGCGCGGGGGCCAATGTGGAAGAGATCATTATTAAGCCAACCTTCGGGCAGATTTAAGTGAAGGGATGAATTAGTGAGTTAGTGAATTAGTGATTGGGGGAAGTAGCAAATTAACGATTGGGTGAGTTAGTGAATTAGTGACGGGTATTAAAAGAAAATAACAATTATAAATACGACGATGAACAAGAAATTATACAGGGACGAATACCACAAGGTTTTAGGTGGCGTTTGTTCGGGACTGGCAGAATACTTTGAGATGGATGTTACCATTGTACGCCTGTTATTTGCCTTTACTTTTTTTGTAATGGGTGTAGGCTTGGGCACGTACATCATCCTTTGGATTGTATTGCCTAAAAAAGGGTATCCTTACAACCCTTATAATAACACTACGGTTGATTATACCGTGCCGCCGCAACAACCCGGCGATCAGCAGTACACAGCTGGCGGAAGCCCGTTTGGCGGCAATCAATGGGGAAACAATCCCTTTGTTACGCCACCGCTTAACACACCTGTGCCGCCAAAACAACGCTCAAATGCAGGTTTGATTGTGGGCGTGGTGCTCATCATTATAGGTGCAGCGGTGTTAATCGACAATTTCGACCTGATCCCCGATTTCGACTTCGATAAATTATGGCCTTGCATACTGGTAATTGTTGGCGCCGCGCTGATGGTATCGGGGCAAGCCCAAAAGAAACTGCACCACCAGGATTGGAAGGATGCCGATAAAAAAGAAGAACCAATAACCGACAACACCGCAGACGACGCTACCGTGCTATAAGCCCGTGTTACTTCCCTGCCTTAAACAGATAATAAAATGAGAAACGATAAATTGATCCCGGGACTCGTCCTGGTGCTGATAGGCGCAGCCATCTTGCTTAGTAATTACGGGTACCTCCATTTTCACTGGTACAACCTGTTTCGTTTATGGCCCATATTTTTAATTATCGGGGGCGTAAACCTGGTGTTTGCACATAATAAATCGCCCTGGGCAACCATTTTAAAAATTGCAGTGGTGGTAGTAGGGTTAGGCCTGGTGCTGTTCGGCAACTTCGGCAACCGGTATAACTTTTGGCCCGGCACTTATTATAGCTTTCATGACGATGGGGGCGACAATGATAACGACAACAACAATAATAACAACAGCGATAGGGATGACGACGACGACAATGACGACGATGGCAACAATAAAGGCGATGTTATAAAAAGCGGCAGCGGTGTTTTTAATGCCCCTTATAATGCCGATATGAAGCTTGCCCGGTTAAACATCAGCGGCGGTGCGACCAGCTACAAACTATCTGATACCAGCGCCAAATTATTTAATGCAACAACTGAAGGAAACACAGGCGCCTATAACTTAATTCAAAGCAAAGACGATTCTGTTTACGTGGTTGATTTCCGGATGAAAAACCGCCATAGCTTTAATTTCGATTCGGATAAAAATCAAACCATCATGCGTTTAAACCCTGCCCCGGTATGGGAGATGGAAGTAAACACAGGGGCTACCAGTCTCAATTTCGACCTGGAAAAATTTAAAGTTAAATCACTGAAATTACACGGCGGCGCAGGCTCCTTTGAAATTAAACTGGGCCAGCCTGTTTCAACAACCGAGGTAGAGATCTCAACCGGCGCATCGAGTGTGGATATCAGCATCCCGCAGAATGTTGCCTGCAGCATTGATACAGAGTCGGCTTTATCCGGCACCCAGTTTGATGGCTTTAATAAAACCAGCGACAGTAATTACGAAACCCCGGGTTTCGCAAACGCAAAAAATAAGATCCATATCCACATGAGCGGCGGCTTGTCCGATTTTAAAGTACACCGCTATTAATAAGTAGCGGTTTTGGAGTAGCAGTGGCAGTATTAAGTGGCAGTTTTAGTTTTATACTATAACTGCTATTTTTGTTTTGATGTGATTAACTGATAAGTTGCAGTATAGCGTGGCAGTAGCGTTTTAATTCTGATGTTGTTTAACTGCTACTGCTACTTAATACTGCCACTAAAACTGAAAACTGCTACTAAAAAAACTGCAACTCAAACAAATGCACAAAACCTACCTGCTTGTAATAAACGGTAAGCCCGAAGGCCCCTTTAGTTTGGAAGAGCTGAAACTTGCCGGCATTGAGGCGAATGATTTTGTAAGATCGGCAGAAATGCCCGATTATAAGGAGGCCCACGAAGTAGAGGAACTGCGCGATTTTTTTGGATTTAACAGGCAGGCGCTTATCCCGCAATACTTTGGCAGTTTCGATCAGCGGTTGCTTGCTGCTGCACTCGACTGGTTTATGGTTGGCGGTGCATGTGTGCTGATCATATTTGCCATTTCCTTATTCATCGACGATAAGGAGGCTAAGCTTACCGTTGCTTTTGGCCTGCTGGCGATGGTGCCGCTGATAAAATTTGTTTACCAGGTGATGATGGAAAGCTCGGCTAAGCAGGCAACTTTAGGCAAAATGATACTGGCTATAAAGGTATGCGACATGCAGGGCGAAAAAATAAGTACAGCCCGTTCATTGGGCAGAAACCTGGCTAAACTGCTTTCGGTGTTTACGTTATTTATAGGCTACCTGGTTATCTTTTTTAACAAACGGCAGCAAGGCCTGCACGATATGGTTGCCGGAACATTGGTGATGAAAGACAGGCTTTTTTGAGCGCCAACGCACCCACTCCGCCTTTCATCAGCGAAAGCTTACTTTTTTGCTGTCCGTCCGTAACAGGGTGCCGTTTTTGTGGACATTACTTTAATACATCGCCAAGGTCGGCCCCGCTTTTTCTGTCGCCATCGGTTGCCACGCGTTCAAGTTCGTCCGATACTACAATGATAGTTCCCGGCATTGCCCTGCGTAGTTCTGAAGCCTTTGTTTTCCATTTACGATAGGCATTTACATCCGGAAACAATATTACCTGCCTGTTTTGTAATATCCTGCATTTTTCGGTGTTTAACCCCTCGAGGCTGCCGCTTGCCAGCCAGATAAACGCCGGCATTAATGCGCTTGCTATAATGGCTGTTTTCTCGCTCTCAACTATTGCCACAGGCTTATAAGGCGAGGTGATGAGCAAATGCTCGCCAAAGAGGCATTGGCGAAGTTTAAAATCAACGGCGGTTGCTTTTTGGTGGGGGATGAAATTGGTGTTGCCCCCGCCGTTCCGCATAATAATGGTATGTACCCAGGTGATATGGTTAAAGGGATGTTTTACCCGTTTGCCGGATTGCTTATCGTACAGCATTACCTTGCCCGACCGTACATGTCCGGTGGTATCAAACTGCCAGAATATGGTAGCGCCGTGCCAGTAGCTGCTTGTGCCTATGCGGTATTTGTTGGCCAGGGAGCTGGCGGTGTCGGTACCAAAACGCTTGATAAGATAGCTGATAAAATTATTCTGGTCGTAATGGTGAAAGCTGTCGTTCACATAATCGGGGCTTATATAATATTCAGTTTCGTTTAACCTGCGGGTTGGTGCAGGCGGCCTGCTGCCGCTTTTTCGTTGCGCTTGTGTATTGCCCGCAGCCCGCCACCAGCTGCTTACCAGCCCTGCTTCCCTGAAATATTGGGATGGGCTTAAATGGTAGCCGCAGTTATCCTGCCGGTCGCAACGGCCTACATGCGGTGCAATAGCTTCGTTGGTTTCGGTGTTAATGTACCGGGTAAATGTTTTGGTGCGATGGTTGCATGCCGGGCAACGAAAACGCGACGCCATACCCTGGTAAGGCTGTAGTTGATATTTCATTGAGGGATAAGTTGTGAATTATTGAATTAGTGGATTATTGAATTAGTGAGGGGATAGGTTGTGAAATATTGAATTATTGAGCTATTAAAGCAGGCAAATGACCCAAAGACCCAATGACGCGCAGCAAATGACCAATGACCAATGCCCCCCCTCACTAATTAACCCGTCCGGTTGTAACAATTACCCCATCATCCCGACGGACGGACGACAGGTATGGATGGGTTATGAATTGGCTTTGATAATGCGGTCGGCTTTTTGGTGCGATATGCCCAGCTGTTTGCCAATTTCGCGCAGGGTACAATTGGCAGCTTTTAAATCAAGCACCTGGCTAATCAGTTGCTCGTCATTGGGGCTGATTTTTTTTCGTTGCAGCAGTTCCCACTCTTTGCCGAATTTGATAAACCCGTACTGTAAAAAATTATGGGGCTTGCCGATGCGGCAGAGGCAAACATTGCCCTCGCCGTACAATTGCTCGGTATTTCGCTGCTTTATCTGTTTCAGGTAGCGCAGGTCGGCATCAGTATTGCTTTGACCAATGGTAAAGGCGCTATCACAAAAGTTCATCAGCATTTTGCTGCCTTGCAGGTTATTGGCGCTTATGGGCTGGGTAACATCGCGTTTTGGTGTGTGTGCCAATACCAATATACTCAGGTCGTATTTGTTTTTGAGGGCTTTAAGCTGTTTCATTAACGAGAGGGCATCCTTAGCCTGCTCGGTTTCGGTACGCAGATAGGTGAGGTTATCAACAACCAGCACTTTTGCATTGTTTTGAACAACTGCTGCCTCCAGGTCGGCAATAAGGTCGTTATCAAAGCCATCAACGCTCAATTGCTCCGGGTCGGGGTTCAGCTCGGCCCTCAAAAATTGCGGGCTAAAGCGGTAATGGTCTTCGAAATTAACGGAGTAGCGCGCTTCAAACTGTTTATCGGTAAGCTCAAAATCGCAGTAGATAACCGGTTGGGCGGCGCATTCCACTTCAAAGGGATAACTGCCGTTACCTTTGGTGATGGCATCGGCAATTTGCACTGCAAGGATACTTTTACCGAGGTTGCTGTCGGCAAAAAGGATGCATACTTCGCCCTGGTGCCAGAATTTGCCGAAAAGTGTTTGCGGTACAGCCCTGCTGTGCGCTTCATCCATCCAGTGGTTTGCCCTGCGGATCATCAGGGTACTGCTGTCATGCTGTTGAGGCTGGTTCAGTTGGTGCAGGCTGCTTTGCTGCAGGGTTTGGGCATCAATGTAAGTGCCGTTGGTGGTGTGGTTCATGATATATATATTAATTGGGTGAATACGTGATAAATGTTAGCAGCAGATAGCCGGATAATCAACAGGCGCAAAGCATTGATAAGGGCGCATATATATCTGCCAACGGTAATAAAATACCCCACTACTACCTATACTACTACTATACAGGCATCAGATTAATTAACGATAAAAGAGTTGCAACTGTCCGTCCGTCGCAGGGGTGCCGTTTATGTTACACAGCAGGACAAAAGAGCGCCTTAAGGCAGCAATGGGTTATTTTCACTACAAATATAAAGAATAATTTGTATTAATAAAGAAAAATTCTGTAAAAAATGTCCGAAGTGTAACGGAATGGGGTGGGAATGACGGACGGACGGGAATAAATTTGTATGTTTTTTGCCTCTGTTGGTGTTTTTGCCTTTGTTGGTGTTGTCACCAGCAAAACGCTTGCTAAGTAAACGCCTGTAATTATTGGCTATCTATTGCCGGTGATGATGTGCGCTGCCTGCGGATGATACTAATCACAAGCATTTTCGTTTGTTGGTGACAACACCAACAAAGGCGCGATGGCAAATTTCAGGCTTGGATACACGGGCCGGTAAACAGAGAAATCTATAATAGATTTAAGGAGACAAAGTATATGTATTCATCCATAACCGTTAACGATATAAAAACAGATGACCTTTCTTTTCCAACTTTGGAAAGCGATGTAAAAGATCATATTGACTATGTTTTAGAAGCATACGCACCATTTAGCGACGTTCAATTAGAGAGGATGACACACAACGAACAGCCTTGGCTTGATGCGAGGGATGGTTACGAGCCTTTTCAGAGGTGTGAAGAAGAAATAGATGAGATAACGATGCGAAATTACTACGCCGCTCGTGTTTCATAATGGCTAAGAAGCATCCTATAATTCCAGAGCAACCAAAGGGCGTTAAAAAAATTAACGCTGGCGGGGTTGCCCAGACCAGGGTAATCGCAACTCAAGGCAGTCGATCAAAAGAAATAAAATGGTCTTTCGGCTTCCAATTCTTTTCCCAAATAAGATATTTTGAAATTGGCGGCGTTGATAACGGTTGGTACATATCGTTACTTGCTCGATTAAAAGAAATCTCGCAAATTGAGAGAGATCGGTTTTTAAGTGATTTTCCCCAACATGGTAATATTAGATACCATAAAATTTCTTGGGATAGCAAAAATGTGCCTATTTCAAGGTCTGATTTGAACTGGATAGATAAAGATTATTTAGAAAATGAAGAGGAGTTCCCAATGCTTCAATTTCATATTTCTCAAGCATTGGGGCGTATCGTTGGTTTTTGGGACGAAAACAACATATTTCAAATAGTCCTTTTAGACCCGCTCCACAATATACAACCATCAAAAAGAAATGACTACCATGTGGATGATACTTACTTTATGAGTTGTAAGTATTCGTCATTGTTAATTGATTTAAAAAAAATACAGGGAAAAATCAAAACGAATACAACTTGTATGATTTGTTCAGACATAGTTAAATTACCAACTAAGCTAAATAGCAGTAACTTTATTTACGGTCACCTGTCTGACGAATATATAGACAAGTTAAATACTACCGATTTAACATTCGAAGAATTAATAGAATTAGGATTGCTTTCTGTTTAGCACCCATGGTCTAACAGGTATATAGTCTCCTGCCAACACCAAGAAGGCGCGATCAAAATACCTCCTGTCACATCACCGCGGCAATGCGACGGACGGACACACAAATCAATTGAATTTTTTGATCCCCACCCCGCCTTTCATCAGCGAAAGCTTACTTTTTTATAACGTATGATTTTGCCAAAAAATCGTGCATGGCTTGTTTGTATTGCGACCAGAAAATGCTGAACGTACCAAAGCCATAAAAGAAAACGGAAAACACCCGGGCAAAGCTGCGCAGCAATGCCTTGGGGAATTTAAGCGCCAAACCGTCGGCATCCACCACAACCAGCCCGCTTATCTTTTTTCCTAAGCTGCCCTTCATCGGCGAGGCTTCGCAAATGGAATTATAAAGTACGATGAACAAGTTAAAGAGCATCTGCACTTCCAGCAACTCTGCGGGGGGCATTTTTGCTATTGATTCGTACGAGCTTATATCCATAGCTACTACCCCCGATGTGATGAGGATAGATAGTACAAAGCCTGAAATAATGGACAGTAATATAAAATCGATGAGGTAAGCGAGCAGCCGCCACCAGTACGAACTGAGGTTATCTTCGGTGGGGAAGTTTACACCCTGCGCCTCAAAATATTCATATAGTTCTGGCAGGTCGCAGGCATCCTGCCAGCCATCCGTTGGCGAGAGTATACGGGTATGAACGTCGAGCATCATCCCGGTAAGTTCGTCGAAAGTATAGGGGCCTTTTTCTTCCCCGTCGTCAAGGATATAATATACGTCAGCCATGTTTTGTGTTAACGGGTAAATACCCTAACTGTTTTGCCGCAAATTTAATCCTAATACCCATATATACAGCATGGCGGTGAAATAAGAGTTTGCAAATTAATTGGCGGTGCCGGTATTGTTAGCGCATTTAATATGCACCATCGGTGCAAAATTCCGGTAGAAATTAATAAAGGAATTTTTGCGTGCTGCAAGAATGTAAAACTGAATAATAACGTAAATATCTTTGGATAGAACTAAATCCCCAACGTTTCGCAGGCTTTCTCTGCTGCCAGTTTTTCAGCGTTTTTCTTGCTAAACTCTTTTCCCTGGCCCATTATTTCACCGTCGATAGTGGCCTGTACGGTAAATAACTTAACATTTTCGCCATCCTGGTTGCTGATCAGCTCGAAGGTAATATCCTTGCTATGCCGCTGGCACCATTCAATCAGCTTACTTTTAAAGTTGGTTTCAGTCTGTTCGAGCGTATGGATATCTACATGCGCTTTGATGATGTGGTTTACAAGGAAACTTTTGGTAAAATCGTAGCCTTTATCCAGGTAAACGGCGCCGATAAGCGCTTCGAATGCGTCGCCAAGCAATGAACCCTGGCGGGATGAATTCAGCATCCGGCTATCATACTCTATCAGTTTATCGAAGCCCAGTTTACGGGCAAGCTGGTTAAGGTTAACCCGGCTTACTATTTTCGACCTCAGCTCGGTCAAAAATCCCTCATCTTCATAAGGGTACAATTTAAAAAGCACCTCGGCAACAACGCTTCCGAGTACGGCATCGCCCAAAAACTCCAATCGCTCGTTGCTGTTCTTTACCCCCTTCTTCACGTTGGTGGCTACCGACTTGTGCCTGAAAGCCATCCGGTATAAAGACAAATTGCCCGGCACGAAACCGAGCAAATTCTTTAAAACCTTAACATATTTTCTATTAGGCGATATATAAAGCTTGTAAAAACGACTTATGGGCATCCACCAGCAGATTATTCTTCGTACTTTTTAAATATTACGGAGGCATTGTGACCGCCGAAACCGAATCCGTTGCTCTGTGCAATCCGTACCAGGCGCTTTTGAGCTTTATTGAATGTGAAATTTATTTTCGGATCAAAAGCAGGATCGTCGGTAAAGTGATTGATCGTTGGCGGAACAATATCGTTTTTAAGGGCCAATATCGCAGCAATTGCTTCAACGGCACCGGCAGCACCCAATAAGTGCCCGGTCATTGATTTGGTTGAGCTGATATTTATCCGGTAAACATCGTCGCCGTAAACATCCTGTATCGCTTTAATTTCCTGCGGATCGCCTATAGGGGTAGATGTTCCGTGAACATTTACATAGTCAACGTCGGCAGGGGTGATACCGGCATCTTCAAGGGCATGCCTCATTACCAGGGCAGCGCCTAATCCTTCAGGGTGAGGGGCTGTCATGTGGTAAGCATCAGCGCTCATACCGCCGCCGATCATCTCGGCGTAGATCTTAGCGCCACGTGCTTTGGCGTGCTCAAGTTCTTCCAGTATAATAGTGCCCGCACCTTCGCCGGCAACAAAGCCATCACGGTCCAGATCAAACGGACGGGATGCAGTTGCAGGATCATCATTACGGGTCGACAAGGCGTGCATAGCATTAAAACCACCAATACCCGCCTCATTTATAATCGCTTCAGATCCGCCGCTGATAAACATTTTAGCCTTACCCAAACGGATATAATTAAATGAATCTATCAGCGAATTGTTTGATGAGGCGCAAGCTGATACGGTAGAGAAGTTAGGTCCCCTCAGTCCATATTTAATGGAGATATGGCCCGGGGCAATATCAGCTATCATTTTAGGAATAAAGAACGGGTTAAAACGGGGTGTTCCATCGCCTTTTGCAAAGCCTACAACTTCGTCCAAGAACGTTTTTAAACCACCTATTCCCGATCCCCAGATAACACCTATACGGCTGGTATCCAGTTTAGAGAAATCCAAACCAGCGTCCTTTACCGCTTCTTCGGTCGAAAACAGCGCATATTGAACAAATGGATCCAGTTTTCTGGCGTCCTTTCTGCCCAAAAAAGCATCTGCATCGAAGCCTTTTACTTCGCAGGCAAACTTGGTTTTGAACTTTTCTGTATCAAAACTCTTGATTAAGGCAGCGCCACTTACCCCATTTAGCAACGAATCCCAATACTCGGGGACCGTATTGCCGATTGGAGTAAGTGCTCCAAGCCCGGTTACTACAACTCTTTTAAACTCCATTTAGTAATTTTAGGGAGTTTATTTAACGTTTTTTTCAAGGTAAGCAACGGCCTGGCCTACAGTACCAATTGTTTCTGCCTGATCATCAGGAATAGCAACGTTAAATTCCTTTTCAAACTCCATGATTAATTCCACGGTGTCTAACGAGTCAGCACCAAGGTCGTTGGTGAAGCTAGCTTCAGGTGTAACTTCACTTTCGTCAACACCTAATTTTTCTACGATAATAGCTTTTACTCTTGAAGCGATATCAGACATAGTCTTATAGTTTTAATGATTAATAAAAATTCTGTGCAAAGAAAAATAAATTCTGTCAAATATCAAATCTAAAAACTTTTGTATTATCTGCAATAAATTATTTTACCGCAACAAATACGATTTGTATTTTTACCGGCGCAAAAGTAATGATTTTGAACAGGAAATTTTTAAGGTTTGAGATCGATCTCGATTTTGTTTTAATAGCAGTTACAAGTTCGCTGAAAGATTACCGCCTTTGTTATCTTATCAATAAGTTTTTATCATTTAATTTCGCGAAAATCCCCGACCTGGAAGTTGATATCCATCAAAATGAAACGCCTGTTTTGTTTTCCTTGTACCATTATTGCTGGCAAAATACCGAAACGGATTTCTATTTTATTGCGAATAAAGGCTCTGAGGGCTATTTAATCCCCGAAATGAAGAAGGCCGACTATTTTTTATTAATTAAAAATTATATTGACGAAGACGATTTAGATAACTTAATTTCGTCCCTCAACAAGATACCCGAAATAGTAGCCGCCGTAAAGATTGATCCTAAAAAAATAAAATCACGGGAAAATCTATTATTTTAGCGCGGATTTTTAAAAGTGTTAGCATTACACTAAAACGTTGAAGCACTTATAAGCCTGTTTAACCAGATAAGTATGAAATTAAATTATAACCGAACTAAGATTGTTGCCACGATGGGCCCTGCATCGGCTAAGAAAGATGTTTTATTAGCGATGATAAACGCAGGCGTAAATATTTGCCGCCTTAATTTTTCACACGGAAAACCACAGGACCACAAAGCAGTGATCGATACGATTCGTGAAATTAACGCCGAGTACCACACCAATGTAGGTATCCTTGCAGATTTACAAGGCCCTAAGATCCGTATAGGATTGGTGAAAAGTGGCGGCATTAACCTGGTTAATGGTACACAGATTAAGATGACCACTCATGAGTGCATCGGCGACGATAACCAGATCTATATTACATACGAAACCTTTCCGCAGGATGTGCAGCCGGATGAGATCATTTTGCTGGACGACGGAAAGATCCAGATGAGGGTGATTGAAACCAACCGCGTTGATACCGTGATCTGCGAAGTAATGCACGGAGGTATATTAACATCACGCAAAGGCGTTAACCTTCCCAATACCAAGGTATCTATCCCAAGCTTAACCGAAGAAGACATCGAAAACCTTCACTATGCGCTTGATTGGGAAGTGGATTGGATAGGCCTTTCATTTGTACGTACCGGCGAAGACATCATAGACCTGAAAAAAATAATTGCCGACCGCGGCGCTGCTGCCAAGGTGATCGCCAAAGTTGAAAAACCGGAGGCAATAGAAAATATAGACTCTATTATTGCCGAAACAGATGGCGTAATGGTTGCCCGTGGTGACCTGGGTGTTGAATTACCGCTAGAAGAAGTGCCATTATTGCAGAAAATGATCGCGCGTAAATGCCGCGAAGCTTCAAAACCGGTGATCGTAGCTACCCAGATGCTGGAATCAATGATCACTACACCGCGCCCAACACGTGCCGAAGTAAATGACGTTGCCAACTCTGTATTGGATGGCGCCGACGCAGTGATGCTGAGTGGTGAAACGTCTGTTGGTGAGTTCCCGGTGATTGTTATCGAAACAATGGCTAAAATTGTACGGAACGTTGAAGAATTAGGGTATCCTTTCAATAGCAATAAACCTGCTAATGATGATACTGCTTCTGTAGAGTATTTAAGGGACGCTGTTTGCGGCTCAGCAGTTTATTTAGCTGAACACACCAACGCAGAAGGTATTGTTGCCATGACTACTTCGGGATACACCGCATTCCAGATCTCCAGCTACAGGCCAAAAGCCCGTACTTATGTGTTCACATCAAACAAACATTTATTAAATGCACTTAGCCTGCTTTGGGGTGTACGTACATTCTACTACGATAGCTTAGAAAGTACTGATCAAACTATCAGTGACGTTAACAACATACTGAAAGAAGCTAATTTAGTAGAGGCCGGCGATGTATTGATCAATACCGCGGCTATTCCAATTTCGGCAAAAGGAAAAACCAATATGCTGAAGGTTACTGTTGTGGAATAATAGTAGATTAGGTTTATTAGGTGAGTAGTTGACTAGGCTAGGAAACTACTCACCCAATAAACTCAATCAACCATTCACCCAATCAACCACTCACTCCCCCGACTAATACACCCTTGCGGCGCATACCTTTACAAATAACTTGTCGAGGTTGCCGAAATAGTAGTCCCAATAAATCCTTAATAATCTTAACAGTCTCATATCCTTTGTTTTTTAGTTAGGACTAAAGAAACGACGGGTTGGTTTAATTATTATTAATATTTATAAAAAAGATAAAAGGAAAATTCGCAAAGCTGAAAGCTAAAAAGCTTATTATCAATTATAAAGCAATATTTATCTAAAATAATCTACTTATAATAATATCTATTAGATAAAGCGAATAAGCTACTGCTCCTTTTCATACGTTTTGGGATCAATGGCTTCAGGCGACCATCCCTTAAGAAATTCCATCACTTTTTCTTTGCTGTGGCCTTTGCCATCTTCCAGGTATTCCGAATTTTGGGTATGAAGCCGGTTGCCATTACCATCAAGCACCACAAACACGGGGAATCCGAAGCGCTGCGGATAGCCCAGGCTGGCTAATACTTCTTTGTTGGTGTTTTCCTTACTGTAATTCACATGCAGCACCACAAAATTATCTCTCAGGTATTTATTAAGATCGGGATCGGTAGTTACCAGGTTATTAAACCGGATGCACCAGATACACCAGTTACCGCCTATTTGCAGCAGCACATTTTTGTGTTGTGCGGCGGCCTGCTTTACAGCATTTGCAATTTCTGCCTTTGCATCGGCAGCAGGGTTATATAACTTAGCAGTATCGGTTAATTTTATAGCATTCTGAGCTTTTACACTTACGCTCAGCAGAACTATTCCTGCAATCATCAAAAGTTTCCTCATCTTACTTATTTTCTTTTTCATCAAATTTTGCCGTGTATTCCAATGGCATCAGGTCGGCGTTTTTCTCCCATGCCCAATATCCCTCAAAAAACAACCCATTAGTGGGGGTAAATAAACCCTGCCCATCAAGATCGACCTTGTCAGTAAGCAAATATACCAGTGACACCTGGCCGTTATGCGCAATATCGGCTGTGGGTACTTTTTTAACATTCAGTTCTAAGCCCACATAGTTATCCGGCAATTTCTCGTGTTTGTAAATTACATACAGGCAATCCTTATATGAAAGCGATTTAAGGTCCTTACCCGATACGGTCACAAGGCTATCGAAGGCTACCGGCTCCTGTACAAGCATTATTTGTTTTACATCTTTACCGCTGTCTTTTTGAATCCCCATCACAGGACGGTTAAGCAGTTTATAAACATTAAACCCTTCTTCCTGGACGCGGACGTTATAGATAGATCTGATAAAGTGATTGATCGATCCGAGGTAAGCCTCCCTACGTTTCTTCGCCCAAGATGCTTCCTGTTTAGGTGTGCCTTTCATTTCTACAAATGAAGGATATCCCTGGAAACTGACCACCCTCGTGTCCTCGTTATATTCAAAATTTGTCAGTAAATATTTCAGCGTGTAACCAAGCGCCGTGTTCTGGATGCTTAAAAATTCGTCAGCAGTTGCAATTAGCGATTTAGTACCCTTATCGTAGTTAAAATATAAGACATCCGGGTTCAATAACTTGCATTCTTTAGCATTGTACGTTTCGCCTAAAAATTGCTTTTTAAATATAGCCAAGTGCTTTACGCGATCGTAATCGGGTCGTATTTTTACCTCTTTTAATACCTGCGCATTAGGCTTTAACTGCACATTTACTACTAATGGCTTATCTCCCAGCTTAATTGGCTTTACATAAGGTTCAAACCCCATCATTTTAACCACCAGTTCGTAGTTGCCCGGCACAACTCCGGGCAGACTGAACTTGCCATTATTATCGCATACGGTGATGCTTTTGGTGCTGGTTAAGAAAACGGTGGCGCCTGGTAGTGTTAAATGTTTTTCGTCGACCACGGTGCCTGATATAGACGATTTTTCCTGCGCCTTTAGTAACGACGCACTTAAAAGCATTACGTAAAACAGCAGGTATTTAACTTTCATACTATAGGCGGGGGCATCAGGCCACAATATAATAAATAATAGCTGTTTTTTATACAACCAAGATATCCCTGCCGTATCCGGCCAAATTGTTTGCGGTATTGGTTATACATCCATCTCAATAGAATTAAAATTCCCGCAAGGAATATTAAAAAAGATAAACGCACCAACCTGGAAATGCCCCCTAAATCCGCTTTACCAACTTTTCCACATCTCAACAGCCTGTAAATAAATCTGCTTTTATGCCGTTAACCGGGATAAGTTCGCTTTTCCACCCCATGTGGAAAACTCCGGATGGGATGCTGCCTTTCAGACTGATAGCTTTGAGTAAAACCCTTCATAGTTTTTTAACGTACTCATCACATCTTATTTATCTGCCATGGGAAAAAACAATACAAAAAAGCAAGACGAAAAAAAAGGTAAAGGACTCCGGCTCGAGCGGTATTTCACCCGCGAGGGAATTGATGTTTTCGACCTCTTTAAATACGAAAAACGTAGTTCGGTGATCCGCAACCCTTCCGGGGATGCGGTGTTTGAGATGAACGATGTGGAAGTGCCTGCGGCATGGTCGCAGGTGGCAACCGATATCCTTGCCCAAAAATACTTCCGTAAAGCGGGCGTACCGCAACCCGACGGCTCAACCGGATCGGAAAAGAGCATAAAGCAGGTTGCGCACCGGATGGCTAACTGCTGGAAGGACTGGGGTATGCGCTATGGCTACTTTGCCTCAAAAACTGACGCCAATATATTTTACGACGAAATTGTTTATACCATAACCGGGCAATTGGCTGCGCCTAACTCGCCCCAGTGGTTTAATACCGGGTTGCATAGTTCTTACGGCATCACCGGTAAACCGCAGGGCCACTATTTTGTAGACCCGGTAACAGAAGTATTAAGTAAATCCACCTCGGCCTATGAGCGCCCGCAGCCGCATGCCTGCTTTATTCTTTCAGTTGATGACGACCTGGTGAACGAAGGCGGCATTATGGACCTGTGGGTACGCGAGGCAAGGATCTTTAAATATGGCTCGGGCGTGGGCACCAATTTTTCAAAGATCAGGGGCGATAACGAAAAGCTTTCGGGCGGCGGTTATTCGTCCGGCCTGATGTCGTTCCTCAAGATCGGCGACCGCGCGGCAGGGGCCATAAAATCAGGCGGAACCACCCGCAGGGCTGCAAAAATGGTTTGTCTTGACCTGGACCATCCCGAAATAGAAAGCTTCGTAAACTGGAAGGTTGAAGAAGAAAAGAAAGTAGCAGCCCTGATTGCCGCCGGGTATTCTTCGGATTACGAGGGCGAAGCTTATCGTACCGTATCCGGGCAAAACTCCAACAACTCTGTACGGATCCCAAACAGCTTTTTTAAAGCCCTGCACGATGGCAAACCGTGGGAGTTGACCAGCCGCATGACGGGTAAAACTATCAAATCAATCCCGGCACAAAAATTATGGGATGATATTTCATTTGCTGCCTGGGCTTGCGCCGATCCGGGCGTGCAATTCGACAGTACCATCAACGAATGGCATACCTGTCCTGAAGGAGGGCGTATCAACGCGTCGAACCCGTGTTCGGAGTATATGTTTTTGGATAATAC
>Ga0116227_10009315_pt1 | contig 17897 bp, 22 predicted proteins | sample S1TSphgellanicum_FD_89693 | JGI IMG/M metagenome (GOLD analysis project Ga0116227, IMG submission 89693) | Host-associated microbial communities from peat moss isolated from Minnesota, USA - S1T2_Fb - Sphagnum magellanicum MG | ecosystem: Host-associated > Plants > Peat moss > Unclassified... | reverse complement strand
GAAAGTGCAACAGCGCCCTAATACCTTTTCGGCATCAAGAAGGAGCAAAACGGTATTTTCTCTCATGAGAAATGGTCCGTAACCCCGCTGCAGGCAGTGGAGAGGTTCTATGGCTCAGCCCATCACCATTGAGGCCGTGGAAACGGTCCTTCTCGATGTTCCAACGATCAGGCCCCATGTTCTGTCGGTTGCCACCATGCATGCGCAGTCGATGGTGCTGGTGCGGCTGATCTGCTCGGACGGCATCGAGGGATGGGGGGAGGGCACCACCATCGGCGGCCTGAGCTATGGCGCGGAAAGCCCCGAAAGCATCAAGCTGACCATCGAGACCTATATCGCTCCTGTTCTGAAGGGCATGGATGCCACGCGGCCGGCATCGATCATGGCTTTGCTGGGCAAGCAGATCGCTGCCAATCATTTCGCCAAGAACGCCATCGAGATGGCGCTGCTCGATGCGCAAGGGCGCAGGTTGGGTGTACCGGTCAGCGCGTTGCTGGGCGGGCGGCTGCGCGATCGCCTGCCGGTGCTCTGGACGCTGGCCAGCGGCAACACCACGCGCGATATCGATGAGGCCGAGCAGATGCTGGCCGCCCGGCGTCACAATGCCTTCAAGCTGAAGATCGGCAAGCGCGCTCTGGAGGCAGATGTTGCCCATGTCTCGGCGATCAAGCGCGCGCTGGGGGACCGGGCCAGTATTCGGGTCGACGTCAATCAGGCGTGGAGCGAAGCCACGGCCAAGCGGGCCTTGCCGATGCTGCTGGATGCCGGTGTCGATCTGGTCGAGCAGCCGATCAAGGCCTCCAGTCTTGCGGGCATGGCGCGGCTCACGGCGATGGGCGGGCCTGCGGTGATGGCCGATGAGGCGCTCTATGGGCCCGAAACGGCGCATGCCTATGCCGCCGGGCGCGGGGCCGATGTCTTTGCGGTGAAAATTGCCCAGGCCGGAGGATTATGGGCCGCCAAGGCGCTCTCCGCGGTCGCGGCGGCGGCGGGCATCGGGCTCTATGGCGGCACGATGCTGGAAGGTGGGGTCGGCACAGCGGCATCGGCCCATCTCTTCTCCACCTTTGCCGAGCTGGAATTCGGCACTGAGCTCTTCGGCCCGCTGCTGCTGACCGAGGAAATTCTGAGCGAGCCGCTCGACTATGCCGAATTCAGCCTTGGCGTGCCGGATCGCCCGGGGTTGGGGGTCGCTCTCAACCCGGATGCGATTGCTGCCTTCCGGCGCGATCGCCCGGCCCGCACCATCGCGGCGGTGCCGCGTCAGGCCAAGGGGTAAGCGCCATGCTGTTTCAGGTCGATATGGCGGTCAAGGTTCCCGTCGGTTTCGATGCGGAGGAATTCGAGCGGATCAAGGCCCGCGAAAAGGCCTATGCCCAGGATCTGCAGCGCAGCGGTGAATGGCGCCATATCTGGCGTCTGGCCGGGCACTACGCCAACATCAGCATCTTCGATGTCGCCAGCAATGACCGGCTGCACGAGATCCTGACGGCCCTGCCGCTTTTCCCTTTCATGGAGATCACCGTGACGGCCCTGTGCCGGCACCCCTCATCGATCCGTGAGGATGACAGCTAAGTTGAACAACAACAGTGGAGAGGCATAATGATAAAGGATTTCGTCAAATCCGCCGCCGTGCAGGCGCTGCTCGATCGTGCCAGCGGTCTGGACAGCACACAGGGCGATGAGCGTCTCAAGGCGCTGACCCGCGATCTGGTCGAAGCGGTGATGGCCGCCATCGTCAAATATGATGTCACCGACAATGAGTTCTGGTCGGCGGTCAAATTTCTGCAGGATGGCGCGGGTCAATTCCCTCTGATCGTGCCCGGTCTGGGCCTCGAGCATTTCATGGACCTGCTGACAGACGCCAAGGATGCCGAGGCCGGCAAGTCCGGCGGCACGCCGCGCACCATCGAGGGCCCGCTCTATGTCGAGGGTGCGCCGCTGGTCGAGGGCGACGCCAATCTGTCCGACGATCCCGACGATACCGGCTCGCTCTCCATGACGGGCCAGATCAAGGATATGCAGGGTCAGCCTGTGCAGGGTGCCATTCTGCATGTATGGCATGCCAATTCCAAGGGCTTCTATTCGCATTTCGATCCCACGACCGAGCAGACGCCCTTCAACAACCGTCGTCGCATCAAGATCGGACCGGATGGGCGCTATGCCTTCCATTCCAAGATGCCCAAAGGTTACAGCGTGCCGCCCGGCGGCGCCGCAGACCAGCTGCTGCATGCGCTGGGCCGCCATGGTAACCGCCCCGCCCATGTGCATTTCTTCGTCGAGGCGCCGGGCTATCGCACACTGACCACGCAGATCAATTTCGGCGATGATCCCTTGGCGGCGGACGATTTCGCCTTCGCCACACGCGAGGGCTTGCTCCCGGTGCCCGATCGCCAGGGTGACGATGCCTCTATCGCCTTCGATTTCGAAATCCAGCCCGCTGACCTCGGTCAGGAAGAGGGCTTTTCCGAGCGGGTTCGCGCTGCTGCGTGATCCATTGTGATGATCGGTTTGCAGGCTCTGCGGTGATCCGCAGGGCCTGTCGGCTGTGACGTGAGGTGGAGCAGGATGATGGAGCATGTCACGCTGGGCGATGGGGTCAGGCTGGCCTATCGTTTCGATGGGCCTGATGACGCCCCTGTCCTGCTGCTGTCCAATTCGCTGGGCACCGATCACGGCATGTGGGCTCCCCAGATCGCCGGGCTGACCGGTTCCTTTCGCGTGCTGCGCTACGACCAGCGGGGGCATGGCGCCACGGGCAGCCCGCTCGGGGCCTATTCGATGGACCGGCTGGGGCGCGACGTGCTTGAGCTGCTAGACACCCTGGGGCTGGAGCAGGTGCATTTTTGCGGACTGTCATTGGGCGGCATGACCGGCCAGTGGTTGGCGCATCGCGCGCCCGGGCGCATCGGCAGGCTGATCCTGGCCAACACGTCGGCTTTTATGGGACCGCCATCGGGCTGGCAGGCGCGGATTGAAAGCGTCCTGGCCGATGGAATGGCGCCACTCGCCCAGGCCTCCATCGCGCGCTGGTTCACACCTGCTTTCCCTTCCCGGAACCCCGAGCCGGTTGCGGCCATCCATACGATGCTGCTGGCCAATGATCCCGCCGGTTATGCAGGATGCTGCGCGGCGATCCGCGATATGGATCAAAGGCCGACCGCCCGCCTCAACCGCTTGCCCACGCTGGTGATCGCCGGGGCGGATGATCCGGCCACCCCGGTGAGCGACAGTCAGGCGCTTGTCGACGCCATGGCGGATGCGCGGTTGGTGGTGTTACGCTCCGCGGCCCATCTCTCCAATGTCGAGCGAGCGGAGGCTTTTCTTCAGGTCATGCTGGATTTTCTGCTCTAACGCTTGCCCTTGCGCGCGCGCACCAGCGCACAGAAGGCCGACACCACGGCGGAACGATTGTCGCGCCGATAGGAAAGGCTTAGCTGGGTCTGCGGCGTGTCGCCCAGCAGCGGACGATAGGCGACGCCATTGAGCGGTGCTTCCGACGTTGATTCCGGAACAATCGACACCCCCGCTCCCACCGATACCAGCGCAAGCGCCGTATGGATCTCCATGGTTTCCTGGGCGATGTCGGGCAGAAAACCTTCCACACGGCACAATTCCAGAATGGTATCCGCAAAGCTGGGCCGTGGATGGCGTGGGTAAAGCACGAAGGGGCGCATGGCCAGATCAGCAAAGGCGACGTGGTTTTGCGCGGCCAGAGGGTCGCTTTCCGGCAAGGCCACGATCAGCGGTTCGCGATAGACCACCTCATTGACGATCTCGGGGTCCTGAATGCCAGGTCTGGCGAAAACGACATCGATCGAACGCGAGACCAGAGCGGCACGCAGCTCCGATGTGTTCATGGCATGCAGCACCAGTTCGACCTCCTGATGGCTGGTGCGAAAGGCGTTGAGGATGCCGGGCAGGATCGAGAAGGTCGCCGACCCCACGAAACCCACCTGAAGCATGCCCACCGTCCCTTCCGCCGCCTTGCGCGCCACGCGGGCGGCATCGATCACGCGCGCCAGAATGTCACGCGCGCGGGGCAACAGGGCTTCCCCGGCGGCGGTCAGATGGATGCTGCTGCGGGTGCGGTCGAACAGCAGGGCGCCGATGCCCGCTTCAAGGCTGGCGATCTGGCGGCTGAGTGCGGGCTGGGCGATATGCAGCCGCTCGGCGGCGCGGCCGAAATGCAGCTCTTCGGCCACGGCCAGAAAATAGCGCAAGCGGCGCACATCGATGCCCGTGGCGGGGCCGAGTGGTGCGATATCGGGTTTGGACATCATGACCTTCCTGTTGATGGCTTTGTGCTCATATGGGCAGGCCGCTGTCTCATGCCTTTTCGGCATCAGGATTTGCCCTTTTTCTATTGGATTGTCATCACCCACGCGCGCAGTCTCGTTCTGTAGCCAGCAGAACCCGCAGAGGTTCGAACGGAGAGTGCCATGCCAGAAGCGCCCGATCCGCTTGGGTTCGCCGCGCAAACCAATGGTTTGCAGGCGATGATCACAGGCGTCAGTTCCAGCGATGTGATTGCCTTCACCTTTATCTACGGGGACCCGGATCTTGCGGTCGAACTGGTGCTGCCGGCCCCCGCATTCCGCGAATTTTCGGCCCGCAACCATTGCCGGGTCACGGTGGAGGATGTGGCGCTGCAGCCGCGTGTCCAGCGCCTGATCCACCCGCTTGCCGTCGATCACCCGCTTTGCCTGAGGCCCAAGGAGATACTGTCGTGAACATCGATATTCAGGCCGAGGCGATCACGCCGCGCCGCCACACCTTCTCACACATCGCCCGCCGCTTCGGCGTCGACAAGCCCGCCTCGCGCTATGAGGAGGCGACCTATGACGTGCAGCCGGTGGCGAACTTTCACTACCGCCCCACCTGGGCCCCAGAATTCGAGCTTTACGATGTCGCGCGCACCCGGATCGTGATGGCGGATTGGTATGTCTTCCGCGATCCGCGCCAGTTTTATTACGCCACCTACAACATCAGCCGCGCCGCCATGCAGCAGTCCTTCGACGATGCGGTGAATTTCGTCGAGAAGCGCGGACTGGTGGCCGGTGTGGCCCCGGCCTGGCGCGAGGCGGTGGCAGCCTATCTGCTGCCGCTGCGCCATCTGGAATGGGCGGCCAACATGAACTGCCAGCTCATCGCCGACTGGGGTTACGGCACGCAGATCACCTCCGCGGCTGCCTTCTGTGGCGCGGACCGGCTGGGGTTGGCGCAGGTCATCTCGCGTATCGGTCTGGTGCTGGGCGAGGGGGGCGATGACCATCTCGTCGCCGCCAAGACCCTGTGGGTCGACGGCGCGGCATGGCAGCCCCTGCGGCGTCTGGCCGAGGACATGCTGGTGCTGCGCGACTGGTTCGAGGTCTATGTGGCCCAATTGGTGGTGCTCGATGGCCTCGTCTATCCGCTGCTCTGCGAGAGCTTCGATGCGGCCGGCGTGGCCCACAATGGCGCGCCGATCTCGATGATGACCGGCTTTCTGGCCGACTGGTTCGCCGACAACAGCCGCTGGACCGATGCCGTGATGAAGGCCGCTGCTGGCGAGTCCGATGCCAATCGCACGGTGCTGAACGGCTGGCTGCGTCAGTGGGGCGAGCGGGCGCATGAGGCGCTGCTGCCCGTCGCCCGGCAGGTGCTGGGCGAAGAAGGCGATGCCGCTGTGGCGCAGGCCCGCCGCCAGCTTTCCGCCCGGCTTGAGAAGCTGGGCCTCACCCTCGGCGAGGAGGTGCCCGCATGAGCCGCCCGGTTTCCATCACGCTCCAGAATTCGCAGGACGGCATCGCCATTGCCAACGCCATTCTGGCCGACAATCCCGAAGCTCAGCGCAAGAGCTTCCCGGCCATGACCAAGATCGACTGTCCCGGCCGCCTGAGCATCCTGGCCGACAGCGTGTCCGAGCGCCTGGGGCGCGAATGGGACCCGCAGGAAATCCATATGAGCGTCATCTCCCTCTCCGGCTCGGTCGATGAGGATGACGGTTCCTTCACTCTGTTCTGGAGATAATCCCATGGTCGCCCGCAAGCTGAGCCTGAAGCAAAAATACGGTCATTTCACACGTGGCCTCGATTGGGAGCCCTCCTATCAGAAGCAGGAGGATATCTTCCCCTTCGCCACCTATGAAGGGATCAAGATCCACGACTGGAATGCCTGGGAAGATCCCTTCAAGCTGACGATGGACGCCTACTGGAAGTTTCAGGCCGAGAAGGAGCGCAAGCTCTATGCGGTGATCGATTCCATGGCCCAGAACAACGGGCAGCTTGGCATCACCGACGCGCGCTATCTCAATGCGGTGAAGATCTTCATTCAGGGCGTGACGCCGCTGGAGTATCAGGCCCATCGCCATTTCGCCCATCTGGCGCGGCATCTGCCCGGTGCCGGGCTGCGGGTGGCGGCGCAGATGCAATCGATCGACGAGTTGCGCCATTGCCAGACGCAGATCCACACGATCAGCCATTACAACAAGTTCTTCGACGGCATTCACGACTTCACCCATATGCATGACCGCCTGTGGTATCTCTCGGTGCCCAAGAGCTTTTTCGACGATGCGACCAGCGCGGGGCCCTTCGAGTTCCTCACCGCGATCAGCTTTGCCTTCGAATATGTGCTGACCAATCTGCTCTTCGTGCCCTTCATGTCGGGCGCGGCCTACAATGGCGATATGGCCACGGTGACCTTCGGTTTCTCCGCCCAGTCGGATGAAAGCCGCCATATGACGCTGGGGCTGGAGGCGGTGCGCTTCCTGCTCGAGCAGGATGAGGCCAATGTGCCCATCGTGCAGGGCTGGATCGATAAGTGGTTCTGGCGCGGTTACCGGCTGCTCAGCCTTGTGGGCATGATGATGGACTATATGCTGCCCAAGAAGGTGATGAGCTGGTCCGAGGCGTGGGAGACCTATTACGAGGAAGCCGGCGGCGCCCTGTTCGCCGACCTTGCCCGCTATGGCATCCGCGAGCCCAAATATGCCGATGTCGCCAAGGCCGAAAAGGGCCATGTCAGCCATCAGGTCTGGAGCATCTTTTACAATTACGCTCAGGCCGCCGCCGTCCACACCTGGGATGTCGACGACCAGCATTTGGACTGGCTGCGCGAGAAATATCCTGAGACTTTCGCCCAGCATTACGAGCCGCGTTACCGCGCATGGCGCGAGCAGGCCGAAGCCGGGAAGCGTTTCTACAACGATGGCCTGCCGCAACTGTGTCAGGTCTGCCAGATCCCCATGGCCTTCACCGAAGTGGACGATCCCGGCACGATCAGCTTCCGCGTCTCGGAGCATCAGGGGGAGAAATACCACACCTGCTCCGACGGCTGCCGCGACATCTTCGAGCATGAGCCCGAGAAATATGTGCAGGCCTGGCTGCCGGTGCATCAGATCTTTCAGGGCAATTGCGGGGGCGCAACCCTGCCCGAGGTGCTCGACTGGTATCACATCAACCAGGGCGCGGACAATTTCGACTATGCCGGCTCGCCCGAGGAAGAGCAGTGGAACGCGTGGATGGAGGGGCGCCGTCCCGCCGCCTTCCCCGCCGCTGCTGCCGAATAAGTCAGGAGGATCAAGCCATGCCTGTCGTCAGCCTGAAGCCCGGCTACAGCGGCCCCGTCCGCGACCGGGTCGAGAATTTCCACGGTGCCTATCTGGTCTATGTCCATTGGGAAGGGCACCTCAACTTCTGCTCGGCGATCACCCTGCCGCTGCCGCCTACCACGCCTTTCGCGGCGCTGGCCGACGAGATCCTGCCCTCGCTCTATCAGGCCGATCCGGGCTGGTCGGGGGTGGATCTGGCCGCCGCGCGCTGGACGCTCGACGGTGAGGACTGGTCGCCTGACCGCACCCTTGCCCTTGGCGAGCAGGGGGTTGGCCACAAGTCGCTGATCCGCTTCTGGACCGCGTGAGGGGAGGTTCCCGATGTCCACCCTGACCATCGAACCCACCGGCGAATGCATCGTCATTGCCGAGGGGCAGACGCTGCTCGATGCTTGCCTGCGCAACGGCATCTGGCTGCCCCATGCCTGCGGTCATGGGCTGTGCGGCACCTGCAAGGTCTCCGTCATCGAGGGGGAGGTGGATCACGGCAATGCCTCCTCCTTCGCGCTGATGGATTTCGAGCGCGACGAGGGCCGCACGCTGGCCTGCAGTGCCACGGTGTTGGGCGATGTGACCATCGAGGCCGACATCGACGAGGATGAGGATGCGCGCCGCATCGCCGTCGCCGATTATCTGGGCACCGTCAGCGAGACCGAGATGGTCACGCCCGATATTATGGCGATCTGGCTCGATCTGCCCGGCGACGGGCTCGATTTCCAGGCGGGGCAGTATGTCAATGTCACCATTCCGGGGATTGAGGGCACGCGCGCTTTCTCGCTGGCCAGCAGCCCGGCGCAGCGCAATCGGACCGAGCTGCATGTCCGTCTGGTGCCCGGTGGGGCGGGGACGACATGGCTGCACGAAAAGCTGAAAGTGGGCGACCGGCTGGCCTTCACCGGGCCGCTGGGGCGGTTCTATGTGCGGCGCTCGGCCGAAAAGCCGCTGGTCTTTCTGGCGGGGGGATCGGGCCTGTCCAGCCCGAAAGCCATGATCCTCGATCTGCTGGAAAGTGGCTATGAGGAGCCGATCACGCTGCTGCACGGTGCCCGCCGTCCGCATGATCTGCATTTTGCCGATCTGTTTCGCGCGCTGGAGCAGGAGCATCCCCATTTCCGCTATATCCCGGTCGTCTCGCAGCCCGAAGCAGACGATGGCTGGCAGGGCGAGAGCGGCTATGTGCATGATGCCGCCAACCGCCTGTTCGGCGGGAAGTTCGCGGGGCATCAGGCCTATCTTTGCGGTCCCCCGACGATGATCGATGCCGGGATCACCACGTTGATGCAGGGCCGCCTGTTCGAACGCGACATCTTCATGGAGAAATTCCTGACCGCCGCCGATGCCGAAGCGACGGCGCGCTCACCACTGTTCCGCAAAATCTGAATTTCGACCTTTTGTGCAGGAAGGCCGTGGCGTCTGGCGCGCCGCGCGGGGGCGGCGTGCGTCCTGCTCACCCCCGACGATCACCACAGAACGATAAAAGGAGAGGGCTATGGAACGATCGATCAAGGCGGCGCTCGGGATGACCGGCGCCATGGTGGCGCTGGCCATGGCGCCGATGGCTCATGCGGGCGAGAATGGCGGCGGTGCCTATCCGCTTGGCGCGGAATCGCTGGCCGTGGCGCAGGTGCCGCCGCCGGGCACCTATCTGCTGACCTATACCAACTATTACACGGCGGACCGGCTGAACGATGCCCATGGCAACAGCGCGGTGCCGGGGTTCTCGGTGGATGCCTTCGCCAACATCGCGCGCATCGTGCATGTCACGCATCGCAAGCTGCTGGGCGCCACCGTGGCGATGCAGGCTTTCGTGCCGGTCGTGGATCTCACGGTTCATGCGGCGGGGGCGCGGCAGAACAAGTTCGGGCTGGGCGATCTGATCGTCAATCCGCTGATTCTTTCGTGGCGGAAGGACAAGCTCAACATCGTGGCGACGATGGACACATTCGTGCCGACCGGGCGTTACCGGGCGGGTGATCTGGCCAACATCAGCCGCAATTACTGGACGTTCGAGCCGGTTCTGGCCGTGACCTATGCCGGCCCCAAGGGCGGACCGGAACTCTCTGCCAAGCTGATGTATGATTTCAACACGAAGAACGCCGCGACCCAATACAGTTCCGGGCAGGATTTTCATGCCGATCTGGCTGCGGCCTATAATTTCAATCCGCTGACGGTCGGCGTGGCGGCCTATTACGACAAGCAGACGACCGATGATCGCCAATATGGTGTGAAGGTCGGACCCGATGGCTATCGCGGGGAGGTTTTTGCTGCCGGGCCATTGCTGCGTTACCAGTTGGGCCATGTGCCCATCACCGCGCAATGGCAGCATGAATTCGTTGCCAACAACCGGACGCAGGGCGAGAAATTCTGGGTGAAGGCTGCTTTCAGGTTCTGAGCGTCGACAGTCCCGGAAGGGGCTCTTTGCGACCCTCAGGTTTGGCCTTCCGGCATCTGTGAATGGCATGGGTCACGCTCCGCCACGGAGCGACCTGCTCTTCGGTCCAGAGGCTGGGCCTACTGGGCCATCCCAGCCCTGCCGGAAGATGCCGATCGCCTCGCTTGAACACCTGCGCATGGAAAGTGCGGCGCAGGCCTGCCGCCCCACGGCCTCGATGAGGCCGGTATGCCGCTGCGGCGAGCGACCTCGGCAATGTCGAACAATCCCATCTTGACCTCAACTTGGCTTCAAGTGGCAGAATGGCCGCGACTCGATGACGGTCTCAAGGACAATCTCATGAACGATCACACCCCCAAACCTGCTGGCTGGAGCTGTGCCCAAGGCCATGTCTGGGCCGATTTGCAACCGATGCTCGACAGGCTCTTCATGCCCTTCGAGCGCTTGCTGGTCGATGCGGTCGCCAAGGAAGGCGCGCGCCGGGTTCTGGATATCGGCTGCGGCGCTGGTGCGACCAGCCTGGCGATTGCCCGCCATATGGATGGCCAAGGCCATTGCACCGGGCTCGACATTGCCGAGCCGCTTGTCGATGTCGCGCGCCGCCGGGCCCAGCTTGCGGGCCAGACCAATGTTGGCTTTCTCTGTGCCGATGCGCAGCGCCATGCCTTCGCATCCGAGAACCATGACGCCGTCGTCTCGCGTTTCGGCGTGATGTTCTTCGAGGACCCTGTCGCTGCTTTCTCCAACATTCGTCGGGCATTGCGCCCTGGCGGCGCGCTCATCTGCATCGCCTGGGCGCATCCCGCTGACAATCCCTTTATGGTCGTTCAAGAACGTGCTGCAACGGCCGTACTCGGGCCGCAGGCTGCCGCCGATCCTCTCGCGCCTGGCCAATTCGCTTTTGCGGACCGGCAAAGGGTGCAAGACCTTCTGACCGAAGCGGGCTGGCATGCCATCGAGATCGAACCCATCACCGTCTCTTGCGCCATGCCGGTTGAGGATCTGTCGATCTATGCACGCCGCATGGGGCGGATCGGCGCGCTGATGCCCGATCTCGACGCAGAGTTGCGGGCCAGGCTCGAAGCCGCACTGGACGCGGGCTTCGCGCCTTTCATCGCTGATGGCATGGCCCGCTTCGATGCCGCCTGCTGGATGATCCGCGCCCGCAACCCACAGACGATATAGGCTAGCCGTCGATCCCGCTGGCGCCTTCCCGGTTCAGGCGCGCCAACAGGCTCGACGTGTCCCACCGGCCACCGCCCATCGCCTGCACTTCGGCATAGAACTCATCAACCAGCGCGGCGAGGGGGAGCCGGGCGCCATTGCGCGCGCCTTCCGCCAGGCAGATGCCCAGATCCTTGCGCATCCAGTCGACCGCGAAGCCGAACTCATAGCGGCCCGCCTGCATGGTCGATGCGCGGTTCTCCATCTGCCACGATCCGGCGGCGCCCTTGCCCAGAACCTCCATCACCGCCTCGACCGGCAGACCGGCCCGCTGGGCGAAATGCACGCCCTCGGCCAACCCTTGCACGACGCCGGCAATACAGAGCTGATTGACCATTTTGGCCAATTGGCCCGACCCGGCGGCTCCCAGATGGCGACATAGTCTGGCATAGCTGGCGATGGCGCCCTCGGCTTTGCCGACATCCTCCACCTCGCCGCCGCACATGACCGTCAGCACGCCGTTCTCCGCTCCACTCTGGCCACCCGAAACCGGTGCGTCGATAAAACCGAAACCGCCTTCCGATGCGATGGCATGGAGTTCGCGCGCCACCTGCGCCGAGGTGGTTGTATGATCGATGAAGACACTGCCCTTGCGCATGGCCGCGAAAGCCCCGTCCTCCCCGATGGTAACAGCGCGCACATCATCGTCGTTGCCGACGCAGGCAAAGACCAGATCCTTCCCTCGCGCGCAGTCGGCAGGCGTCCGGGCTACATCGCCGCCATGCTGATCAACCCAGGCCGCAGCCTTGGCTGGGCTGCGGTTGTAGACGGTGACCTTGTGCCCGCCACGATGGTGCAAATGCGCGGCCATCGGCGCCCCCATGACGCCAAGGCCGATGAAACCGATGTCCATGAACTCAATCCCCGATGTGTGAAGCGTTTGGCGCAATGTCGCGCAGGAAGACGGTGAGATCATTGGCCGCCCAGGCGTGAGGAACCTGCCGCAGCATGTCGCCGACAAAGCCGCGATGATAGGTGGCATGATTGACGAGATGGAGGATGATCTCTTCCTTCGTCATCGCACCCTGGCCGCCACCGACGAAAGTGAAGGTCACCTGCTGGTCGACATCCTCCTCGCGCCATTGCGCGGCATGATCGAGATACCAGCCGTCCACGGCGCAAGCGCGAGCCTGTAGGTCGCCGATCGCCGGCGTGTGATCGCTGTTGCGCTGCGTGTAGCCATGGCTGGTGCCGCACAGATGATGGCGGAAGATGTCATCGACGACATGGATATGGCTGAGCGTATGGAGGATGGTGCCAAAGGTGGTGAGGCGCGGCTTGAGTACTTCTCCCTCTGGCAGGGCCATCACGGCGTCATAGGCAAGGCTGTTAGCCCATGCCTTGTAGCGCAGCAGCTTGAGCAAGGTGCGCAGGCGGGGCGGCGGAGTGGATATCGGTGGGTTGTCCGCGACATGCTGTTCCATAGCGACGGCCCTTGTTTGCGAATTCAGTGCAATTACGGCTATCAATCGGTGCAATTGCGAGCAATGTAATTATTGCGCCGAGCGCAATAAAGGCAGGACCGACCATGAGCCGTCAATTCGATGATTTCCGCAAGATCGCCGACGATCTGGCGCGCGATATTGGGGATGGGATCATCAAGCCGGGCGACCGGCTCCTGCCCCAGCGCGACTTTGCCCATCAGCACGGCATTGCGGCCTCTACGGCGGGGCGCGTTTATGGCGAATTGCGCCGCCGGGGCCTGATCACCGGCGAGGTCGGGCGAGGCAGTTTCGTTCGTTCCAGCCAGCGTTTGGCGGGAGGCGCGCTCATCGATCTGGCGGAAAACTCGATCAATCTCGAACTCGTCTTTCCGCCGCTCGGTGAGCATGCAGCAGCGATCGGCGCGATGATCGGGGATATGATGCTGTCGTCCGATTGGACCGATGCTCTGGGGCCTGTCGGCGCCATTCCATCAGAGATCATGCAAAGGTCGGTCGCAGACTTCCTCTCGGATGGCGGCTGGCAACCCGCGCCGGGGAGCATCTGCCTTGCTGGAAACGGTAAGCAGGCGATCGCGGCGTCCATGTCGGCGGTCGCGGAGCGGGGCAGCCGGGTCGGTGTCGAGGCGCTGACCTATCCTGTGATCAGGGGCATTGCCTCAGGCCTCGGGATCGAACTGGTGCCCTTGGCGATGGATGGGCAGGGCCTGTCGCTCGAGGCTCTGGAAGCATCGCTGGCACGCGACAGGCTGACCGCGCTCTACCTTCAGCCCAGCCTGCATAACCCCACGGGTGCGACCATGCCCCCGTCGCGCCGCGCGGCCCTGGGGAGATTGCTTGAACGCCATGACCTCCCGGTGATCGAGGATGGCATCTATCGGTTCCTTGTCGATGAGGCGCCGCTGGCATCGTTCGCTCCCGACCATGTCATTTTCATCGACAGCCTGTCAAAGCGGGTGGCGCCGGGGCTGTCGCTGGGGATAATTGCCGCGCCGCCGCGCTTCGCGCCGCAGGTCACCGATGCGATCCGGCACGGGGTGTGGATGCCGACGGGCCTTCAGGCCGGTATCGCGCGACGCCTGCTGGAGAGCGATCTGCCCCGCAAGATCGTCGCAGAAAGGCGGCACGATGCCGCGCGCCGACAGGCCATCGCCCGCAAGGCACTGTCCCGGCTGGCGGTCAAAGGGGATCCGCGCGCCTATCATCTCTGGCTCGATCTGCCTCGCCATTGGCGCGGGGAGGCCTTTGCTGCGCATCTGTTGCGGCGTGGCATCGGAGTGACGGCCGGGGGGCAATTTGCCGCTCAACCTGGCCACGCGCCCAATGGTGTTCGGATGGCTCTGGCATCGCCTCCTCTCGACGATCTGGAGCGGGCCCTTGCGATTGTGGCCCGGATCGCACTGGAACCTGCGCGGGACGAGGTCGAATGACCTGGGTGGCAGGATGCGGCCACACGGATTGAAGCCTTCCCCGTCAATGGCCTATGAGGGGCGATATTGAAGACCAGGGAGATTGAATGGACCGTCTCGAAAGCATGGCCGTGTTTGTCGATGTGGTGCAGGCGGGCAGTCTGGTCGCCGCGGCCGAGCGGCGTGGCCTGTCCCCCAGTATGGTCGGCAAACATTTGCGCGCACTGGAGGACAGGGTCGGCCTGCGCCTGTTGCAGCGTACCACCCGGCGGCAGAAACTGACCGAGGCGGGGGAGCTCTTCCTCGAACGTTGTCTGGCGTTGCTCCAGCAGGTCGAGGCGGCGGAAGAGGATACCGCATCGCTGGGGGGAGGCGTTGCAGGACTGCTGCGTATCTCGGCGCCGACCTCCTTTGGTGTGACCCGCTTGTCGCCAGCTTTGGCCGCCTTTCGGCAAATACATCCCCGGATCGAGGTCGAGTTGATGCTCAGCGACGCACCGGTCGATGTGATTGGCGATGGGGTGGATGTCGCGTTTTTACTCGGACCGTTGGCGGAATCCGGGTTGATCGCGCGGCCCTTGGAGCAATTCTACCAGATGATCGTCTGCGCGGCGCCGGACTATCTTGCGCTTCGGGGCGTGCCGCAGGTGCCGCAGGATCTGATCGACCATGATTGCCTGGGCCATACGCGCTGGGGGTTGCGGCATGCCTGGCGGTTTATGGCGGGCGAGGAGATGATCGAGGTTCCTGTCCGTTATCGCCTGCGGATCGATCACGGCCTGGCCCTGCGTGAGGCCGCGCTGGCCGGGGCCGGGATCATCCTGCAACCCCATGCGCTGGTCAGCGAGGACATTGCGGCGGGCCGTTTGCAGCGGTTGCTGGGCGGCTATGAGGCGAGGGGGCGGCAACTCTATCTGGTCTATGCGCGCGATCGCGCGGCACCGGCCAAGCTGCGTGCTTTCGTCGATTTTGCGCTCGAACGGTTTGGTCCGGTCAAGGGTTGATTGCGTATTATGGCGATGCAATCATCGCACTGCGCAGGGCTGTTTCTCTCTATCGATCATCGGGCAGATCAGAGGCTCCAACCAAGGAGACACCCTATGACTGCCCCTTCAATGCCCCGTGACACCGAAGCCTATGCCCGCGGCCTTGCACTGTTCGAGCGCCTGCATGGCCGGCATAGCGGCGCCGGCCTGGCGACCTCGCGCGATGAGCTTTGCCCCGATTTCCTGACGATGACCATGGAATGGGCCTTTGCCGGCGTGCTGGACCGGCCCGGTCTCGATCTGGTGACGCGCGAATTCGTCATCATCGCCTGCTGTGTGACGCGCGGTTATCTGCCGCAGCTGCGCGCCCATATCGAGGCGGCGCTGGTCGCGGGCGCCACGCGCGAGCAGATCGTCGAGGTGATCGTGCAGACCCAGTTCTACGCCAGCGGCGCGGCAACCAACAATGCGCTGGGTGTGGCCGCCGAGGTCTTCGGGCTTCACGCCTGAAGTGCCTGCGCCAGATGATCGGCGAAGGCCCGCACACGCGGGATCATGTCGGCGCGGGTGGGAAAGGCCAGCTTGAGTCGCGTGGGGCCGAGCGGAACCATGGGGAGCAGGCGCAAGATCAGGCCCTGCTCCACCATCGGCTGTACCATGCCGGTGGGCAGCAGCGCGCAGCCGAACCCTTCCAGCACCAGCGAGCGGGCCATCAGCAGGCTGTCGACCTCGATGGCGGGCTCGGGCAGGGGGCTTGAAAGCACCTGCCGCTCCAGAAACTGCCGTAGCTGCGATCCCGGCGCGATCACATCGCCAAGCTCGGCCAGACTGCCGGGCAGGCCATGGCGTTCCACCCAATCGGCACTGGCGCAGATCATCCAGTCGATCTCCAGCACGCTGCGCTCGACAGCATCGGGCGGTGAGCCATCACCCATGCGCAGCGCGATATCGATGTTCCGCGCCACCAGATCGAGCCGGTCGCTGGTGTGCAGGATCTGGAACCGCACAAGGGGATGTTGGCGGCAAAAGCTGGTGATCGCACTGGCCATCACCTCGGTGGGGAAATCGGCGGGCAAGGTCAGCCGGATCAGCCCGCTGAGCGCGCCGCGCCGGCCCTGCATCGCATGCAGGCCCTGCGCCAGATGGTCGAGCGGTGCCTGCGCCATGGCGTGAAGCTGCTCCCCTTCCTCGGTCAGCACCAGGCTGCGGGTCGAGCGCTTGAACAGGCGCAGGTCCAGCGATGCCTCCAGCGACTGGATGTGCAGGCTGACCGTGGAGCGCGGCACACCCATGCGCCGCGCAGCGGCACTGAAGCTACCGGCACGCACCACTTCGGCAAAGGTCTGGAGCAGGTCGAGTTTGATCATTGTCCATTCTTCTGGCCAATCATGTCTGATCTGCAAGGATAATCGGGCGGGTCGCGCAAGGCTAGGAGGGAGCATCATCCAAGGAGACGAAGTATGACCGATAATACCCCCGCAGGCAGGCTGACCATCGGCGCCACCGCGCGCTTTTCCGGCATCGAGGCGGGCATTCTGCTGGGCGGCGAGGCGGCGCCACTGACCGTGATGCGGATGCTGGTGCGGAAGGGCAGGGCGCGCCGCTGCATATCTCACATGAGGAGGATAAGCTGTTTCGTATTGTGCACGGCGCGTTGCTGTTTGTGATCGGCGAGGACAGGATCACGGCGGCAGGGGGCGACACGCTGTTCGTACCGCGTGGCACCGTGCATGGCTTTTCCGCCCAGGGCGGGCCGGCGGAGATGCTGCTGGTGTCTACTCCGGCCCGGCATGACCGCTTCTTTCAGGCCATGGATGCCTTGCCCGTGCCGCATCGCATGGAAGACGTTGCGCAGGTCTGCCAGCGCTTTGCCCAGAGCATTGTCGGCCCGGTGGTGACAGGCTGAGCTTACCGCAGCACGTCCTGCGCCCTGGTTTCCAGCGTCGAGAGCAGCAGGCGCAGGCGCGGCGGCATGGGCCTGCCCGGAGCATAAAGCGCATGGAGATCGAAGGGCGGCACGGTGAATTCCGGCAGCAAGGGGATCAGCGTGCCTTGCCTCAGATCGCCCGCGCAGACCGGTTGCTGCAACACGCCGATCGCCCCTCCGCCCAGCAGCAGCGCATGCAGGGGGCGCCAATGGCTGACGGTGATCACGGTCTCGATGGACGCGGAGACCATGCCGCCATCGGGTGCGTGCAAGGGCAGGCGGTTGCCATGGAACAGTCCCGCCACCCGGGCAAAGCCATGGCGGGCAAGGTCCGCGGGGCTTTCAGGCCCGCCATGCCGTTCGAGATAAGCGGGCGAGGCCACCAGCACCCGGCGCACCATGCCCAGCCGCCGGGCGACGAAATGCCCCTCGTCGACTGGCCCGAGGCGCAGCGACAGATCGACGCCTTCGGTCACCGGATCGACAACGCGATCATTAAGCACCAGATCGATCCGCAATTCGGGATGATGTTCACGCAGGTCGAGCAGCACCGGCGTCAGCAAAACCTCGCCCAAGCCATGGGGGGCCGCAATCCGCAATGTGCCGCTGACAGGCTGGTCCTTGTGCGCGACCGCCATGGCATCGTTAGCCGCCTCGATGGCGAGCTTGCAGCGCTCGTAAAAGTCCGCCCCGGTGTCGGTTACGGACATCGCCCTGGTGTTCCGCCGCAGCAGGGGCTTGCCCAGATGTGCTTCGAGCCGGGCGATCCTTTCGCTCACCGCCGGTTGGCCCAGACCCAGATCCCGCGCGGCGGCCGAGATGCTGCCCCGTTCCACGATCCGCACGAAGACGCGCATGGCTGCCAGAGTGTCCATACGGACTTATCTATCGTATTTTCCGATAATTGAAAGCGGATCGGGCCATCT
>Ga0116227_10009314_pt1 | contig 17898 bp, 14 predicted proteins | sample S1TSphgellanicum_FD_89693 | JGI IMG/M metagenome (GOLD analysis project Ga0116227, IMG submission 89693) | Host-associated microbial communities from peat moss isolated from Minnesota, USA - S1T2_Fb - Sphagnum magellanicum MG | ecosystem: Host-associated > Plants > Peat moss > Unclassified... | reverse complement strand
GGGTCCCGCGACGACGAGTGAGACGGTAATGCCGTCTTTGGCCGTCTCGGCACGAAGCGAATCGAAGAATCCGTGAAGCGCGGCTTTGGCCGCGCAATACCCCGAACGCAGCGGCGTCGAATAACGGGCCGCAACGCTCGAGGTGACGACGATGTAGCCGTTCCCGCGCTCGAGCATGCCCGGCAAGACCGCTTGCGCAAACGCGACGGGGGCGAAGTAATCGGTTTCCATGAGCTTGCGATAGATCTCGAGCGGCGTGTCGCGCACGAGGGAACGCTGCGAGATTCCGGCGTTGGCGACCAGCACGTCGATCGGGCCGAGTTCCGCTTCGATCCGGTCGCGCCAACCGGGAATCGCCGCGATATCGGTGACGTCTCCCGGAACGACGAGCGAACGCGTTCCGGCGGGCAGCGACGCGGCGAGAGCCGCAAGTTCGTCCGCCCGGCGAGCCGAAAGCGCGAGCGCCGCACCTTCGTCGGCGAGACGACGCGCGAGCGCAGCGCCGATTCCACCCGACGCACCGGTGATCCACACGACCGAGCCTTTGAATTTCATGGCCTCGACGTACGCCTCGTAAAGACGGTACGCCTCGTAAAGACGGCACGCCCGGTGCATGCGAAGCATCGGTCCTCAGCGCGCGCCGCGACCGAGGACCGGGGAATACATCGCGAGGGCGCGTTCGCGGGCCGCCGCGTGATCGACGATCGGCTCCGGATAGTCGCGGCCGAGCCGGAATCCGAGCGCCTGCGCTTCGAGCGGCGCGAGCGTCCACGGCGCATGAAGCGCTTCGCCTGAGAGCTTCGCGAGCGCGGGGATTTGCGAGCGGATGAAGTCGCCCTTGGGATCGAATTTTTTGCTTTGGAGCAGGGGGTTGAAGACACGAAAGTACGGCGCCGCATCGGTTCCGGTCGACGCCGACCACTGCCAGCCGCCGTTATTCGCCGCTTTGTCGCCGTCGGCTAGATGTTGCTCGAAGTAGCGTTCCCCCAAGCGATAATCCAACAGCAAATCCTTCGTCAAGAACGACGCGACGATCATGCGCAAGCGATTGTGCATCCAGCCCGTCGTCTGCAACTGAATCATCGCCGCATCGACAATCGGATACCCCGTCCGGCCGGCGCACCAAGCTTCCCAATCTGCAGGCGACGTCCGGTACTTGAGCGCGTTCGCCCGCTCGTCGAACGGATGCTCGGCGACGTGCGGAAAATTTGCGAGGATCTGCTGATAGAACTCGCGCCAAATCAGCTCGGAGAGCCATGTTTCAAAGCCGGTCCGTCGCCGGCCGGCGCTCGCAAGTGCTTCGCGAATCGCGTGCACGCAGGTGCGGATCCCGACCGTGCCCGCCCGCAAATGCGGCGATAGCTGCGACGTGCCGTGGATCGCCGGAAAGTTGCGCTTGTCGGCGTACGCGGCAGCGCGCGTTGCGACGAAATCCGCGAGCAAAGCCTGGCCGTGGCGCTCGCCGCCGGCCGGGAAGAGCGCGGATCGTTCATGACCGTAGCTTTCCGGGGCGGGCACGGCCTTCGACTCGCCGAGCAGCGCTCGGGGCGCCAGTTTGTGCGCGAGCGCGGCGAGCGAGGCGACGGGCCCTTGCGGGTCGTGTTCCGCACGTTCGAGCCAGCGGCGCTTATACGGCGTGAAGACGGTATAGGGCGAACCGTCGGGCTTGCGTGCGTCGTCGGCCCCGCGATAGACGTGATCGAGGGTCGAGCGGACCGTGCGGCCGTCGGCACGGAACGCCGCCGCCACGCGTTCGTCCCGCTCGATTGCAACCGGCTCGTAGTCGAGGTTGAAGTAGAGCGCCTCCGCCCGGACGCGTTTCGCAAGCGCGCGCAGCTCCGCGGTGAAATCGCCCTCGAGAAGCACGAGATCGCTCCCGCGCGCGCGCAAATCCGCGCGCAATTCTTCAAGCGAGTCGAAGAAGAACGAGACGAGCGCCGGGCTCACGCGGTCGCCGCGCAAGAGCGGCGGATCGAGCACGAAGGCACAGACGACGCACTCGCTCTCGCGAGCGGCACGTTCCAGGGCGACGTGGTCGTTCAGGCGCAGGTCGCGGCGAAACCAGACGATCGAAACGGCGAATTTGGCGGCCATACTGGAGTTGACTTGCGAACGCGGCGACTGACTCCCGCGGGGCAGCGACGGCCGCGTTCGCAGCCGGCCGCGTCCTGGCGCTTTCCGACCGCGGGGGTCGCCACGGCGGCGCTCGAAGCGGGGTGCGTGCACCTCGCGCTTTCCGAACTCGCGCTCCCGCTCGTTCACACGTTTACGATTGCCCGCAGTTCGGAGACGACGGCCCGCAGCGTGCTCTTTCGTCTGAACCGGGACGGGCTCGAGGGACTCGGCGAGAGCGCTCCGACGGAACGCTACCACGAATCGACCGCCACCGTGCAGGCCTATTTCGCGGCGCATCCGCTGCGGTCGGGCGATCCGTACGCGCTCGAAATCTTGCTCGACGGCATTCCGCCGGCGGCGCGCTGCGGGCTCGACATCGCGCTGCACGATCTGATCGGCAAGGATCTCGAACGTCCGCTCTGGCGGCTGCTCGGCCTCGACCCCGCGCGCACGCCGGTCACGTCGTTCACGATCGGGATCGACGAACCGGCCGCGATGCTCGCGAAGCTCGATGCGATCGGCGACCATCCCATCGTTAAGGTAAAGCTGGGCTTTCCGCAAGAGCTCGAGGTGGTCGAAGCGATGCGCGCGCGCTATACGGGCGCCATTCGCGTCGACGCGAACGAAGCGTGGACGGCCGAGGAAGCGGTGCGTAACCTCGCGGAACTCGCGCGCTTCGACATCGAATTTTGCGAACAACCGATCGCCGCCGGCACGCCGCACGCGCTGCGCTTCGTTCGCGAGCGTTCGCGCGTTCCGCTCGTCGCCGATGAGGACGCGAAGGACGCGGACGATCTGTTGGCGCTCGCCGGCTGCGTCGACGGCGTCAACGTGAAGCTCGTGAAGTGCGGCGGCATCCGCGGCGCGCTCGCGATGATCCACACGGCGCGCGCGCTCGGCTTGAAGATCATGCTCGGCTGCATGGTGGAGAGCGCAATCCTCGCCACGGCCGCGGCGCATCTCTCGCCGCTCGTCGACTGGGCGGATCTCGACGGACCGTTTCTCACGGCGCGCGATCCCTTCGCGGGCTTGACGTACGAGCGCGGAAAAATCGTGTTGCCGAGCGGCCCCGGGCTCGGCGTGACCGAGCGCGAGCCCGCGTCGGCATTCGCACCCGCGTGACTTCGCGTCGCTACGCGGTTCTCGCGCCCGGTCTCTTTGCTTCGCGCGGTGCGAAGACCGCGCACGGTGTGATCGCTTATTCGCGCGACGCGACGGTGGCAGTGATCGATCCGGAGCGGGCGGGGGAGCGCGTGCGAGACGCCGTGCCGTATCTCGCTAGCGACGCGCCGATCGTTGCCACGCTGGACGAAGCGTTGCGTTTCGGTCCGACCGCGCTGCTCGTCGGCGTCGCGCCGGCCGGCGGAGCGCTGCCCGCAAGTTGGCGCGCGATCATCGTCGCGGCGCTTGAAGCGGGCCTCGAAGTCGTCAGCGGCTTACATGAGTTTCTCGCGAACGACGCCGAATTTTCGAGCGCGTCGGCGCGCGGGAAGGCCGCGATTTACGACGTGCGCACGCCGCCCGCCCCGCGCCTCTTCTCCGGCGAAGCGTACGATGTCGCAGCGCGGGTCGTGTTGACGGTCGGCAGCGATTGCGCGGTCGGCAAGATGACGGCATCGCTCGAACTCGAACGCGCGGCCCGGGCACGCGGCGTGCGCGCGCGCTTCGTCGCGACGGGGCAGACGGGTATCATGATTGCCGGCGGCGGAACGGCGATCGATCGCGTGATCGCCGATTTCGCGAGCGGCGCCGCCGAGGAACTGGTGCTCGCGAACGAACCGCACGCGGACGTGCTCTTCGTCGAAGGCCAGGGCGGTATCAACCATCCCGCGTTCGCACCGGTGACCCTCGCGCTGCTCTACGGCTGCGCGCCCGACGCGCTCGTGCTCGTCCACCTCGCAACGCGCACGCACGTCGAGGATTACGGCACGCCGCTGCTCTCGCTGCCCCGGCTCATCGAAACGTACGAAGCGCTCGCCGGCACCGTCAAACCGGCGAAGGTCGCCGGCATCGCGCTCAACACGTACGGGTTAGATGGAATTGCCGCCGAGCGCGCGATCGCAAAAGCCTCGGAAGAGACCGCACTGCCCTGCGACGACGTCGTCCGCAACGGGCCGCAGGCCCTCTACGACGCGCTCGCGCCGGCCTTCGCCGAGAAAGCGGAACCGCTACGATGAACGGTCGCGCTTCGACACGGCTCAGGGTGACGACGCGGCTCAAGGTGACGACGGGCCTCGCTACAATTTGTCACCTTGAGCTTGTCGAAGGGCGCGCGCTCTCATTCTTCGCGGCTCTGCTCTTGCTCTGCAGCAGTTGCACCCGCACGGGTGACATCGCGAGCGCGGGCCGCCACCCCTGGACGCTTGCGGGCCACCTGCGCATCGGCAGCCCCGACGAGCCGGACAACATCAATCCGATGTTCGGCCATAGCGACGCGACCGATCAGATCGACGCACTGATCTTCGCGCCGCTCTTCCGCTACGACGAGCGCGGCGAATTCGTGCCCGAACTCGCGACCGTCGTGCCGACGTATGCGAACGGCGGCATCGCCCGCGACTCGAAGACGATCGTCTTGCACCTGCGCCGCGGCGTGCGCTGGTCCGACGGGGCGCCGCTGACCGCGCGCGACCTGCGCTTCACCTGGCGGGCGGTCCTCAACCCCCGCAACAACACGAAGCTCGCGACGGGATGGAACGACATCGCGGCGATCGACGTGCCGAACGACACGACGGCGATCCTCCATCTCAAAGCGCCGAACGCGAACGTCCTCGGCATCTTCGGCGGCGGCGGCGGCGCCGCGTATCCGCCGCTACCCGAGCATTTGCTCGGCAAGCTCTCTGAAATCAACGACGCGCCGTTCAACGCGGCGCCGCTCGCGAGCGGCCCGTTCGTGCTCCGGGCTTGGAACCGCGGCTCGTCGCTCGAGTTCGCACCGAATCCGCGCTACTGGCGCGGCGCACCGAAACTTGCCGCGATTTCCTGGAAAATCGTTCCGAATCCCGACACGCTGGTCGCGCAGATCGAGACGCACGAAATCGACGTTCTGCCGGCTTTCGACGGCGCCTTCGCAAACCGGCTCGAGGCGACGCCGGGTATACGCGTCGTGAAAACGCTCTCTGCCGCGTGGCGCCGCCTCGCAATCGACTGCGCGCGGCCGGGTCTGCGCGAACTCGTCGTGCGGCGCGCGATCGCGCAAGCGATCGACTGGGATCGTCTCAACGCCACCGTCTATCACGGCGACAACGTTCGCGCGCACAGCGACCTGCCGCCGAACTCGTGGGCGGCGCCGCAGATTCCGTTCTACGCGTACGATCCCCGCGGCGCCGCACGCGCGCTTGAAGTGGCCGGCTGGCGCATGGGCCCGGCGGGCGTTCGCGTGAAGCACGGGACTGAATTGCGGTTCACGATTTCGGCGACGAACAAACCGGGCAACGAACAAGCGGAACTTCAGATGCAGCAGCAACTGAGCGCCATCGGCATCGCGCTGACGATCAAGAATTATCCCGCAAGCCTTCTCTTCGCGCAAGACGGGCCGCTCTACACCGGCCGATACGATCTCGAATGGTCGATCGACACGAACGGCCCGGATCCGGACAACTCCGGCAATTGGAGCGCGAACTACATTCCGCCGCGTGGCGCGAACACGAGCTTCCTGCGCGACGCGATCATCACGCAAACGAGCGAAGCAGCGATTCGCACCTTCGACCGCGCGCGCCGCACGGCGCTGTACCAACGCGAAGAGCAGCGGATTCACGAGCTGATCCCCGCCGTGTTTCTCTATTGGGAGGTACGCCTGAGCGCTTACAACGACGACCTGCGGGGCTATCGTCCCGCCGAATACATCACCGATAATTGGGACGCGTGGCAATGGTCGATTTGAGCGGCCACGTTTCGAGAAGCGCGTGCTGAGACTCGTTCACCCCGTCGCGGGCGAGGAGCTCGTGGTGAACCTCGGGCCGACGCGGGAAGCGATCGTGTCGTGGAACGCACGCGAGCCGGCCGGCACGATCGAACTGCGCGCGAATGCAAGCGACGGCCGGACCTCCGCGTGGCTTCCGTACGTGGCGTTCAATAGCGAAAAGCGCGCGTCGCTGGCAGGTGCGGACGCCTTCGTCCGGCTCGACACGGACGTCGTGCGCAGTTCGGTCGATCTGCTCTCGCTCGCCGTGCGGTCGCACGGACCGCTCGAAGCGCTCTTCATCAGCACGCCGGATTACGGGGCGCCGTCGCCGATCGTCGCTCTTCCCGCAATGGCGCTCGACGTGCCCGTCTTCTCGCAATACGAGCCGGCCTATCCGAACGAGCGCGGTTGGTGTGCGCCCGCGTCGCTTGCGATGCTGCTCGCCTATCGCGACTATCCGCTCGACGTGCCGATCGTCGCGCGCGAAGTCTACGATTCGCGTTACGGCGGCAGCGGCAATTGGGCGTTCAACGCGGCGTTCGCGGGCACGCTCGGCTTTACGTCGGCCGTCGTTCACTTGCGCGATCTCGCGCATGCCCACGCATTCTTGGCGGACGACATTCCGCTCGCGCTATCCGTCGCTTGGGAACCCGGAGCGTTGCCGGGTGCGCCCCTCCCGCGCTCCGAGGGGCACCTCGTCGTCTTGCGGGGCATAACACCCGACGGCGACGCACTCGTCAACGACCCCGCGTTACCGGAGGGCGCCACGATCTATCGCCGCGCCGCGTTCGAACGCGCCTGGCTCGGGCACGGCGGCATCGCCTTCGCGGTCGCGCCGGCCCGTTACGGTCACGCATTGCTGCGCCTTGCCAACGGCGAGTAGGGATGCGCGCCGGCACACCGCCGGCGCAGAAGGCAGCCAACACGCCGCCGGCGCTCGGAGCGCCCAGCCCGAGGACCGCGCGCTCGCAAATGACGGCAATCCGCAACCGCCGTTGCACGTGGTGCTCGTGCATCCGCAAATCCCGCCGAACACGGGCAACGTTGCGCGGCTCTGCGCGGCGACCGGATGCGCGCTACACCTCGTCGAGCCGCTCGGCTTTTCGATCGGCGACCGCGAGCTCAAACGCGCCGGGCTCGACTATTGGCGCGCCGTCGATCTGCGCGTACACGGATCGCTCGAAGCGTTCCTGGCCGCCTGCGAGGCGCCGCTCTGGCTGCTCTCGACGCGCGGCGCTCGCCGCTACGACGCGGCATCGTTCGCGCGCGGCGATGCAATGGTGTTCGGCCCCGAAACGGCGGGCTTACCGCAGCGCCTCCTCGACGCTCACCCCGAACGCGTCCTGCGCGTTCCGATGCGCGAAGACGCCGTGCGCAGCCTCAACCTCGCAACGACGGTCGGAATCGTAACGTATGCGGCGTTAGCGCGACTTGGATTTCCCGGGTTGCACTGAACAGTCGCGATTGGCGCTCGATATGCGTTGTCGCAAACGGCGGCCGTTTTCGTCGCTCGAAACTTCACCGCAAGCATGGGCTGCGCTCGAACGGCGTCGAGCCGGAATCGGCGAAGTCTGAACCCGCTCCCGTCAGCTCGGCCTTGCGCCGTGAACCAGTTTCGCTTGTATCCGGGCCGCGCCGAGCGCGCGATCGCTCGCGGTGCGCGGTAGAAACGCGGCGACGATGCCGGCCAAACCGGTCAGTGCAGCGATCGCCTCGAACGTCGCGGCAAGCGAGATGCGATCGGCGAGCAGGCCGAGCAGCGGCGTCCCCGCACCGCCGATCGTGATCGCGAGACCGAGCGTCACCCCGGAGGCGATCCCGAGACGGTTCGGCAGATACTCCTGACCCATCACGACGTACGCGGTTTGGGAAGCGACGAGCACGAATCCGATGAGAACCGCAAGCGTGTAAGCGAGAAACAGGTTCGGCACGGCCGTCGTGAGCGCGACGAACACGAGAACCGCGGGAACGGCGAGTAACGTCGACGCAACGAACGTGGTCTTGCGGCCGAAGCGGTCCGCGAAGCGTCCGCCGAAAATCGTGCCGGCCGCACCGCCGACGAGCAGCAAGGTGAGACCGACGTTCGCCTGCGCTTTCCCGGCATGCACGACGCCGATCAGGTACAGCGGCGTGAAAGCAACGAGGCCGATGTAGGCCATCGAACGGATGCTCGTCGCAGCCGCTAAAATTCCAAATGCGCCCCACCGGTCGGTGCCTCCGGCTGCCGACCGCGACGCTCGCGAAGGTACGAAACCGCGCAAGCGCGGCAACTCGCGCAAGACGAGAAGCGCCATCACGCCGGCCGGCACAACGAGCGCGAGCGTGCCGGCCGTGCCGAACCCGAGCACGAGCGGCGTAACGAGGAGCGGTCCCGCGGCAAAACCGAGGTTCCCGCCCGCGGCGAACCAGCGCATTCCGGTCCCTTTACGATCGCCCGCGACGTAATTCGCGAACCGGGCCGCCTCCGGATGGAAGGCCGCGACGCCGATTCCGCTCAGCGCCACGCAGGCGATCATCGAGCCGTACGACGGCATCGCACCCACGAGTGCGAGCCCCAGGCCCGCACAAAAGACACCGCCCGCGATCAGCCACGGCATCGAGCGCGCATCCGCGAGCGCCCCCACGAGCGGCTGAACGACCGACGAGGCAACGCTCGCGAAGAGCACGAGTCCCGCGGCCGCGGCATACGAGAGTCCGTGCGTAGCGATCAAGAAGGGCAGTAGCGCCGGCAGGGCGCTCTGGTTCGAATCGTCGACGACGTGGGCAAGCGACAAAACGGTCATGCCCCGGACGTCGAGCGGCCGGGCGGATTGTGCAATAGCGTTCACCGTGTCGAGTTTCGCACGCCGGCGAATCCCGCGTCAAACGCAACCATCGCTTTCTCTCGCGTTAAGACGAAAGCCGGAAGGCACTCGGCTCCGGCCATTAGCTTTGAAAGGGCCCCTCATACCCGACCTCGCTCGCCCGCCCGCAGTTTCCTCGGATCGCTTGGCGAATCGCGTCCCCGCCGTGACCGAAAGCTGGATTGCTCGGGAAACCCGAATCATCTCGTGCGAACGTTGCCCCGAACTGCGCGCTTACTGCGCGACCATCGCGCTTGAAAAGAAACGTGCGCACCGCGACGCGACCTATTGGGGCCGCCCGGTACCGGCTTTCGGAGATCCCGCTGCGCGGCTGCTGCTCGTCGGCTTGGCGCCCGGCGCACACGGTTCGAACCGGACCGGGCGCATGTTCACGGGCGATGCGTCGGGTGAATGGCTCTACCGCGCGCTGTATCGAGCGGGTTTCGCGAACCAGCCGACGCAGCGCGACCGGGACGACGGACTCGTCCTCCACGACACGCTGATCACGGCCGCGCTGCGCTGCGCCCCGCCCGCCAATAAGCCGACCCCCGAACAACGCCGCCGCTGCTTCCCCTACCTCGTGGAAGAGATCGCCGCGTTGCCCGACTTGCGCGTCGTCATCGGACTCGGCGCGATCGGGACCGCCGCGGCGGAAGCGGCGCTTGCCGCGGCCGGCTATGCGTCCGAAAAGCGGCACGTCTTCGGTCACGGTTCGGAGAGTTCGCTGCGACGCTACCCGACGGATGCGGCACAACCCGGCCCGACGGAAGCGACACAGCGTGGCCCGGCGAGAGAAAGACAACGCGGCTCGCCGAACGTCACGCTTCTTTCGTCGTATCACCCGAGCCGCCAAAACACGAACACGGGCGTTTTGACCGAGGCGATGCTCGATGCAATCTTCGCGCGGGCGCGAACGCTGCTCTCGGGCCTCTAAGCGTCCCTGGGAAGGGTCCGGCCGCCTTGACGACGCAACCCGTCCCCTAAACCCGCGACGCTTCGGCGCCCGGCATTGCCTAGTTTGGCACTGCAGGCATGGAGATTTTTACGTGAACTCAATCGCACGGGCGGCTCGTGGCTGGTTCCTGGTCGCCGCGCTTGCCTGCGTCGCCATCAGCGCGACGCTTGCGGTTGGGGCACAGCCCAATGCCCCGCCGGTCGCCGACTTCGGCGTCCCCCCGTCGGGCGAGATACCGATTCTCTTCAACGACCACCACGTCTACGCGAAGCCGGATCACCTCAAGCAAGGCCGCAGTCTCGTCGCGATCGTCCGTAAGAACACGATCCTCGTGCCGTTGCGCTCGATGTTCGAGCAGACCGGCGCCGCCGTGTCCTACGACGCGTCGACCCGCACCGTCGATGTCTCCAAGCCCGGCGCCGACGTGAAGGTCACGGTCGGCAAGGCCTGGGTGGTCATCAACGGTCAGGAGCGCCCGCTCGACGTGCCGGCGGAGATCTATCGCGGAACGGTCGTCGTCCCGCTGCGTGTCCTTTCCGAGGGCATGGGCGCGTACGTGCAGTGGGTGCCCGAGAAGCACGTCGTGGTCATTCGTTACGTTGAAGCGGAGCCGCCGCAACCCCCGCAGACGCCGGCACCGACGCCCCGCCCGAAACCGGTTGCAACGGTCGTGCCGACGCCGACCCCGGCACCGGAAAAGCCGGCGAAAACCTACGAGCACTACATCGCGGCCGACTACATCATCAGCCCCAAGGTGTATAACGAACTCAGCGCCGGCAACAAGGGCAGCCGTTCGTTCACCGCGCGAGCCGACGTCGAGTTTCCGCTCTTCGGGCCCACCTGGGAACTCGGCGGCGACTACCGGCACTTCCTTTACCCGCACGATTCGAACCACGCCACCGGCATCTGTCCCTCAGCCGGCGACCCTGGTTGCGTCACGACGGTCGGCTTCCAAGAAACCACCGCGCAAAGCGGCCTCGGCCAAGCCTACGTCAATGCATTCACCGCGCAGGAGAACGATCTCGACGTTCACTTCGGACTGCAGGTGGTGAGCCCGCACGTCTACATCGCGGTCGGCGGCCTCTTCAAGAATTACAACTATCTCGGTTATCCGAATCTCGCCGGAGCCGGGTTCGGCATCGAGAAGCTGCCCGACCTCGACGGCCCGTTCTCGCTGTACGGTAGCGCGTTCTATTACCCGAACGTCTCCGGAACGTACACCTTCCCGTCGGCGGCGATCCTCGGAACGCTCGCGGGTCAAAAGACGACCCTCGCGTACAAAGAGTGGAAGTATGAAATCGGGGCGACCGTCGACATCGGCCCGGTGATCTTCCTCGACTTCGGTTATCTCGGCGAACGCGATTTCGGTAAGTCCAACAGCCCCGCGAACACGAGCGTCGGGGCGCCGTATGTCGGCTTGGGGTTGCGCTTCTAGCCTTCGTTTACGGCGTTCGGGTTCGCACCTCTAAGCCGAGTTCGCGTAGCGAGGCGGGTGGCACGCTCGATGGCGCGTCCATCATCAAGTCGCGGGCGACCTGATTTTTCGGAAAGGCGATCACGTCGCGGATCGACGTCTCGCCGCACGCGAGCATGACGACCCGGTCGAGCCCCCAGGCCATTCCGCCGTGCGGCGGCGCGCCGAAACGTAGCGCCTTCATGAAGAAACCGAAGCGGCCTTCGATCGTTTCTGCGGACATGTTGAACACGTCGGCGAAGATGCGACGCTGAAAATTCGCGTCGTGAATGCGGATCGAGCCGCTGCCGAGTTCGAAGCCGTTGAGCACGAGATCGTAGTGCTGCGCCCGCATCGCGAGCGGATCCGTATCGAGGAGCGCTTCTTGCCCCGGTGCGGGTGCCGTAAACGGATGGTGCGTCGGAGCGATCGCGCCCGTATCGGGATCGCGTTCGAAGAGCGGAAAGCCGACGACCCAGCAAAACGCGAACGCCGCCGGATCGCGCAGGCCGAGTTTCTCGGCGACGTGCAGCCGTAATTTTCCCGCGATGTCGCTCGCACTCGCGCGCGGGCCCGCGACGAGCAATAGCGCGTCGCCGTCGCCGGCACCCGCGGCTTCGCGAATTGCGGCGACCGTCGCGTCGTCCAAGAGTTTTTGAATCGACGAACGCCAGCCGTCGCTTGCGAACGCAATCCAAATGAGGCCGCCCGCGCCGAAACCCTTCGCCGTTTCCGTCAGAGCGTCGAAATCGCGGCGCGAAAGCGACGCTCCGCCGGGATAGGTCACGGCCACGATCCGGCTCGCCGGATTGCTTGCGTGTTCCGCTAAGAAATTGATCTTCGTCCCGGCAAACGCCGCCCCGACGTCGCGCAGTTCGAGCCCGAAGCGTAAGTCCGGCTTGTCGCTGCCGAAGCGTTCGAGCGCGTCGGCATGCGTAAGGCGTACGATCGGGCGCGGTATTTCGATTTCTAGGGCGGCTTGCCAAACGTGCGCGATGCACGCCTCCATGATCGCCGTCACCTCGTCTTCGTCGACGAAGGACATTTCGACGTCGAGCTGCGTGAACTCGGGCTGGCGGTCCGCGCGCGAATCTTCATCGCGAAAGCAGCGCGCGATCTGCATGTAGCGCCCGAGTCCGCCGATCATCAAGATCTGTTTGAGCAGTTGCGGCGATTGCGGCAGCGCGTAAAAACTCCCCTGGTGCAGGCGGCTCGGCACGATGTAGTCGCGCGCTCCCTCGGGTGTCGCTTTAATGAGACACGGCGTTTCGATTTCGAGAAAATCGTGCGCGTCGAAGAAATCACGCATCGCTTTGACGATCTTGTGGCGGATGCGCAGATTGCGCTGCAGGCGCGGCCGCCGCAAGTCGAGATAACGATACTCGAGCCGCAGCGACTCGTCCACGTCCGCATCGGTGTTTACCGGAAAGGGCGGCGTTTCCGAAGCCGCAACGATCGTCAGACCGGCGGCCGCGATCTCCACCGCCCCGGTCGCGAGCTTCAAGTTCTCCGTGCCCTGCGGCCGCGCGCGGACGACGCCGCGCAGTGCGACCACGTACTCGTTGCGCAAGAGCCCGGCGTCGGCGAAAACGCGCGCGTCGGTCAACGCCGGATCGAAGACGGCTTGGGTGATGCCGTCCCGGTCGCGGACGTCGATGAAGATGAGGCCCCCGTGGTCGCGCCGCCGGTTGACCCAGCCGCGAATTTCCACCTCGTCACCGATTCGCGTCGGGTCGATCGCGCCACACGACACGACGGCCGTACTAAGCACGTTCGTTCTCGAGCGCGGCTTTGACGCCGCTCACGTAGTGATACTGATAGACGATGTTACGCGCGGTTCCGGGTTTCGCGGCGCCTGCCCGTTCCAGGCGTGCCAACAGGGCCGGCCGCCCCACGATCCCGTGCAGAGCCAAAGAGAGCGGCGTCATGCCGAGGCGGGTTTGGACGACGAACGTCGGATGCTTGCGATAAAACCGCACGGTCGACCGGCCCGCGAGCGCCATCTTCTCTTTCTGCTCGGCGAAGGGAACCGGATGCCAATGATAGTCGACGGCACGCGGCTCGTAAACGATCCGCACCCCGGCTTCTTGCAAACGGTAGCCGAGCTCGAGATCCTCGTGTCCGTAGCCGGTGAAGTTCTCATCGAAGCGGCCGACGCGATCGAGATCGCGCTTGTTGACCGACGCATTGCCGGTCAAAAAGTAGAGCCACGACAGCCGCTTGCGCGAGTCCGGGTGCAGCGGGCGGCGTTCGCGCGGATGGTCCCGCAAGCGCTCGTAGTCCGCATACGAAGAGACCTGCAATTCCATGCCGACGACGGCCACTCCGCCGCCCGCGGTGTGATGCGCGAGGTGCCGGGAGAGCAGGTCGCGCGAGGCGATGATATCCGCGTCCGTAAACATGACCACGGCCCCGCGAGCCGCCGCGATGCCGGCGTTGCGCGCCATCGCCCGGCCGGTGTACGGTCCCGGAAGGTGGCGCACGCGCGGATACTCTTTAGCGACCTCCGCGAGATAGGCCGCCGTCCCGTCGTTCGAATTGGAATCGGCAACGACGATCTCGTAGCGGTCGGCGCGAATATCTTGCGCGACCAGCGACGGGATCACGTGTCGCAGCGTGTCGATGCGATTGTACGTCGGAATGACGACGGAAATTTCAGGAATACTCATTTTTGTGCTTCAAATGGTGTCCGGCCGTCGCCGCCCGGCTCTAGAGAACGGCTGCAGCGCCGAGCAACGTTTCGACCGCACCGGCGACGGATTCCCGGAGCGCCGCGAGTTCGCGCGGTTCGTTCGATTCCGGTTTGCGCAGGCAGACCGCGGGCACCCGGTACGGCGACCATTCTTGCGAACTCAGGTTGAAGTAGCGATGTTCGAACAGCACGACCGTGGGCCTGCGCATCGCGCTTGCGACGTGCGTCGCACCGGTGTCGACCGTGACGACGACCCGGCTCTTCTCGAAGACCGCCGCCCACTGCGTAAACGAGAGGCCGCCGACGACCGCATCGGCAACACCGGCTGCCCGCACGGCCTCAACCTCGGCGGGCGCATCGGTGCCATGCGTCGCGATGACCGGTAAGCCGAAGCGGCGCAGGTCGTTAAGCAACTCGATCGTGCTCGCAAGCGTGCTGCCGGTCGAGAACCAGCGCCGGCCCAGGTGGATCGTGATGCCGCCGGGCGGAACCTCGCTCACCGCGTCCCGGTCGGTTGCGTCGACGGGGACGACGAGGTCGCGAACGACCGCCGTTCCCCCCGCCAGCCGCACGAGATCGAGCACCTGATCGACCTCGTGGCGCACGACGTAGTCCGGCCGCCGCTCGCACAGCGCCGGGTCCGCCTCCGAGAGGCCGAGCCGGTTCACGTACAAGGGCGCGGCGAGGCGCGCCACATAGCGGCGCACGTACGTATAACCGACGCGAACCTTCGCCCGCGTCGCGCCGACCAAGCGAAAATCGGGTGCGCAGGGCGCGAGCGCGATCGCCAGATCGCAGCGGCCGCGAAAGCGTTGCCCGAAGCGAGCCGCCGAGACGCCGGCAGGCTTGACGACGATCGCATCGAGGTCGGGATTGCGTTCGACGACGCTGACGTTATGCGGGCTGCAAACGATCGTGACGTAGGCGCCCGGCCAGGAGCGGCGCACCGATGCGATCGCGGGCGTCGAAAGGATCAGATCGCCGACGCGATCGAGCCGGGTGAGTACGACGTTCAAACGCCGGCCGCGGCGCGCGCGCGTTCGAGTTCCTCGTAGTACGTCTCGCGCGCGAGCGCCCGCGCGGCCGCGAGTTGCACGGCGGAAAGGGCACGCATCGACGGTCGCGGGCCGATGACGCGTTCGAGCCGATCCACTGCGCCCAGACGATTCGCGGTCCGATGCAGCGCGCGGCGCAGCGGATCGTCGCCCGTGGCGAGCACGACCCGCCAGTGATCGTGAAGTGCGCGCAGCGCAACCGCCGTCCGCGCCTGCGCGCGCGCCTGCCGCAGCATCGCTTCCACATCGGCAGCGCTCGGCGGCGGTTTGTAATGAAACGCGAGCGCGAACCGGTTGAAGACGCCGCGCACGTTGCGCGCCCGCAGCCGCATGCCGAGTTCGATATCTTCCCAACCGTACTCGCGAAACGTCTCGGTGAAATTCCCGACGGCGCGCAAGGTCGCGAGCGGCAGCGAGACGTTGCTCGTCCAAAAAAAATTACCGCTGTAGTTTGCGAGCGACCACGTGGGCGTCGGCAAACGTTCGAAACTCACGGTGTTGAGAACCGCGCCGCGGACGATCGCAGCCGGGTGCGCGGCGTGCGAGCGCAGATGTTCCGCGACGAATGCCGGCGTCGGCAGCACGTCGTCATCGATGAAAATGATGCGTTCGCCCGTCGCGCGCGCGATGCCGGCATTGCGCGCGCGAGCGAGACCGCCGTTGGGCTGGGTAACGACGACGAACTTGCACGTAGCCCGGCGTTTCGCGGCTTCGATCACGTGCGGCGTCTCGTCGCGCGAACCGTCGTCGACGAGCACGATTTCGTATTCGGAGCCGGAGAGGGTCTGTTCGAAGCAGCCGTCGAGCACGCGCCCGAGCAAGTGCGCGCGATTGTACGTACAGAGTTGAATGGTCGCCCGCATGTGTCTCTCCGATTAACGCCTAAAGTGCGGGCGACCCCCCTCCCTTCGACAAGCTCAGGGTGACGATCTAGAACCGTCGTCCAGAACCGTCGGTCGCAAAAGGGCGCGCAGGCTCGCCAAAACGCTCGCGATATCGAGGGCGGCGAGGCAAGCGAAATCGGGGCACGTCTCTTTGCGATGCCACGGTGGGCACGGATACGTCGGCCGGACGACGGCCGTGCGCGGGCCGCGGGGCGCCCAGCGATCCGGTTCGTCCGATTGGAGGGCGAAGATGCCGACGGTCGGCGCGCCGACGGCCGCGGCGAGGTGCATCGGACCGCTATCGAGGGCGACGACGCCACGCGCTCCGCGGGCGAGCGCGGCGAATTCCGGAATCGTCGTCGCGCCCGCAAGCGAGACCGCCCCGCCCGCCTTCGCGATCGCTTCAGCCGTGGCTCGGTCGCCGGCCCCCCCGCTGACGACGACGGTGCACCGCTCCGCGTCTCCGAGCGCCCGCGCGAGCTCGCCCATCCGGGTGGCCGGCCAGCGCGCGCGGGCCGCGGCGATCCCGCGGGTCGCGTGCAGCACGACGTACGGTCCGCGAACGCCGCGCGAGAGAACCAGCGCGCGCAGTGATTCCTCGGCAGCAGGCGGCACCACGAATCGCGGCGTGCCGTCAACCGAGTCGCAGCCCAAGGCGCGCGCGAAATCGAGCAGGATCTCGGTCCAGTGGCTCGTCCGGTCGCCCCGTTCGCTGCGGACGACGACGCGCTTGGTGAAAAGCCCGGAGTAGAGCCGGCGCGCTTGGCCGGCGCGAGCCGGGATACCGCCGAAGAACGGCAGTGCCGCGCTGCGCGGCGTCGCCCAGGTCGTCACCGAAGCCGCGAAACCGTGCGCGCGAATCCGTGCCGCCTGTCGCGCGAAGGATACATCGTCGGTCCAGACCTCCGTGAGATCGGGATCGCTCGCGAGGACGTCGCGATGCGCGGCCGACGTCAGGGCCACGACTTCACCATAGCGTTCGCGCAGCGCGCGCATCACCGGCGTCGCCAGGAGCACGTCGCCGATGCCGCCCCCCGTGCAGATAACGAGCGCGGCCATCAGCCGGTCGCAACGAGCAGGTCGCCGGCGGCGCCCGCAATCATCGCGGCGGTGACCTCCGGCGGCCGCGTGGGGTCGAGCACGAGCGCCCGATACGACGCCGCCCACGGCCGCCAGCGCGCGACGTCTCGCACCGTCGCCCCGGCGGGCGCGAACACGTCGACGCACGGGACACCGATCATCCCGGCAACGTGCGCCGCGCCGCTGTCGGGCGTGACGACCACGCGCGCCGCTGCGAGATGCGCCTTCCAGGCGGAAGTCGAGAGGCCGGTCAAGCCTTCGACGCCGGCCAGCGTCGCGAGTTCGCGAACGAACGCGCCGTCGTCACCGAGGAGCCGCACGAGGCGCCCGCGCACCGCGAGCGCTCGCGCGAGCGCCACGTACGTGGCGCCGTCGAGCCCCGAGCCCGCCAACTTGCGCGAAACTTGAATCGGGACGTAACGGCCCGGCGCCGGCGCATCATCGAGAATCAGCTCGCGTAAGCGCCCGAGGTCACGCGTCGGCGCGTGCTCCGCTACGAACGAGGCCCCAAGGCGAAAGAGCGTTTCCGCTTCGTGTTCGCGCGCCCGCCGCGCGGATGCAGCGCGGAGCAATCGCCGCGTGAGCAGCGGCGCGACGCCGAGCGTTTTGAACGGCTTCTCCCAACCGTTGACGAAACCGACCCGGGTTGGGATCCCGGCTTCGCGCGCGAACCGGTACGCCTCGACTTCTTCCGAGGCGACCAGCGCCACGTCGTACGATGCATTGCGCACGTGCGCGAGCGCGATGCGCCGCGACGCGGCCGTGGAGCCGTGGCTCGGCCAGGGAATGCGCTCGAGCACGTGAACGCGGGCAAAGGCCCGCGCCGCGAACGCGTCGCGATTCTGCAAGCCGAGGACCGCCCCGAGTTCGTGGCCGGCATCGCGCAAGGCGGCGACCAGCGGCGCGCAGACGAGCGCATC
>Ga0116227_10009313_pt1 | contig 17898 bp, 18 predicted proteins | sample S1TSphgellanicum_FD_89693 | JGI IMG/M metagenome (GOLD analysis project Ga0116227, IMG submission 89693) | Host-associated microbial communities from peat moss isolated from Minnesota, USA - S1T2_Fb - Sphagnum magellanicum MG | ecosystem: Host-associated > Plants > Peat moss > Unclassified... | reverse complement strand
TTGTGCCTGTTGGCAAAGTTCCGGTTATGGCCAGTGATTTGGCCGTACCGTCATAAGTAAAGCTTTTATCTGTAAAAGTAATACCTGTTACAGTTGCCTTGGTTACCGTTAGGTTCGCTTTCAGCACCAAATCGCTGTAGTTTGTGCCCGAAATAGTTGCCGTAACTTCCTGTACACCTGCATTGGTTAAAGAATTGTTGGCATAGCTCACACTTGTGCCTGTTGGCAAAGTTCCGGTTATGGCCAATGATTTGGCTGTTCCGTCATAAGTAAAGCTTTTATCTGTAAACGTAATGCCTGTTATTGATGCTTTGTTTACCGTTAATTTAAAAACAACTGGTGTTGCAGCATCATAACTTTCATCACCAGACTGACTGGCCGTAATGTTAACTGTACCTGCCTTTTTAATATTTATCTTCCATTTATTGCCATCAGTGGCATCTTGGTAAGCTTCGGCAATATCATTATCTGCTGAAAGATAGCTTAGCGCCAAACCTGAGGTTGAAGTTCCTCCAGGTTCGAAACTGGTATCTCCAAATGTTTTGATGATATCAGCTATTGGATTAATGGTTTGTGACTGTGTGGTTTGATTTGTACTTAATACACGGGCGATTCGGTTTTTTCCTGTTCCATTGTAGCTTGTAAAATTGCCACCAATTAAAATTTTGCCATCAGGCTGAACAGTAAGGCTGTACAAGTTACCATCTGGACCTGTTCCTGGATCAAAATCTGCATCTAATGTTCCATCTGCATTTAAACGGGCTAAGTATTTTAAGTCTTTGTTATTAAATTTTAAGAAAATTCCCCCCACCAAAATTTTTCCGTCAGACTGCAGTGCCAAATTAGTGAGGTTGCTTTGTGGACCACCCAAAGGGTCGAGACTTGTATCCATTGTACCATTTGCATTTAAACGGACAACACCATTTCTTGTTACACCATTATAAGTTGTAAAAGTACCACCAATTACAATCTTAAGATCGGGTTGTACCGCGATGTCCCAAGCATTACCATTTAGCCCGGTACCCATATTAAAACCTGAATCAGGTGTTCCATCCGTATTTAAACGAATAATTCTGTTTTTCCCGGTTACTCCATTATAAGCTGTAAAATACCCTCCAATTAAAATTTTACCATCAGGCTGTAATGCAATAGCCCGTGGAATATCATTTAAGCCGCTCCCAATATTAAACGAAGCATCTAATGAACCATTTGCATTTAAGCGGGTGATATAGTTTCTTGCAGTACCATTATAGCTCGTAAAACTGCCACCAATTAAAATTTTTCCGTCCGATTGTATGGCCATTGCGTAAATGGTTGCAGCAGCTCCTACACCACCGGCATTAAAATTCATATCTACTGTTCCATCCGTATTTAAGCGCACGAGATATTTTTTTCCTGTTCCATTAAAGTCTGTAAAATCACCGGAAACCAGAACTTTTCCATCTGACTGAATGGCTATCGCTCGAACGGTTGCATTTGCCCCAGTTCCTGGATCGAAACTTTCGTCTAATGTTCCATTTGTATTTAAGCGAGCAATATTGTTTCTTTTAACATTATTGAAACTTGAAAATGTACCACCAATCAGAATTTTACCGTCAGGTTGCCTTTTAATACAAAAAATAGTAGCATTTCCAATTGCACCTTTTCCGGGATTAAAGCTTGAATCAAGTGAGCCATTTGGATTGATACGGGCAATCCGGCCTCTGTAGTTATCGTTATAAAGGCTAAATAACCCAACGATGAGTATTTTCCCGTCACTCAATATAGAAAAACCATTAACCGTGCCATTTGCGCCTGTTCCCACATTAAAGCTTTCGTCTACTGTTCCATCCGTATTTAAACGGGCAATGCGACTTTTTGCAGTACCATTATAATCGGAAAAAGTACCACCAATCAGAATTTTACCATCTGCCTGTAAAGAAAGGCTGTTGAGCACATTATTCGAGCCTGTGCCGGGATTAAAACTAGCATCCAACGTTCCATTTGTATTTAGACGGGCAATGCGATTTCTTGGGGTACCATTGTAAGTTGTAAATTGCCCTGCTATCAAAATTTTACCATCTTCCTGTACAGAAAGACTGTTTACAGAATTTGCCGTGGCTGAAGTTCCAGTTCCAGGATTAAAACTGGTGTCTAATTCTCCATCTGCATTTATACGGGCAATACCGTTTCTTCCTGTTCCATTGTAGCTGGTAAATTGTCCGCCTATCAGTATTTTTCCATCGCTCTGCACAGAAATAATATTTACTGTATTATCCAGACCTAACCCAGGATTGAAGGTAGCGTCTAATTTTCCATCTGAATTCAGTTTGGCAATACGATTTCTTGCTATAGTATTATAAGTTGAAAAGGAACCCCCAATTAAAATTTTACCATCATTTAGCAATAGGAGGCTGTATATACCAGAATTAGGCCCACTTCCGGGATTAAAATCGGTATCTAATGTTCCATCAGGATTTAAGCGGGCAATGTTGTTCCTTGCTGTACCATTATAATTTGTAAAAGTTCCACCGATGATTATTTTACCGTCTGGCTGCAGGATTAAAGCACGTACAGCATTAGAAGGAAAGCCTCCAGATGGGCCGTTACCAGGATTGAAAGTTTCATCTAATGTACCATCCGAATTTAAGCGGGCAATGTTACTTCTCCGTACGCCATTGTAAGAAGTAAAACTACCAATAATCAGAACTTTACCATCGGGTTGTACAACAAAACTTTCAATGGTGTTGGAAGCACCGTCACCAATTCCAAAACCCTTATCAGTTGAATTAAAACTGAGATCTATGCTGCCTCCTTTGAGTTGGGAAAAACTTGTTAAATGGAGGAGAAGTAAAAAAAAGAGTAGTAATTTTTTTTTCATACAGGGATGTTCACTAAAGAATAATTTAATTAAATATTAATAGAAGGAGGTAATTAACAGAATAACAAAAGGTTTATTAGGGAATTTCTTTTTCAGAGGCCAATCTGCTTAAGTCGTTTTTATTAAAAATAATGGTAGAGGTTGCAGGGTTGATTTTAATGACAATACACGCAACAAAAAAAATCGATGTGATTTTCATAAAGTTAAAACTAATTAACAGGGAATGATTAAGGGTAGAGCGCATTAAATACGAACTTTTTTGAAAATTTAGGCAATAGTAAAAAATACGTCTCGTATTACTTCTTTGTAAGGTTAATAATTTGACTTTTGTCAACTTAAAAAGTAATGCCTGTAGTTGATCCTGCTTAAAATACAATTCTATTTTTCTAAAATGTATTTTCAGGATTGAGGGTATGGGAATGGATATTTCAATGAGTTCCTTTGTAGTATGGAACTCATTGAAACTGGTTTTTTAATCCGCTTCTTCGTCGGTTACAATTCTTATTTCTTCATCAGAAACTGCAATTAAACGTTCCTTATATAAGGATCCAATCGCTTTTTTAAAAGCACTTTTGCTAATTTGAAAACGCTGATAAATTTCTTCTGGAGTACTTTTATCTCCTAATGCTATGGTGCCACCACTTTTCTTTAGGGCCTTATAAATTTCATCTTTAGAACCTAATATATGGCCATAGCCACTAGGTTGTAAGGTTAAATCAATTTTTCCTTCGAGCCTTATTTTTTTGACCCATCCTCTTCTAACATCTCCTGGCTGTACATCTACAAATACTTCGTTGAAATATAACAAACCAATATGCCTGTTATTAATAATTGCATTGTAACCTAAATCCGTTTCTTCAGTAATTAAAAGGCTTACCTCATCGCCTTCTTCAAAATCAAAGTGCTGATCATCTACAAAATCATATAATTTTGAGGAAGCTAATAAACGGTCATTGCTATCGTCAAGGTAAATATAAACTACATATTTATGTCCTTTTTGCATTGGCCTTTTCTGTTCTCTTTCTGGTACAAAAATGTCTTTGTCAATTCCAAGGTCCATAAAAACACCATCATCACCATCAGCAACTACTTTAAGAAATGCAAAATCGCCCACTGTCGCATAGGCTTTTTGTGTGGTGGCGGTGAGTCTTCCATCTTTTTGTACAAATACAAAAACATTTATATTGTCGCCAATTTCAGTGCCTTTAGGAACATGGAGGTAGGGAAGGAGAACCAGCTTATCGCCATCCGTTAAATTTAATCCAGCTTCTGTTTTGCTTAAAACTCTAAGTTCGTTGTATTTTCCTATTTCAATCATTGGGTCTTGTTGGCCATTTTCTTCAATGGCTTTTTTGCAAAGTTAACAATCTTATACGCTATAGTGCTGGTTAATGTCTGAAAGGTCATAAATAAAATAAAATTTATTGCTCTATACGGCCAAATCTTCTGGGGCCGTTTGCGCATTTCGGAATTTGTAGTACAATTTTGTACCTGGCTTATGCGGAAGCACATGGGGCTTAATTTCCGAAAAATGATATGATTAAATAATTTATTGTTACATTTTATTAAAGTTACTTGAAGTTTTACAGCGGGATTTGGGATTTTAAAATAGTTGAAAAGGCCATCCTAAACCAATAGGTGTATTGATCCGGATGCTCATGCATGTCTTTAGATAAACTTGTTGTGTCTATCCATTTAAAGCTTTGCACTTCTTCTGCGTTTGGTTTTGGATCAGAATCGGTATATCCAATAAATACATGGTCAAATTCGTGTTCTATCAGGTTATTTTCGACAGACGTATTATAGATGAATGAAAAGGCCTTTTCGATATTACATTGAATTCCCATTTCAAATTGCAGTCTTTCCATAGCACTTAATTTAATGTCTTCTCCCAATTGCGGATGAGAGCAGCAAGCATTTGTCCATAAGCCAGCGCCATGATATTTTTGTTTGGCACGCTGATGGATCAGCATTTCACCCTTACTATTAAATAAAAAGATTGAGAACGCTCTATGCAAGACCCCTTTTTGATGAGCTTCTATTTTGTCCATCTCCCCAATGGGCTTGTCATGTTGGTCTACCAATACCACTTTATTTATCTTCTTCATTCTTTTAAATATTGCAATCTTATTTCTCATCGATAAAAGGATTTCTTTTATCTTGTTTTACCCATATTAATCTGGAAGTGTCGTATCCGATGTCCCTTGCAATCTTAAGATAGTTTGTTTTTACATCATCCGGTAGGTTCTTTTTACGGGATAAAATCCATAGGTACTCCAAGTTTTTCCCTGCAACTAAAGCATATTGGTAATTATTGTCAATCGCCAATACATTGTAACCTGCATAAAATGGACCAAAAAAACTGACCTTTAAAGCCGCGATGTTTTTATCTCCTCTGAATTTAGCAATTCCCTTTGCGCTCTTCCATTCCTTTGTTTTATAATTATAACCACTATTGATCACTTTTACATTTCCGTGGTCCGCTATGCTGTATTGTGCGGTTGTATTGTCCAGATCTTTCTCAAAACGAAAGTCAAAACGGGCAATTTCATACCAGGTACCTAAATAGCGGTTTACTTCAAAATTGGTAAGGGGTATTGCTTTTTTAGGGATCGATGCACAGGCATTTACAATTACAACAGCTGCAATTGTAAATATTATCAGAGTAAAGTTTTTATTTTTCATCATGATCTGTGGGTTTCTGAAATATTTTAAATAAATAGATGTTTAATAAAAATTGCGTGTAACCATACACCGCATCTTCTATTGGAATGGTCAGTATCCGAATATTTAAAAAATGCTTAGGATTGTAATTCACAATCGGAGATTCTAAACAAGTACCGGTCAAAACTCCATTCACAGGGAAAAATCCAAGCATCAAAACGGAAAATACAAAAGATGCCTGACCGATCCAGATTGCTTTTACTATAAAATGCAGATAAATTAGCGTCGTAGCTGTTACTATAGCTGTAACAAACGTATAGGCTTTGTCGTAATGCAACAATGCAATAACTATGCATACTATAACACTTATGAAAACAATAATGTTATTAAAGGCACTTAGCCACCCAAGCTTGAGAAACTTGTCCAAACAGAAGTAGGTAAACACACATGAAAGTGGAATGCAGATGAAAAAAAGCCACTCTTCAACAGGCAGTCCCAAAAGAATTAATCCTGTGGTATAAGCTGTATTGAACCACCATATCTGATGATCGGTAAACCATACATCCCAGGCAATAAAGGGAATAGCAACTAAAATGCTCGCTTTTAGAAAGGCCGGAAAATGCTTGTTGAACTGAATTCTCTTGTTAAAAGAGAAAATAAAGCAAATGCTAATGGTCAGTAAATCGATTAACAAGTAAGTGTAGGATTTCATTACTTCGCATTTTTATAATAAATTTTAAAATATTTCATCGGGACGTACAAAAAACCAAAGCATTCACCTTTTTCTTTTTCCAGGTGTTTATGGTGTTGCTTGTGCGCCCTGCGAATAGCCAGAAGGTAAGGGTTTTGGGTATTTGCTAAGTATTTAATGCGTTGGTGTATAAAGACGTCATGAACGAAGAAATAGGCGATTCCATAAAACGTAATAGCTAGTCCAATATAAAACAAGAAATTAAAGTGAGCTAACGAACCATAATAGATCAAAGCAATAGCTGGTAAAGCAAAAATTATAAAGAAGTAATCATTTTTTTCAAAAGGACCTTGAGTGCTGTGGTCGTGATGGTCATGATGTAATACCCATAAAAGGCCATGCATGATATACTTGTGAATGAACCAGGTGGCACCTTCCATCGATACAAATGTGATCAGTAGGATAATGAAATTCATGTTTAATGTTTTAAAGGACTAAATAACTGTTCCAATACCTGACGGCGGTAGTCGAAAATATAGGCTAATTTTTTCTTCACCATAAACCTGTGTACCATTTCGCCAATGATACCAAATGGCAATTCATAATCCACGGTATCTATCATCAAAACTCCTTTCTGGTTTGGAATAAATTCATGATGATGCCTCCAAAATTTATAAGGACCTTTTTTCTGAAAGTCGGTGAAGTTTTTTTGGTAGCTAACCGCTGTAATTTGGGTCTGCCAATTCAGTGAAATGCCCAGCAAAGGGGATACCGTATAATCGATAATCATTCCTTTATAGATGTCAGTTTCAGCTAGATTACTTAATACAACAAAGCCCATCTCTTTGGGTGTAATACGGGAAAGATTATGCGGGGACGAAAAGAAATCCCAGGCTCTGTGTATATCACAATATAGTTGTTGCTCGCTTTTAAGTTGATATATCATTTTTTCGTTTTTAGATAAGTGCTTCCATCATATTTATCAAGTAAGTAGACGTTATATTTTTTATTTTTGGCTTTAATAAATTTTTCATCCTCCACAATATTTTTTTGTATCCCAAAAATGCAGTACTGCTTTTCTGAACTGACAGCCACAGGATTTTGATTTCTAAATTTTTAGATTCTGCTATTACCGCATGCTCTATATTCTATCTGCTTTTGTTAAAGGTTTTAAGCTTGATATTGGATTAGTAATATGCTTTACCCATAACAAGCAGCAGCAACCAGTGAAAAAAATAACCAAAATCATTAATTTTTTTAAATTATAGTATGGCCATCTTATATTGGAAATAGCTGCTCATTGCAAGAGAGAATTTTTTCCCGTTTGGAATACGTATTCTTTGGTTCATAATTTTTTCTGCTGGCGTGCTCTTGATCTTTTTAAACAATGACATGTAGTATTTGTATGCGAGGTACACGCCGAATTTGGACGAAGGAGGAAGTTTTTTGATTCCGTTCAATGCTTCGTTAAACTCTGCTTCAATCTCATTTTCAATTGCTAATTTGGTGTTGTTGTTAAATGTTTTCATATCAATATTAGGGAAGTAAGCGCGTCCCAAAACATGATAGTCATCTTTCAGATCACGTAAGAAGTTTACCTTTTGAAAGGCTGAACCTAATTTCATAGCATAAGGTTTTAGCTGATTGAATGCGTCTTTATTTCCCTCTACAAATACTTGAAGACACATCAATCCTACAACTTCAGCCGAACCTAATATATACTGGTTATACAGATCAGAATTGTATTCTATTTGCTGTAAATCCATTTTCATGCTCTGCAGAAACTGTTCGATCAGGGTTTTGTCAATGGTAAAATTATTGACCGTATCCTGAAAAGACTGTAGGATAGGATTGAGGGAGATGCCCTCTTCCAGGGCAGTCCAGGTTTCTGTTTTAAAACGTTGCAGCAGGCTTGCTTTGTTATAATCGTGAAAGCTGTCTACAATTTCGTCGGCCAGACGTACATAACCATAGATCGCATAAATGGCAGGACGAATGGAAGGTTTAAGCGCCAGAATTCCCAATGAAAAACTGGTGCTATATTTTTCCGTAACCGTTTTGCTTACTTGGTAAGCCAATTCATCAAATAATTTTTTCACGCTTTTTTTGTTTGAGCTTATTTACTTCTTTTGCTACTATTTTACCGGAGATAATTGACGGGGGCACACCAGGACCAGGCACAGTCAGCTGCCCGGTATAGAAAAGATTAGTTAAATGCCTATTCTTAATACCGGGTTTCAATACTGCAGTTTGACTTAAGGTATTGGCCAGACCATAAGCATTGCCTCCGTAAGCATTGTAATCGCTGATAAAATCATCTACACAATAGCTTCGTTTATAATTTAATTTTGATAACAAATCTTTTGCTCCAGTGTGTTTTTCTAAACGTTTGATCATTTGCTGAAAATAGTGTTCACGAATGTTTTCATCATCATTGAGGCCGGTTGCTAGTGGCATCAGCAGGAAAATGTTTTCATGTCCTTCGGGTGCTAAATCAGGATCTGTTTTGGATGGGCAGCAGGCGTAGAACAACGGTTTTTCAGGCCATTTTTTTTCTTCGTAAATGCTCTTAATATGTTCATCCAAATCATTTTCAAAAAATAAGGTGTGATGTTTAAGATTGGGAAGACTTTCTTTAAATCCTAAATAGTAAATCAGGCAGGAGGGAGCAAATGTTCGACTTTTCCAATACTTTTGATCATAGTTGCGCACTTCGCTATGTAGTAGTGTTTCTGTGTGGTGGTAATCAGAAGAAGCAATAATAGCATCAAAGGCCTTAAACTCCCCATTTACAACGATTCCACTGGCAACTCCTTCTTCAGTACGGATTTTTTCTACGTTTTGGTTAAAATGAAAAATGGCTCCTTGTTTTTCTGCTACTTTTTTCATGCCCAATACCAATTGGTAAAATCCTCCCATTGGGTACCAAGTACCCAAAGCATAACCTCCATAGTTCATTAAGCTATAAAGTGCGGGAATTTCTTTTGGAGAAGCGCCCAGAAAAATAACTGGAAACTCCATTAAGGTTTTTAGTTTGGGATGTGAAAAATATTTGCCAACGTAGCTTCTGAAATTTGACAACAGATCCAGTTTTAAAACGCTCCTGGCAATTTTAGGAGATGCAAATTCCAACCAGCTGTAGCATGGTTTGTTCACAAACTCCCGCATCCCAACTTCGTATTTATACTTTGCAGCGTTCATGAAGGCATCAAGTTTTTTACTGGCTCCTGTTTCCAGTTGCTCAAACAGTCTTTTTAAATCTTCGTAAGATTCCGGAACGGTAAGCAGTCCATCATCAAAAACCATTTCAAACTGAGGGTTAAGGGAAACAAGATGATAAAAGTCACTTGCTTTATAACCAAAGTCCCGAAAGAAATCATCAATAATATCGGGCATCCAATACCAGCTTGGGCCCATATCAAATACATAGCCATTTTCTGTTGTGAATTGTCTGGCTCTTCCTCCAGGTTGAGGATGCTTTTCATAAACATGCACTTCATTACCGGCCTGCGCTGCATAAGCCGCGGCCGAAATACCGGAAATTCCGGCACCAATTATAGCTATAGTCTTTTTTGAATCTGGGATTTGCATAATGGGATATTGTCCGTTGTAGAATTCAGCTGTTTAGTTTCCTCTATAGGTAGAATAACCATAAGGACTCAAGGTGATGGGTACATGATAATGCTCGTCACTTTTTATTTCAAAAACCACTTCAATGAAGGGATAAAAAGAATTTTGTTTTAAGCTTTTAAAATAAGGTTCAATAAAATAGGTCAGTTTAAAAATTCCTTTATTTTGTTTATCACCATAAGGTAGGAAGTTTTGAATGCGTCCTTCCTTATTAGTCTTATTTTCATATATAAATGTCCATTGCCCATTGCTATTTTGTTTTTCTAGCTTAATCAGCACACCCTCAGCAGGCATTCCACGCGAAATGTCCAATATATGACTGGAGAGTTGGAATTTTTGACTTTGAGCAATGCCCGAGAATGTAAAGCCAATTAAAAAGATTAAGATGGAAAGTTTTTTTAACATCATTTTATATTTATTTTGATAATAAAAATTCATTATATGCAACATTGACAAGCTGAGCAGGCTCTATATTTTTAATATATATTTCCAGGTGAAAGCGATCCAGTTTCTGAAGTATTTTAATCAAATGCATTTTTTCAGTAGGGCTGAGGTTTCCAGTCACCATTCGACTAGCCTGTCTTATTTTTTCCATAATATCATCTAGCGCTTCTAGTCCTTTAGCTGTAATCGAAATGATTTTACTTCTTTTATCTGCTGTAGAATCGTTCTGTTGTATCCAGCCCTGTCCAATCAGCCTATTGATAATTTGCATGCCTACAGGTTTTTCCTGGAGGTTCCTTTTAATCAATTCTGTTTTTGTCATTGCTCCAAAGGTTTTTAGGTGAATTAAGTATATAAATTCTTCTTGAGTATTGAATTTTGAATTGTATATAGCTGATTTTGAGTAGGTTTTTGCATACCTGTTGAGGTGGACTATTAAGGTGCTGATCTCGCTCTCGGGACTTCTCCCATTTTCTTTTCCCTCCCAATCAACCTCACTGTATGAATGGTCTGTTTCTCTATCATCATCTTGAATCCAACGTTTGAAGCCAGTTAAATCTTTTGGATAAGATTTGAAATCTACCGTGGTGTCAAATTTTTCAATAAGATCAATGACTTCTTTAATGAGCTGATAGTTCATGTTGAAATGTATTTATTTAGTTTACAAATATACTATTTTATTAAAAAGTAGTATTATTAAAAACTAAATAATACTTTTGTATACTAATATTTCATTTTTTAGTATACAAAAGTATTAATGATGACTTCCATTTAGTTTTATAACACCAAGTTTTAATAGACTTCCATATACCATACATTAAACTATGATTTTAATGAACAATAATCACAACATCCAAATGATAACAGAGACTGAACCAGCTAAAGATGCGCCTTATTACGATACGCCAATCCGTGTTGATGCATTTGAATTAGATGACGATGCTAAAATAGAACTGATACAAAAGCACTTTGCTGCTATCATGCACACACTTGGTCTTGATCTGAGCGATGATAGTTTAAAGGATACTCCAAAAAGGGTGGCAAAAATGTATGTCAAAGAAATATTTAGGGGTCTCAATCCTGAAAATAAGCCGGTGGCAACCTTGTTTAAAAACCCATTTAGCTATAATCAGATGCTAGTAGAGAGAAATATAGCTGTTTACAGCAATTGTGAACATCATTTTGTTCCTATTGTGGGTAAGGCACATGTCGCTTATTTCAGCAATGGGCAAGTGATTGGTTTATCTAAATTAAACCGAATTGTACAGTACTGTTCTCAAAGGCCACAAATACAGGAAAGACTCACCAAGCAGATTGCCAACATGATCAAAGAATCGTTGGGAACAGAAGATGTTGCAGTTATCGTTGACGCACATCATCATTGTGTATCCAGCCGTGGGGTAAGGGATACCGACAGCAGCACATTAACAGCTGAGTATTGTGGACGTTTCTTGGATCTTGATGTAAAAAATGATTTTTTAAGACATATTGGATGATGAATTTTGAGGGCAAAAATATATTAGTAGTCGGTGGAAGTTCTGGTATAGGGCTCTCGCTTGTCAGGTTACTGAGGTTAAATGGCGCAACTGTTTATAATATTTCAAGAACTGAGTGTGCCGATTGGCCTGAAGGTATTAGGCACTTGTCGCTGGATGTTCTTGCTGAGGTGAGCAGCATGGCAAACTTTATGCCCGAGCAATTACATGGTTTGGTGTATTCGGTAGGTAGCATCAACCTGAAGCCGTTTACCCGGCTAACCGAAGAAGATTTTCTAAACGACTATCGGATCAACGTACTTGGGGCAGCTAAGGTTATTCAGCAGGCCATTAAATCGCTTAAAGCAGCGCAAGGTGCATCAATAGTACTCATCAGTTCAGTTGCTGCACGCTGTGGGATGAGTTTCCATGCCAGCATAGCTGCTTCGAAGGGGGCTGTTGAGGGCATGGCGTTATCACTTGCTGCGGAACTGGCACCTATGGCGATACGGGTAAATGTAATAGCGCCTTCACTCACCGATACCCCATTAGCCCAAAATCTTTTGAATACCACAGAACGAAGAGAAGCTGCCGTTAAAAGACACCCTTTGGGGAGGTATGGTTTGCCCGAAGATATTAGTTCAGCAATAGCTTTTTTGTTAGCCGATGAATCGAGCTGGATGACTGGACAGGTTGTCGGTATTGATGGTGGTTTGGTTAAATTAAAGATAAATTAAGATGATAGCAATCAAAAGTATTCACATTTCTGAAATGGAGAAACACTACAGGATCAGTCTGATCAATAGCTTGATTGGCTATAAATCGCTCAATTTATTGGGTACCATCAGTCAAGATGGCGTTACCAATCTGAGTTTAATTAGCTCAGCTTTTCATCTGGGTGCGGATCCTCCACTTTTGGGCATGGTGATCAGACCTGAACGTGAACATAATGATACCCTTAAAAACATTCAATCCACTGGCCAATATACTTTAAATAATGTATTGCCCCAATGGTATAAGCAGGCTCATCAAACCAGTGCAAGCTACCCTTCTGGTGTATCGGAGTTTGATTCCTGTGGCTTTAAAAAGTATTACCTATCTGGTTTTAAGGCACCTTTTGTGTTCCAGTCTACAGTTCGGGTTGGTCTGGAACTTGTAGAGATTATCGACATTGAAAGGAACGGTACAACGATCCTGATCGGCGAAATTGTCCAAATATTGACTGATGATTTCCTGATTGAAGAAGATGGTAATTTGAATCATCTTAAAGCTGGAACAATGACCGTTTCAGGTTTGGATAGCTACTTTCTTCCCCAGTTTGTCGGCCGTTTAGCTTATGCGAAACCAGGAAAGGAACCTCAGGAACTTAATAAGGTAAATCCATGAAGAATAAGGATGTGGTTATTTATAGGTGAGGCGACTGTTTTTATGCAAGCTATACCAATGCATTAGGGAAACCCAATAGTGGTTTTTTATTATGGTTTCACCTCGCCTATCGGAAGGAGTCTAAGTGGCTGTTTCAAAAAGGCAGCCAATTTTTGTGGAAAAAAAAGTTCAATTTTTCACCTGTTTAAATTTTATTTATTTGAATATCAGATGTTTAAGTATGTAAAATATTTCTAGCCATCAACAGACAGGTAACACCTCAGGTTTATTAAAACACAAAAAAGATGCCTCATTTATTTTGAGATAACCTCAGGATATTTTGAAGAGAAAACTAACAATCTATTTTTTCACCCTTGATAGGCTGTTCTACTATTCTTCTGTCAGCCCATTGCCTTAGGTGATCTATTATCGGTATAAGTTCAGATCCGGCAGGTGTAAGGGAATATTCAACTTTTGGTGGAACTTCAAGATAAACTTTTCTGTGAACAAGGCCATCATGTTCTAGCTCCCTCAAGGTTTGGGTAAGCATCTTTGTCGTAATTCCAGTGAGCAACCGTTTAAGCTCGCCGTAACGAAGAACCTGATTTTCATTTAAATACCACAATATCCTTCCCCTGTACTTTCCGCCTATGCGCTGGAAAGCAAAATCAACTGCACAATAGGTTTTATTTTCTTCGCTTTTCATTTATTTTAAAAATTAAGTTGCTGTATACCAGCAATAGATTACAACAGGTATGTAGGTTACTAAAAAGTACATACTTGATGCAAATATAACAATAGCCTAGTTTTGAAGAAAAAAAATGAACAGAAGAACTGCAATACGCAATACTGCATTGTTGGCAATGTTAGGGTTTATGGATGTGAAAAACATTTTTGCAGAGGAAATGTGGACAAAAGAGATCCGTGGATTTCATAGCTTTCAACTTGGTGAACTGGAAATTACAGTTGTTACAGACGGACATATTGCAATGAAGCCTGTACAGCCTAATTTTGCTCCTGACATTTCTCCTTCAATTGTCAACAAGGTTTTAGAGGATAATTTTGCATCCGCCTCGGAAGTTGATCTAGGTATCAATATAATGATTATAAAATCAGGAATGAGAACCATTATGATAGACACAGGCTGCGGATCTAATTTTGGTAATGATTCTGGCTGGTTACTGGAAAACTTAAAAGGTGCGGGTATTGGTGTGGCACAGATTACCGATATTGTAATCAGCCATGCGCATCCCGATCATATTAGTGGACTTACAGATAAAAACGGGCACATTGTGTTTGCAAATGCAACAGTTTACCTTTCTAGGATTGAACATGATTTCTGGATGTCGACAGCGCCTGATTTTTCAAAAAGCAAGATAAAAGATGAAGGACTAAAAAAGATGGTGGTGGAAGTTGCAAGAAAAAATATCCTTGCATTAAAACCGCAGCTCCATCTTTTGGAAGATGGAGAAGAGATACTGGACTGTATTAAGATAGAACTGGCACCGGGCCATACACCAGGACACTTCGTTTCGCGTGTGTTTTCCGGACAGGAGCAACTTTTTCATCTTGGCGACCTGGTGCATTCTGCAATACTTGTAATAGAACATCCAGAATGGGGCTTTGATGGGGATACCGATTTTAACCTCGCTGTAAAATCAAGAATCAAGGTTTTAACAGCACTTGCTCAATCCAGAGCTAAAGTATTTTCCTACCACCTGCCTTGGCCAGGAGTGGGGCATGTGAGAAAAAATGGTAAGAGATTTCAGTGGATACAAGAACCTTCTGCACTTCCTGATTAAGAGCATGCTGAATGTAATCCGGCCATATTAGAAATAGAACTGTGATGTATTGAAATTTAGCGCCATTTTATGAACATTATTATTCATTTTATTATCAGCTAAATTTAAGATATCGCTTCAATATCTTTGATTGCACTTACTGGAGTGAATAGCATTGACCGATTTGCCTTTTCTGCTTGCAAATGATGGTATCCCCATTGAACAATTGACTCAATAACAGGCATAAGCGTTAAGCCATGAGGGGTAAGCTGGTATTCTACTTTGGGCGGAATGCAGTTAAATACCTCTTTTTGAATAATATCTGTTTCCTCAAAAAAACGTAATTCCTGTGTCAGTACTTTATCACTTATTCCTGGTAGCATGTTCTTTAATTCGATAAATCTTGAGGGTTGCTTTTTTAGATTTAAAAGGATGGCAATTTGCCATTTTCCGCTCAAGTACTTTCTTGCATGCTGTACTGGGCAACCGATATATAATTCTTTTGAAGCCATGGTTATTTTTTATTACCTAAAGATAAGTCTATTACCTTTAGGTAAGGTTGTGGATTGTGATTTTTTTTAGTTGTATTTTGTCTTCTGAAACAGTTGATTACCTGATGATTAAAAAATGGATAAAAACATTCACATTTCAAGGCGTACGCTGGTACAGCATCTTGTTCTGGCTACAGCGGGCATAAGCCTCACACCGTTTGCTTCTGGCGAGTCACTTAATTTTAATGTAAATGCTCATAAAGAAGTAGGGCCACTTTTTCCTTTTTACCTTCCACCTCAGCAGCCTTTGCAACCAGGGCCAAGTGGTATTGATATCCGCACCTGGGTGCGGAGTTCAAAAACAAATAGGCAGTTTTCTTGTGTAGAAACAGCTGTAGCACCCCGTACAATGGGTCCTGCTCCACATTTGCATAAAGATCTTGATGAGCTCATGCTCGTATTGGAAGGAACAGCTACAGTGATTGTAGGAGGTAAGGTGGAAGAAATTCAAGCCGGGGGATGGCATTTCAGGCCGAGAAAGCTTGAACATACATTTTGGAATAGCTCTGATCAGCCACTCCGGTTTATCGATATGTATTTCAATCAAAACTTTGAAGATTTTTTGGAAGAACTTTTCCATCGGATTTTTCCCGATATGATGAAAAACAACCTGAACCCACAGGATCCATCAATTGCTAAGCAGTTAAAAAACCTCGATATGCGGTTTGGCATCACCACCTTCCAGGAGAAAAGACAGCCTATAATTGACAAGTATGGACTAAGCGGATAATGAACCTGTTAAACAGTACAAACAGCTTTGTGAAGCAGCAAAATGATCATTATTTTGCTACTTCCAACCTGATGACATCATAACATAGCCCGCTGGTGACACTGCCTGCTGGAACAGTTAGTGTAATTGTATTTTTTCCTTTTTTGAGTAAGGATGCATCAAATTCAAATTTCTTTTCTACCCAGGTGCCTTCAATGCCATCACGGCTCATAGTGGCACCTCCTCCGGCAAGGTCAGTAAATGGGCCAACTTCTTTTCCATTAACCTGAATGCCTAAAGCACGGGCACCAGAACCTGCAATTCCGAAACGCAATATGGCTTTTCCATTGCTTAGGTCATTAGCAGACATATCGAAATTAATTTTCCAAGGGGTAGCAACACCTTGGTCACGGCCATCAGGTTTGAAATCTACATCATGGGGTACATGATAAATGTACCAGTCTTTTGCTGGGTCGGATTTTCCAACGGTATATTCTATATCATTTGGGAAAAATTTTGCATATTCAATATACATCCCCCAGTGCCAATGATCATCACCTTTAAAAAACTCTCTTGCTGAACGGTTAGGGGTACCGATTTCAAAAATCTGCTTGCCATAGCGTACAGGTCTCCATTCTATAGTTCCTAGGTCAAGTTTTTCACCAGCTTTGACTGTTACATTAGCCGTGGCATCGTATGCACCCAAAACCCCATCGGCAACTGCATGGAGCTGGTAAGTGCCCTGACGAACGTTTGGGATGCTAAATGTTCCATCATCTGAAGACTCTGTCCAAAACTGGTAATGCTTGGCGTCATTTTGCCAGTTAGTGGCTGGTTGAAAATTATTTATCATACGAGATGAATTTTGATTGGGGGGCAGATAAGTGCCACGGTTGGCCAGCTTACCATTTGGCAGGGTGTCTCTAACAGGTTTGGTTAAAGGCTGACTGGCCTTTTGTTCTAAGCGCATTTGTGCTCGTATAATGGAATCTAATTGTGGATTTCGTGGTGGGCGAATGGCCTCAGGCTGATCAGGAAAGGATAATCCCACCAATAAGTTGATGAATTTATTGGTAGGCATTTGTGGATCTACTAATTTCATTTTTCCTTTTAAAGTTGCCCGCTCAGTCGAAAGTGGATAATCAACGCCTTTTACCCATGAATATGGCCATTTAGCTTGTTCCAATTTAGCCTGTTTCTTCGCATCGGCAAATAGGGCATGAGGCTCCAGGCCTGTAGGGAAGTAGACGAACATGGGCCCAACAACTTTTGTCCAGTATTCATGATCGTCAAAATTGAGCACACTGCCGCCATAATGGGTTCCACGCCAATAATTAAGTAATGTTGGGTCAGCACCATCGCCATTATCAAGATGTGCAGTAAGCTCATAATGGTTTGGTCCGCTAGAAAGGTATTCATAAGAAGGATTAATCATATAAACACCTACCTTTTCTTTTGTTGATGACCATCCATATGCAGGTATTTTAGACTGCTTGGCAGAGTAATCATATTTATGTTCCGCTTTTCCTTTGAAAATTCCTGTTGTTAACCTCCGGGCCTCTTTCATATTAAGGTCCTGTCCATTGTCCCAATCTTGACCTGTAGGCATTAAGCCATTGCGCTGATCATCAACTGACATCCAGTCAAACACTTTTCCTGATAACTTAAAGCCGAATCGTGATTCACCAACAGAACCAGCTGGATAGGTATCCTGGTGTGTGAAAATAG
>Ga0116227_10009312_pt1 | contig 17899 bp, 15 predicted proteins | sample S1TSphgellanicum_FD_89693 | JGI IMG/M metagenome (GOLD analysis project Ga0116227, IMG submission 89693) | Host-associated microbial communities from peat moss isolated from Minnesota, USA - S1T2_Fb - Sphagnum magellanicum MG | ecosystem: Host-associated > Plants > Peat moss > Unclassified... | reverse complement strand
TTCGTCTTCGGTCAGCAACTGATAGCGTTCGAGCGGGGTGATGCCCGGCTCGATCACGACATAGCTTTCGAAGTACAAGATGCGCTCAAGCTGCTTCAACTGCATGTCGAGCAGCAGGCCGATGCGGCTGGGCAGCGATTTCAGGAACCAGATGTGCGCAACCGGCGCGGCCAGTTCGATATGGCCCATGCGCTCGCGACGGACTTTGGTCACGGTCACTTCGACGCCGCACTTTTCGCAGACGACGCCCTTGTACTTCATGCGCTTGTACTTGCCGCACAGGCATTCGTAGTCCTTTACCGGACCGAAAATGCGCGCGCAGAACAGGCCGTCGCGTTCGGGCTTGAACGTGCGATAGTTGATCGTTTCGGGCTTTTTGATCTCGCCGAACGACCAGGAACGGATGCGTTCCGGGCTGGCAAGGCCGATGCGGATCTGGTCGAAGCCTTCAGGCTTGGCCATCTGGTTGGTGAACTTGGTCAGATCGTTCATTGCGTGTTCCTCGCTGGGAGGGGAAAACTTTTGGAATCGGCTGCGGTACGGCATGCCGGCGGGGTTTCAGCCCCGCCGGCGATGACCGTCATTCCGCCGCGTCGGCCAGATCGTCGTCATCTTCGTCGAGCGAAGACAGTTCGACATTGAGGCCAAGGCTGCGCATTTCCTTGACAAGCACGTTGAAGCTTTCGGGAATGCCGGCCTCGAACGTATCGTCGCCCTTGACGATCGCTTCGTAGACTTTGGTGCGGCCGACCACGTCGTCCGATTTCACCGTCAGCATTTCCTGCAGGGTATAGGCCGCGCCATAGGCCTGCAGCGCCCACACTTCCATTTCCCCGAAGCGCTGACCACCGAACTGGGCCTTGCCGCCCAGCGGCTGCTGGGTGACGAGGCTGTAGGGCCCGATCGAACGCGCGTGGATCTTGTCGTCGACAAGGTGGTGCAGTTTCAACATGTAGATGATGCCCACGGTGACCTTGCGGTCGAACGCTTCGCCCGAACGCCCGTCATACAGCGTGACCTGGCCCGAGGTGTCGAGCCCGGCCTTTGCCAGCATGTACGACACGTCGGGTTCGCGCGCGCCGTCGAACACCGGGGTTCCCATCGGCACGCCGGCCTTGAGGTTTTCGGCCAGTTCGACCAGCTCGCCGACATTGCGGGCCTCGATCTCGGCATAGTACTTTTCGCCGTAGACGTCCTTCAGCTTGTCGACTAGCGCGGTCGGCGGAGCGGCGGTTTTCGGATCGGGATTGGCGTGGCGCCAGTCTTCGAGCGCTTCGCCGATCTGCTGGCCGAGGTTGCGCGCGGCCCAGCCGAGGTGGGTTTCAAAGATCTGCCCGACGTTCATCCGGCTGGGCACGCCCAGCGGGTTGAGCACGATGTCGACATGCGTGCCGTCCGCCAGGAACGGCATGTCCTCGACCGGCAGGATGCGGCTGATCACACCCTTGTTGCCGTGACGGCCGGCCATCTTGTCGCCCGGCTGCAACTTGCGCTTCACCGCGACGAACACTTTGACCATCTTGAGCACGCCCGGCGCCAGTTCGTCACCGGCTTCAAGCTTGCCCTTGCGATCCTCGAACTTTTCCTGGATCGACTTGACCGTCGCGTCGTACTGCGCCTTGACCGCTTCGAGCTGGGCCTGACGCCCGTCGTCGGCCACCGCGAACTTCCACCATTCGAAGCGTTCGACATCGGCGAGCACCTGCTCGTCGATCTCGATGCCCTTTTTCACGCCCTTCGGCCCGGCCGCGACGACCTGGCCCAGCAACATGTCGCGCAGGCGGTTGAACGTCGCACGGTTCAGGATGCCGCGTTCGTCTTCGCGGTCCTTGGCCAGACGTTCGATTTCCTCGGCCTGGATGGCGCGGGTACGATCGTCGATTTCGATGCCGTGACGGTTGAACACGCGCACTTCGACAATCGTGCCCGACACGCCCGGCGGCAGACGCAGCGAGGTGTCGCGCACGTCGCTGGCCTTTTCGCCAAAGATCGCGCGCAGCAGCTTTTCTTCCGGAGTCATCGGCGATTCGCCCTTGGGCGTGATCTTGCCGACCAGAATATCGCCCGGATGCACTTCGGCCCCGATATAGACGATGCCCGCTTCGTCGAGGTTGCGCAGCGCTTCCTCGCCGACGTTGGGAATGTCGCGGGTGATGTCTTCAGGCCCGAGCTTCGTATCGCGGGCCATGACTTCGAATTCCTCGATGTGGATCGAGGTGAAGACGTCGTCCTTGACGATGCGTTCCGAGATCAGGATCGAGTCTTCATAGTTGTACCCGTTCCACGGCATGAACGCGACGAGCACGTTGCGGCCAAGCGCGAGTTCGCCCAGATCGGTCGACGGACCGTCGGCGATGATCGTGCCGGCATCGACGATTTCACCGACTTTCACCAGCGGACGCTGGTTGATGCAAGTGTTCTGGTTCGACCGCTGGAACTTTTGCAGCGTGTAGATGTCGACGCCCGACTGGCCGGCCTCGATATCGCCGGCAGCGCGGATGACGATGCGGGTAGCATCGACCTGGTCGACGATTCCTCCGCGCAGCGCGGCAATCGCCGCACCCGAATCGCGTGCCACGGTTTCTTCCATCCCGGTGCCGACAAACGGCGCGTCGGCCTTGACCAGCGGCACCGCCTGGCGCTGCATGTTCGAGCCCATCAGCGCGCGGTTGGCGTCATCGTTTTCCAGGAACGGAATAAGCGAGGCGGCGACCGAAACGAGCTGTTTCGGGCTGACGTCCATCAGCGTGACGGTGTCGCGCGGGGCCATCACGAATTCGCCGTTCTGCCGCGCCGAAACCAGTTCTTCCGCGAACGAGCCATCGGCGTTGAGCGCCGCCGAGGCCTGCGCCACGGTGTGCTTCTGCTCTTCCATCGCCGACAGATAGACGACGTCGCCGGTCACTTTGTCATCGATCACCTTGCGATAAGGGGTTTCGATAAAACCGTACTTGTTGACGCGGGCGAAGGTCGACAGCGAGTTGATCAGACCGATGTTCGGCCCTTCGGGCGTTTCGATCGGGCAGATGCGGCCATAGTGGGTCGGGTGAACGTCGCGCACTTCAAAGCCGGCGCGTTCGCGGGTCAGACCGCCGGGCCCGAGCGCCGAAACGCGACGCTTGTGCGTCACTTCGGACAGCGGGTTGGTCTGGTCCATGAACTGCGACAACTGCGACGAACCAAAGAATTCGCGCACCGCAGCCACCGCCGGCTTGGCGTTGATCAGGTCGTTGGGCATCACGGTCGAGACATCGACCGAGCTCATGCGTTCCTTGACCGCGCGTTCCATGCGCAGCAGGCCGACGCGGTACTGGTTTTCCAGCAGTTCGCCGACCGAACGCACGCGCCTGTTGCCCAGGTTGTCGATGTCGTCAACTTCGCCCTTGCCGTCCTTCAGATTCACCAGTTCCTTGACCACGGCGAGAATGTCGTCGGTGCGCAAGGTGGTGATGGTGTCGGGACAATCGAGGCTGAGACGCATGTTCAGCTTTACGCGGCCGACCGCCGACAGGTCGTAGCGGTCGCCGTCAAAGAACAGGCCGTCGAACAGCGCTTCGGCGGTTTCGCGCGTCGGCGGTTCGCCGGGGCGCATCACGCGATAGATATCGGCCAGCGCGTGGTCGCGATCTTCGGCCTTGTCGGCCTTCATCGTGTTGCGTATCCACGGCCCGGTCGACACGTGATCGATGTCGAGCAATTCGAGCCGGTCGACGCCGACGCGGTCGAGCACTTCGAGGTTTTCCGGCGAGACTTCGTCGCCCGCCTCGATCCAGATGCGCCCGGTGGATTCATCGATCAGGTCGAGCGCCGAATAACGGCCAAAGATTTCCTCGGTCGGGATCAGCAGTTGTTCCAGCCCGTCCTTGCCGGCCTTGTTGGCGGCGCGCGGGCTGATCTTGGTGCCGGCGGGAAAGATCACTTCGCCCGATTTGGCATCGACGATGTCGAACGTCGGCTTCGTCCCGCGCCACTGGTCGAGCACGAACGGCACGCGCCAGCCGCCTTCGGCACGGACCCAGGTGACCTTGTCATAGAAATGGTCGAGGATCTGTTCGCCGTTGAGACCCAGCGCATACAGCAGGCTGGTGACCGGCAGCTTGCGCTTGCGGTCGATCCGGACGTTGACGATGTCCTTGGCATCGAATTCGAAATCGAGCCACGACCCGCGATAGGGAATGACGCGCGCGGCAAACAGGTACTTGCCCGAAGAATGCGTCTTGCCACGGTCATGGTCGAACAGCACGCCCGGCGAGCGGTGCATCTGGCTGACGATGACGCGTTCGGTGCCGTTGATGAAAAAGGTGCCGTTGTCGGTCATGAGCGGAATGTCGCCCATGTAGACATCCTGCTCCTTGATATCGATCAGCGACTTGGTCTCGGTTTCGGCATCGACTTCGAACGTCGCCAGCTTCAACGTGACTTTCATCGGCGCGGCATAGGTAATCCCGCGCTGACGGCACTCGTTGACGTCGTATTTGGGCGATTCGAGGACGTAGCCGTCCTTTTCCTTGATATCGAGGCTGGCAGTGCCGGCGAAATCCTGGATCGGGAACACCGAACGCAACGTCTTTTCCAGCCCCGAGACATAGCCGGTGGCCGGGTCGGAACGCAGGAACTGTTCGTACGATTCGCGCTGAACCTCGATCAGGTTGGGCATCTGCACGACTTCGTGGTTGTCACCGAAGATCTTGCGGATGCGCTTTTTCACACCGGGGCGTGAGCCATTGCTGGCAATTGCCTTGGTAGCCATGGAGGATTTGTGCCTCTTTGCTCGATTGGCCGGAACATCGGCCAGGATAATGCCACGCGCGGCGTGTGGCGCCATCGAAGCGACAAAAGGCCGCCAACCTGATACGCACCTTTCCACAATGGTAAACCCAAATGGAAAAATCGTACCGGCTTGCAGCCCGTCGCGTCAGATGGAGGTCCGGTGCTTCCTTCCGTGGTCATCCCCCGCGCATGGGAAGACCTTGCTCGAAACACCGGCTTGGGTCGCCATGTAGGATCGCGGCGGCCGCTTGTCAAACCGGCAGGTCGCGAAATCGGCGTTCGGATCGACGTGGCGCAGCAAATGGGGTATGGCACCGATCGACAACGACCAACGAGCAGGGGCTGTTCGCCATGTTCCAGATTAGCATGATGGTTGGCCGCTGGATCACCAGCGTGATTGCGCTGGCCCTGGCCACGCTGCATCCGGCACCGCGCCATGACGGGCAGCGCCATCACCAGCCGGTCACCTTGCCCGAACTGGCGAGCGCGGGGCAGTTGGAGCCTGTGCGCTGACACAACCGGCTGAATTCACCGCATCGGCGCCAACTTCACCCGCTTCGTCGTGCCGCACTCGAGCCGAAATCCAGATGGCCGCCTACGCCCCAGTTGCGGTCGTTCGTTAAGCTTGGTCGCCCGAGAGTGATAGGTTGAAACGCAACTTTCTGATTGCCTGGATGCCACAAAGTCCGATCAGGCCACCACCAAAGATGAGCCAAACCATCCCCCATCCGTGAAAGACATCTGTCTCGCCCGACTTCCTCCAAACCAGTCCTGCGCCCATTAACGCTGCTAATGCCAACTGACTGTAGGTGATCTTGGAAAACGCAAGGGCACGCGCCTCCGCCTTTGACAACGCTGCGCCTTCGGGCATCCGGCGTTGTAGTTCACGGGACGGAGCATTCCACGCCCAATAAAATACGGACATGAAAGGCAGTAAGATGGTACCAATCCCAGCCCAAACCACTATGTCAGCAACCGCACTATGAGTGTCCGGAATTAGCCAAGCCTCCAATAGGATCAAGGCCACCGTGGCTGGAATGATAGACCACATCGCGAAACGAATTCGCCTGTCGAACGTCGATACAAACTCATCGCGCTCGCGCTCGCTGATGCGAATTGGCGCACCCTTCTGGCCCTTACGATAGACAATACCGTTTGGGTCATTTGCAAATTGATCTGCGAAGGTTTGCCGAATGCGATCAAGGTGTGAGTTTCGAAACATATCCAAAGTTTAGCCAGCCTCAAAGCGGCACGCAATGTCCGCTTCCCTCCAATATCCGCCGTTCCCAAGCGTGAGCTTTCCGCGATATACGCAATGCTCACGCCCAGTTGCGGTCATTCCGCTGCGATTACCCCGTTATCCCATCGTCATGCCGGACTTGATCCGGCATCCATCGGCCGGTCAGGTGGCGCGTGCAGTCAAATCGGCATCAATTGCCGCTCGTGCAAAGACCCAAATCGCAGCATGATGCCTCATGCAAGATGATCGCCTGCCTTGCGTCTATATCCTGGCCAGCCAACATTTGGGCACGCTCTATGTCGGAGTCACCAGCAACCTTATCCGCCGGCTCGCCCGGCATCGCGACAATGGGCTTTCCGGCTTCACCGCACAGTACAACGTAAAACGGCTGGTGCATTACGAGTTGTTCGGCGACATGAGCCGCGCGATTGCGCGCGAAAAGCAACTGAAAAACTGGCGCAGGGACTGGAAGATAGCGCTGATTCAGAGTGCGAATCCGGATTGGCATGATCTTGCACCGGGCTTGGGCCTCACTCCACTTCCGCCCGGCCGTTGAGGCCCGATGGATGCCGGATCAGGTCCGGCATGACGAAAGCAGGCGTGAGGTCAGCGCACCCAAACTGAACGTCCGCTCCCCTCCAATTCCAGCCAATGGTTGCCTATTTGCAAGGCACAAACGGGACGCTGGGATCCAAGCCCCGGGGCGACGAAGTTGCGCTGCTCTCAGCATGCGCCAATGGGTCCGGCAGGGCGCTGCATCTCTGTGATGGCTTGACTTCGCGAATCCTTGACTCGCCCCGCATTGTTGCTAAAGGCCCGCCCTGACCGACGCGGGCCCGCCCGCCAGGTCATCCGTCCGAGACAGTTGGGGCCATCATCCGATGGCTTAATCATCCAGCCCAGGCGGGGAAAAGAGTTTCAACGGCCCCGTGTTCCTGCTTGATGCGGAATGTGGCGCCTGCACCTTTGGTGCTTCTCCTTCCCTTGTCGATACGGACTCGCCCGCAATGGCGCGCCATCTGGCGCGTCCGGCGCGGACAAACGTAGCCGGCCGTCGCGGGATCTCCCGCACGGCCAAATGTGAAGGAGTAAGGCATGGATCGTTCGCAAAAAGCCGATTCGGTCGCCTATCTCACCGGAATTTTCAACGAGGCCGGCGCGGTGGTTGTCACCCGCAACCTTGGCTTGACGGTGGCGCAAACCACTGTCCTGCGTACGAAAATCCGTGAGGCTGGCGCGACTTACAAGGTTGCGAAAAACAGTCTTGCCAAGCTTGCCATCCAGGACACGGCCTATGCCGGCATCGGTGATCTGTTCACCGGTCCGACTGCGGTTGCCGCGTCCAGCGATCCCGTCGCCGCCGCCAAGGCGATCGTCGAGTTCGCCAAGACCACCGACAAGATTGAAATCTTGGGTGGCGGGATGGGTTCGCTCGTACTCGATGCCGACGGGATCAAGGCGCTCGCCACGATGCCCTCGCTCGACGAACTGCGCGCCAAGCTCATCGGTCTCGTTCAGGCCCCGGCGACCAAGATCGCCCAGGTTGTTACCGCTCCGGCGGGCAAGCTGGCGCGCGTCTTTGCCGCCTACGCCGAAAAAGAAGCCGCGTAAGACTTTCGTACGACATTCGCCCACCGGTTCGGGCACCACATATCTCAGGAGTGAAACATCATGGCTGATATCGCCGCTCTCGTAGCAGAACTTTCGAAGCTGACCGTTCTTGAAGCCGCCGACCTTGCCAAGGCGCTTGAAGAAGCATGGGGCGTCAGCGCCGCCGCCGCCGTTGCGGTTGCCGCTGCTCCCGCCGAAGCCGCTGCTGCGGTTGAAGAACAGACCGAATTCGACGTCATCCTGACCGGCGACGGCGGGAAGAAGATCCAGGTGATCAAGGAAGTCCGCGCGATCACGCAACTGGGTCTGACCGAAGCCAAGGCGCTGGTCGAAGCCGCTCCCAAGGCCGTCAAGGAAGGCATTTCCAAGACCGAAGCCGAAGAAATCAAGGCCAAGATCGAAGCAGCCGGCGGCACTGTCGAAATCAAGTAATCCGCTTATACCCACCCCAAGGGGCGGGTACGGATTGCCACAAGAAGGGGGCGGCGCCATCACGGGGCCGCCCCTTTTTCATGCGCGATAGCGCAGCGCATCGACCAGCAGGGCAAACGCCTGCACATGCTGGCGGCGGCTGGGGTAATAGAGGTGATACCCCGGAAACGGCGGACACCAGTCGGCCAGCACGCGGATCAGCGCACCCGATGCCATGTCCGGCGCGACGTAATCCTCTGGCAGATAGGCGATGCCCTGCCCCTCGCGCGCGGCACGCAGGGCGAGCGCGATCTCGTTGACAATGAACTGCCCGCCGACCCGCACATTGACCGGCCGGCCGTCGCGTTCGAATTCCCAGGCATAGAGCCCGCCCAGCGTCGGAAAGCGCAAGTTGACGCAATTGTGCGTGGCCAGATCGTGCGGGGTGACCGGTGCGCCACGCCCGGCAAGATAGGCCGGCGACGCCACGGCGGCCATCGCCATGTCGGGTCCGATGCGCACCGCGACCATGTCCTGCGCGATCGTTTCGCCCAGCCGGACGCCCGCGTCGAAGCGGTCGGCGACAATATCGACAAAGCCGGCGTCGACGCTGATTTCGACAGTGATCTCGGGATAATCCTGCAACAGCGGCGCCAGCGCCGGCCAGAGGATCGTTTCGGCCGCGTGAATGCCGGTGGTGATGCGGATCGTTCCCGCCGGACGGTCGCGCAATTCGCCCAGCGCGGCCAGTTCCCGCTCGATCTCGTCAAAACGCGGCTCGATCGTCGCCAGCAACCGCTCGCCCGCGGCCGTTGGCGCGACGCTGCGCGTCGTGCGCGTCAGCAGACGAATGCCCAGCCGTCGCTCCAGCGCGCTGATCGTATGGCTGAGCGCCGAGGTCGATACGCCGATCCGCCCGGCGGCGCGGGTAAAACTGCGCTCGGTGGCGACGGCGCGAAAGGCGAGCAGATCGTTGATCGTCTGGCGCTGCATTGTTGAATCCGGTTCAAGTACCCTTCCCGATTGTTCGATCTAATCGGCTTCAGCGACAAGATCTAAATTGCGTCGGACAACAAGGTTGGACAAGGAAATCGCCAATGACCAAACCGATGCAGACCCGCAAACTCGGCAACAGCACTCTCGACGTTTCCACCCTCGGCCTTGGCTGCATGGGTATCAGTTTCAGCTATGCCACCAGCCTGAGCAAGGAAGACGGCGTGGCGCTGATCCGCGCCGCCGTCGAGCGTGGGGTCACCTTTTTCGACACTGCCGAAGTCTATGGCCCGTTCGTCAACGAGGACGTCGTCGGCGAAGCGCTCGCGCCGTTTCGCGGTCATGTGACAATCGCCACCAAGTTCGGCTTTGCGATCGATCCCGCCACCGGCACGAACAGCGGCGTTTCCAGCCATCCCGACCATATCAAACGCGCGGTCGAAGGATCGCTGCGGCGGCTGGGCGTCGACACGATCGACTTGCTTTACCAGCACCGCGTCGACCCCAACGTGCCGATCGAGGACGTCGCCGGCACCGTCAGGGACCTGATCGCGGCGGGCAAAGTCGGCCATTTCGGCATGTCGGAGCCCGGTGTGCACACGCTGCGCCGCGCCCACGCGGTGCAACCGGTGACGGCGGTGCAGAACGAATATTCGCTGTGGTGGCGGGCGCCCGAAACCAATGGAACGCTGGCCGCCTGCGACGAACTCGGCATCGGCTTTGTGCCGTACAGCCCGCTTGGCAAGGGGTTCCTGACCGGCGCGATGACCGGCGACACCCGGTTCGGCGCGGGCGATTTCCGCGCCAGCGTGCCGCGCTTTTCGCCTGACGCGCTTGCCACCAATGTCGCGCTGGTCGACTTGCTGAAACAGGTGGCCGCCGAAAAGGGGGCGACCCCGGCGCAGATCGCGCTCGCCTGGCTGCTGGCCCAGCGCCCCTATATCGTGCCCATTCCCGGCACGACCAAGCTGTCGCGGCTGGAAGAAAACCTGGGCGCGGCCGCACTGGTGCTGACCGATGCGGACCTTCAGGCGATCAATTCGGCCGCCGCGCAGATCCCGATCGAGGGCGAGCGCTATGCCCCGTCACAAATGGCGATGATCGGCCGCGAAGCGCCGCCCGCCACCACCGACGCCTGAACCCAAAGTGCACGCCCCGCGCTCCTGTCGGGCGCGGGGCGTGAAAATACTTGGAAGATCGCGCTGTCAGCCACCGTCATCCCGCCCTATGACCAGCGTCATGACCGATCACGGCACGCCCCAAAGCGCGGAACCAGCGTCGCGCCACCGCGCGGCGGAGCTGTGGCGCAAAATCCGCAACCATCCGCTGGTCCGGATCGGCCCCGGCCTGATTACCGGCGTCGCCGATGACGACCCCAGCGGCATCGCGACGTATTCGCAGGCCGGCGCGCAATTCGGCCTCAACATGCTGTGGACGATGCCGCTGTGCTATCCGCTGATGTCGGCGGTGCAATTGCTGTGTGCACAGATCGGCCGGGTTACCGGCAAAGGGCTGGCGGCCAATATCAAGACCGCGTTTCCGCCGGTGGTGCTGCGCAGCGTGGTCGTGCTGCTGCTGATTGCCAACACGCTGAACATCGCGGCCGATGTCGCGGCGATGGGCGAAGTGGCCGAACTGGTGACCGGGTTCAACCGCCATGTCATGACACTGGTGTTTGTGGTGATCACGCTGGGCCTGCAGATCGGCATCGCCTATCACCGTTATGTCAATTATCTGAAGTGGCTGGCGCTGTCGTTGCTGGCCTATGCGGCGGTGCTGTTCACCGTGCATGTGCCGTGGGGGCAAGTCGCGCTGCGCGTGGTCTGGCCGCAGTTTACGCTCAATTCGACTTCGGCGGCGGTGATCGTCGGGGTGTTCGGCACGACGATCAGCCCCTACCTGTTTTTCTGGCAAGCGTCCGAGGAAGTCGAGGATATGCAGCGCGCGGGCGGACGGGCGTTGATCGGCGGCGACCCCGTGCTGGCGCATGGCGAACTGCGACGGATACGCTGGGATACCTGGACGGGCATGTTCTATTCGGACATTTCGGCCTTTTTCGTGATGCTGGCGACAGCGGTCACGCTCCACGTCAGCGGCATCACCAACATCGACACGGCGGCCGAGGCGGCCAGCGCGTTGCGTCCGCTCGCCGGCCAGTTTGCCTTTCTGCTGTTCACCATCGGCCTGCTGGGTGTCGGCCTGATCGGCGTGCCGGTGCTGGCCGGATCGGGCGCCTATGCCGCCGCCGAAGTGATGGGCTGGAAAGAAGGGCTGGAAGGAAGTTTCCGCGAGGAACGCGGCTTTTACGGCGTCATCGCGGTCAGCGTGCTGCTGGCGCTGGGCATCCAGTATTCGCCGATCAGCCCGATGAAGGCGCTGTTCTGGAGCGCGGTGATCAATGGCGTCGTCGCCGTGCCGCTGCTGGCGGTGATCAGCCTGCTGGCGGGCAAAAAGGCGGTGATGGGCGATTACCCAGGCAACCGCTGGTTGATCGGCATCTGCTGGGTCACCGCGGTGTTGATGGGCGCCGCGGCGGCCTGCATGTTTCTGCCGGGGCCGTGATCGGCCGCTGGCGCTACACGGCGATGCTTGCCCTGATCGGGACCGGTGCGGCGGCACACGGGCAACAGATCACGGCCGATCGCCCCGGTGTCGGCAGCGATCCCGACGTGGTGCCGCCCTTCACGCTCCAGCCCGAGATCGGCAGCGACACCCGCGAAGTGCGGCTTGGCCTGCTGCCAGGGTTCGAAGTCGACCGCGATGACGACAGTTGGGGTGCAAAACTGGCGCTGTTCGATCATGCCAAGTTCAAACTGTCGGTCAAGGGAACGGTCGATGACAGCGGCCAGGCCAGTTTCGAAGTGCCGGTCAGCGTGGTGTTCAACAGCCTGTTCTATCTGACCACCGATGTCGTCTGGACCCGCGCGGCGCAGACTTATGCCGCCGAATTCAACCTGACCCCGACGCCGCGCCTGACCATCAGCCCGACGTTCTATGTCGATACCAAACCAAGGGGCGCGCTGTTCGCCGCCTGGACCCCGCGCGGGCATGACAATGTGCAATTCGACATCGGCTATGACCGACGCCGGCTGATTGTCGGCATCAGCACCGCGTTTGATCTGACAAAGTTGCGGCATTGATGCCGGCGATGGCACCTTCAGGGCACGGCGAAGGCAAACACCGCCGCGCCCACCGCACTGACCAGCCCGGCAAAGGCAAAGGCGCCGGAAAAGCTGCCGGTGGCATCGACAATCATGCCGGTCACCACCGGGCCGACGATGCCCGACACGCTGCCGATCGCGTTTTGCACCCCGATCCAGCCGGCGGCATCGCGCGCCCCGGCGTGGATCTGGCCCAGCGCATAGACCATGGTCGGCAGGCACCCCAGGAACACCCCGGTCACGAGCAGCGCGGCCAGCAACTGCCCTGTCCCGCCGGCCAGCGCGATGCCGGCAATTCCCGCGACCGACCCGAGTTCGGCCACGACGCATAGCCGGCGCTTGACCGTCGACGGCTCTCCCCCGCGCCGCACCAGCATGTCGGCAAGTTGCCCCCAGCCCAGCGAGGCAATCGCCTGCGCAACGAACGTCGCGGTGGCCAGGACCGTCATCGTCGGGATCGACAGCCCGCGCGATTTGACCAGATAGAGCGGCAACCAGATCGCGACGAAGAAAAAGCCATAATTGGCCAGCGCATGCGCGCCGCCCATGACCCACAGCGTGCGCCGCGCCAGCAACCCGGCGATCGGCGACGGGCGCTCCGCCGCAGCCCCGGCCGGTCCAGCCGGCAATCGCGTCAGCAACACGATCCATGGCACCAGCCAGACCAGCGTTGCCCCGCCGAACCACAGGAACACCCGTTGCCAGCCATAACGGCCCAGGATCATGCCCCCGGCCAGTGCACCAAGCGCTGGCCCCAGCGCCAGCCCGACCGCAATCACCGCATTGGCAAGCCCGCGCCGATCGGGCGGCACATGGCGCGCAATCAGCTTCGACGTCGCCGGAAACAGCGCCGCCTCGCCCAGACCGAGCAAAAGGCGCAGCACGACCAGCATGGCCAGACTTGCAACCAGACTGGTCAGCAAAGTCGCCAAAGCCCACAGCGCCACCGACACCGCCAGCACCCGCGCCGCCGGCCAGCGATCGGCGGCCATACCGATAAACGGCTGAGTCAGACCATACGTCCAGAAAAACGCCGATACCGCGATGCCGAAACGCGTCGCCGACAGCCCGAGCGCCTTGCTCATCAACGGCGCGGCAATCCCGATCGCACCGCGATCGACGAAATTGAGCAGGACGATCAGCGCCAGCAGACCGACCAGCGCGATCGTCAGCCCGCCCCTGTTGCCGTCCGTCCTTGCGCGCATGAATGTCCCCCCGGCTATGATCCGCGAGCAGGCTTACGCGGCAAGAACCGACAAGTCACGACCGCTGCGGGGCGCCACGCAACAACCTTCCGCTCATCCTGAGCCCGTCGAAGGATGAGCGCGTTTGTTGGTGATCGGGCACGCGCGCGGCGGGGAGAGCGGCGCCCTCCCCGCCGGCAGGATCAGAAAAAGCCCAGCTTTTTCGGGCTGTAGCTCACCAGCATGTTCTTGGTCTGCTGATAGTGATCCAGCATCATCTTGTGCGTTTCGCGGCCGATCCCCGACTGTTTGTACCCGCCGAATGCGGCGTGCGCGGGATAGGCGTGATAGCAGTTGGTCCATACCCGCCCGGCCTCGATCGCGCGACCAAAGCGATAGCAGGTGTTCGCATCGCGGCTCCATACCCCGGCGCCCAGGCCATAGGCGCTGTCGTTGGCGATCTGCAGCGCATCTTCGGCGTCTTTGAAAGTGGTGGTCGACACCACCGGGCCAAAGATTTCCTCCTGAAAGATGCGCATCTTGTTGTGGCCCTTGAACACCGTCGGCTGGATATAGAATCCGCCGGCAAGTTCGCCGCCCAGGCTCGCCACGCCGCCGCCGGTCAGCACCTGGGCGCCTTCGTCACGGCCGATCTGCAGATAGCGCAGGATCTTGTCCTGCTGTTCGGCGCTGGCCTGCGCGCCGATCATTGTGTTCATATCCAGCGGATTGCCCTGCACGATCGCCTCGACCCGCCTGATCGCGCGCTCCATGAAGCGGTCATAGATCGATTCCTGGATCAGCGCGCGGCTGGGGCACGTGCACACTTCGCCCTGGTTGAGCGCGAACATGACAAAGCCTTCGATCGCCTTGTCGAAAAAATCGTCATCGTGCGCAGCGACATCGGCGAAAAAGATGTTGGGGCTTTTGCCGCCGAGTTCCAGCGTTACCGGGATCAGGTTTTCGCTGGCATATTGCATGATCAGCCGCCCGGTCGAGGTTTCGCCGGTGAACGCGATCTTGGCAATGCGCCTGGACGACGCGAGCGGCTTGCCCGCCTCCAGCCCGAAGCCGTTGACCACGTTGAGCACGCCCGCCGGCAGCAGATCGGCAATCAGGTCCAGCAGCACCATGATCGAGGCCGGGGTCTGTTCGGCGGGTTTCAGCACCACGCAATTGCCCGCCGCCAGCGCCGGCGCCAGTTTCCACACCGCCATCAGGATCGGAAAGTTCCACGGGATGATCTGGCCGACAACGCCCAGCGGTTCGTGAAAGTGATAGCCGATGGTGTCGGCATCGATTTCCGAGATCGACCCTTCCTGCGCGCGGATGCACCCGGCGAAATAGCGGAAATGGTCGATCGCCAGCGGGATATCGGCGGCCAGCGTCTCGCGGATCGGTTTGCCATTGTCCCAGGTTTCGGCGGTCGCCAGCGTTTCCAGATGGGTTTCCATCCGGTCGGCGATGCGCGTCAGCACCAGCGCGCGTTCGGCCGGCGATGTCTTGCCCCAGGCAACGCGCGCGGCATGTGCTGCATCGAGCGCCAGATTGATGTCGGCTTCGTCGGAGCGCGCGACTTCGCATACCGCCTTGCCGGTGATCGGCGAGATATTGTCGAAATAGCGGCCGTTGACAGGTGCGACCCATTTGCCGCCGATGAAATTGTCATAGCGCTTGGCAAACGGCGAAACGAGCGCCTGCACGGCGTCAGCAACCATTACGTTCATGGCCTATGTCCTCTCCACAATGAATCCGGCCTGGGTGACCCGGTCTTCCGGTGTCCTGCCTCACCACCCGCAGTTCTTCACTCGCGCCGCGAAATTGCAAGCGCGATGTGTCGGACGGTGCGCCGCGCCGGTCACGATGTCCAGACCGGCGTCAGTGGAGGGTCTTCAAATAGGCGATGATCTGCGCCCGCTTGGCGGGATCGGGCTGCCCGGCATAGCCCATCCGCGTGCCGGGCACGAGTGCGACCGGATTGGTCAGCCACTTGTCGAGCGTGGCATCGTTCCACACCAGCCCCGACGCCTTCAGGTCCGGCGTGAAGGCATAACCCGGCACGTCGCCCGCCCGCGTGCCATAGACGGCGAACAGACTGGGACCGACGACCGTCTGGCCTTTGACGACCGAATGGCACGACTTGCAGATGCCGAATGCGGCCGGAGCAGCGTTTGCGATCGACGTCTGCGCGGTATCGGCCGCCGCGTCGGGTGACGCTTTGCCGCAACCGGTCAGCGATGCCGCAGATGCCGCAAGTGCCAGAACCAGTCCCAACCGTATCGAACCCATGCGCGTTTCCTTCACAATGCCGTGCCCTTTCGCAACGGCCCGACAGTCTCGCGCGCCGGCAAAACAGTATTGTCACCCCGGCCTTGAGCCGGGTCCCGCTTACTTTTGGCGCAACCGGTCGGTCAAGTATGCGGCACCAAAGGGATTTCTCCGCACCGCATGCTCACTCGACAAGCGCCAGGCGGGCCCCTGGCTCAAGGCCGGGGTGGCGAAGGCTTTATCCTGCCCGGCCCGGTTTGCCTTTCCACCCGGCGCGCATCTGCTTATGGCACCCTCGTCATGTTCGAAAGCCCGCCCCGTACCCTTTATGCCGAATGGCGCGCCACGATCGGGCTGGCGGCGCCGCTGGTCGCGTCGAACGTGCTGCAGATGGCGGTGTTTGCGCTCGACGTGGTGTTTGTTTCGCGGCTGGGCGAGGCGCCGCTGGCGGCATCGTCGCTGACCGTGTCCGTGTTCGGCCTGTTGATCTGGAGCCTGACCGGGCTGGTCGGCGCGGCATCGCCGCTGATCGCGTCCGAACTGGGCCGGCGGGCCCATGCGGTGCGCGAAGTGCGCCGGTCGTTCCGGATGGCCGCCTGGGCCGGGGTCGGCGCCAGCCTGGTGGCGATGGTGATCTGCACCGCGATCGGCCCGTTTCTGACGCTGACCGGGCAGGACCCCAAAATCATCTTGCTGGCGGTGCCGTTCATGCATGTGCTGATGTGGGCGGCGATCCCGGCGGTGATGTGCGCGCTGATCCGCGGCACGGTGGCAACGTTGGGTCGCCCAGGCGTGGGCACGGCAATCACAGCGCTGGCGGTGGCGCTCAACGGGCTGGGCAACTGGGTGCTGGTGTTCGGCCATCTGGGCATGCCCGCGCTGGGCCTGACGGGGGCGGCGCTGGCAACCGTGACCACCAACACGACGACGATGCTCATCTATGTGCTGGTGATCCGGTCCGACCGGCGGCTGCGCCGTTATCGCCTGTTCGGGCGGTGGTGGCGAGTCGATTGGGCGCGACTGGGCGATGTCCTGCGCGTCGGCCTGCCGATGCTGGCGACGATCCTGGCAGAGGCCGGGCTGTTCAGCGGCGCCGCGTTCCTGATGGGGCGGATCGGCGCCCTGCCGCTGGCGGCGCATACTCTCGCGATGCAATTCGCCGCGCTGACGTTTCAGGTGCCGTTCGGCATTGCCCAGGCCGCAACGATCCGGGTCGGCCGGGCCTATGGCGCAGGCGACCGGCATGGTATGGCGGTCGCGGGCAATGTCGCATTCCTGACCGGGGTCGGGTTCATGTCGCTGGCGGCCGCGCTGCTGCTGTTTGCGCCGCGCACGATTATCGTCCTCTATGTCGACCCGTCGCTGCCGGCCAATGCCGCGCTGGTCGCGCTGACCGTGCGGTATATGAGCGTGGCCGCCGCGTTCCAGTTGTTCGACGGCGCGCAGACGGTCGGCGCGGGGCTGTTGCGCGGGGTGCAGGATACGCGCGTGCCGATGGCCATCGCGCTGTTCGGATACTGGGTGCCGGGGCTGGGAACGGCGATCTATCTGGGCCTGTTCACCCCGCTCGGCGGCCTGGGCGTGTGGCTGGGGTTGCTGGCCGGGCTGGTGGTGGTCGCCGCGCTGCTGATGTGGCGGTGGTATCGGCGCGAAGCGCTGGGATTGCTTCCCGGACAAGACCCCGTTTGCGAAGAAACTGTGTTCGTCCCCTCTTGACGCCCGGCAGGCACTTACCCATATCCGGCTCGCTGGCACTCTCGATAGGTGAGTGCCAGAAAATTTCGCAACACCGATCGGGCTGATACCGGCCGATCGTCGAAATGAGAGGCAAGCAACCCATGTCATTCCGTCCGCTGCACGATCGCGTGCTGGTGCGCCGCGTCGAAGCCGAGGAAAAAACCGCCGGCGGGATCATCATCCCCGACAGCGCCAAGGAAAAGCCGGCTGAAGGCGAAGTGGTCGCCATCGGCACCGGCACCCGCGCCGAAAATGGCACGATCACCCCGCTTGACGTCGCGGTCGGCGACCGCGTGCTGTTCGGCAAATGGTCGGGCACCGAAGTCAAGGTTGCGGGCGAAGACCTGCTGATCATGAAGGAATCGGACATCCTCGGCGTCGTTGGCTGAGTGATTTCGACTTTCTAATCCCGTTATCAAAGGAACAGGAACAATGGCTGCCAAGGACGTACGCTTTTCGCGCGATGCGCGCGAACGCATTCTCAAGGGTGTCGACATTCTCGCCGACGCGGTGAAAGTCACGCT